>Ga0316189_10005757_pt1 | contig 11893 bp, 14 predicted proteins | sample LowCovwburrow_MG_FD_204930 | JGI IMG/M metagenome (GOLD analysis project Ga0316189, IMG submission 204930) | Coastal sediment microbial communities from Maine, United States - Lowes Cove worm burrow | ecosystem: Environmental > Aquatic > Marine > Coastal > Sediment | place: USA: Maine... | reverse complement strand
GGACGGCGTAGGAGTGCCAAGCAATGGACTTGGCGTAGACGGAGACTATTACCTTAACACAAGCAACGGAGACGTTTACCTACGCTCTACGGGCACGTACAGCGTGGCTACAAACATTACCGGACCTACTGGTGCTACAGGCGCTACCGGTGCAACAGGCACAACCGGAGATACAGGCCCACAAGGTATTCAGGGCATACAAGGTATTCAAGGAGATACAGGCGCTACCGGTGCAACGGGGACAGCCGGAGCAGACGGAGCGGATGGCAGCGTGTGGCGAGACGGGACAGGCGTACCCAGCAACGGTACAGGCGTAAACGGAGACTACTACCTAGACGACGCTACCGGAAATGTGTACCTTAGGTCTACAGGCACGTACTCTATTGTGGCCAATATCCAAGGACCAACGGGACCAACGGGGGCAGCAGGAGCAGACGGAGCGGCAGGTGCTACAGGGGCGACAGGCGCAGCGGGCGCGGACGGTGCGGCAGGACTAGAGCGTTACGTATGGTCTTACAACGTGTACGATACTAGCATAGTGTCTACGCCCATTTTGGTAACCACAGGCGGCACAGTTACGGGCGTGCGGATCATTGCGGCCACAGCAGTAACGGGTAGCGAGGCGTGGGTAATCTACAAAAATGGCGTGTCCCAAACGACGCACACGCTAACCACAGGGCTAGACAAGATAAGCTTTACTGGATTGTCTGCCATTACCGTAGCGGCAGGCGACGAAATCTATATTGACCCAACATCTAGCCCAGCAACCCCAAGCACTTGGGGCAGCGTAGTAGTGGAGGTAACCGTAAGCTAATGGCTACAATTTTTTCAGGAAATTTTGACGATTCTACCAAAGTTGCGTTTGGCAATACACAGACAACCGTAGTAAACGCAATGCAAGAAACGCTACCCACGCTTACTAATGTGGATAGCAACAACTGGGACGACGTAGCAATAGTTGCGGACGGGGCAGGGGATTACCTTAGGACTAGAAGCAATACCGGCGACAACTCGCGGAAGGCGTGGGCGGTAGAGTTTGCAGACGAGACAACCGCGTTTCTTACCTATAGTGTTATGTTTGAGTCTACGGGCGGATCTAGTCACACTTCCGATGATGGTTTTGATTGGGGAGACGGCAACGCAGGAACACCTAAGACATGGAGCACGGGCGGCAAGTTACCGGGACTAGTTTTCGGTAGCCCAGGGGACAACACGGGCGGAGTATTGGCTAACGGCGCATGGTCCGGTAGGCTTATGTGGCGCGGCCAACGTAAGTCTAACGGTATTGGAGGCAGCGCGCGCGAGTCCGTAACGTTGTCACTATACTTTTACGGCGAGGAAGCAAACGGCGAAACGGGGCTAGGAGCGGCTAACACCTATTTCTTTGTGCAGGACTTTGCGGAATCGCCTACGCGGTTTGGGTCGAGTGGTTCCGATGGTACGGGCGACGGCCAATACGGGGACTCAAGGGGCATGGAACTAAAGACAGACGTTTGGTATCATCTTTGCTTGGGGTACCACGCGCCAAATAACAATACGGGCTATTTCAAGGCTTGGACTTGGGAGGACGGAGTAGACACGGCTTGGCAAGAGCAACTACACGTACCGGACATTAAGTGGCACGAGACAGGAACAGGCGGCATAGATAGGCTACTATTCCAAAACTTTTGGGGCGGCGCGACAACAGATTGGTACCCCGATAATTTGGCCTATATGCGCTACAAAAATTTTGCGGCGTTCACAACGGAATCGGAGGCCAAAGACAATTTTGGGCTTACTACTACCACGTTTGAGATTACGGCGCCAGCGGCAGCGGCTACACAGCTTGACACGCCTATTAGTGTGTCGGGCACCGCAGCGGACGATGGCGCCACAGACTATCAATTGTACGCCTACAACGAGACGCAGGCCAGCAGCATTACGGACTACGGAGTAGACGCCACGTTTACGCCAGGGACGGAAAGCTTTGCAGGTGATAGCACTATAGCTATTGGGCAAGCGGGAGACGAGATTACACTACGGGCACGGAGGCTTACGTAATGGCGATTAGTGATTGGACTTCCACACGGTACGCTGGCTCTGTCACTAACCAAACACATACCTACGGGACGGCAGCGGAAGGGGACGTTATCCTTATTACTGTTTGGCGTTCTAACGCAGGCACTTCAGGTGCCCAAAACCATGCTACGGCCAGCGGCTTTACAGAGGTAGGCCACCACGACCCAACAACTACTTGGCGCATGATCGGAACCACGCTAGCAAAGGAAGCGGGAGCTAGCGAGCCAACGAGCGTTAATCTAGATTGGACAGCCACGGATGGCGAGTCTAACCAAGTGATAACGTCCGCCATTATTCCAGCAGCGGACATTTCTTCTTTTGTCGTAGCCTTTCAAGAAAACTCTAGTACAAATTGGACTTTTCCTAGCGATTCCGGTTCGCTAGCCAATAACATACACACGGCAGCTACACAGAGGAACACAGACATAAGTTCTTTGTTGTATCCTAGTGGAGATACCAATATTACGCATAGTGTTATTAATTGGCGTAACGGCGGTATTTCGCTTTCGGGCGGTAACACAGCGGCATCTACTTTTCCTATATCTAACGCAGGCGTAGCGGCTACTATTTCATGGGACGACGCGGCCACAGGGCCAACTACTTCCGTATCTTCTTTTGCCGATGGAGCGAAGGTAACGCCAGAGGCCCTAAGCGACTTTGACGTAGCCGTATCGGGCATAACGGGCACTTGTACTTCCGTAAACTACCAACTAGTACGAGACAGCGACGGCTACTATTGGAACTTTGCAGGGAGTTGGGTTGCAGGAGTTAACACGTACGGCGCTACCGTTTCGGAGACTTCCGGCTTTACACAAAACTTTACCAATGGCCCGACTACGCTAACGGAGGGAGCAGCGTACACGCTTCAAACTCAGGCGTTAGACACGGCAGGGACTAGCGCTTTTGTCGATCGTACGTTTACCGTAGGCACTTGGGAGTACACAGACCCTATTACCGTATACGCTAACGCGCTACCAGTAGTTACAACTTGCACGGGCTTGGAAGTAGACCAAGTGCTTAACCCATTGCAACCGTTACCATCGTTTACGTTTACGACTACAGCAAGCGATAACGATATTAAGGGCGTGCATTTCAGGCTTAAAGACGTTACGGATAATACGTTTTGGAACGCTACAACGGGCGCATGGCAGGGCGGAGCGGCGTTTAACTATGGACCTACAGGCACCAATACTAGTCCATACAACTATACGTTTGAACACAACGTAGACAGCATATTGTTGCCACAGACGCTACCCATAGACCATACTTTTCAGTTAGCGGCATGGCCCAGGGACAACGTTACTACTACGTGGGGCACGGGCATAGAAGTATACAGCTTTTATACGGACGTTGCTTGGTGCCAAGCGGGCGTTGTACTACGGTCGGGCATGGTACCGTAATGGCGGGAGAAGATGCGGTATTTACGGCAGCGGTAGCGAGAGACGAGGTACGCAAAAGTCTTGCGCGCATGGAGTACCACCTAAACCGCGGGCGCAAGGGCGAGCGCGGTTGGCTACGGGAGCGCGACTTTCTAAACGCGCTTGGGCGACAGAGCAGCAAGCTTGGCGGAGGCGCAGGCACGGCCATTGGCGGAGCGCCAGGACTTGGGGAGCGGGCGCTACGGGCTATGCAGATACAGAACGCCAACGGAGCACCAAGCGCAGCAACCGGTAGGCTTAAGTCCAGTATCCTTGGCGACTTTTCCGCGGACACTATGAACGGGGCAAGGGAGTGGACGTACGACGGGCAGCAAGAGTGGATTTGGACGGCTAACGCCAGCGCGTGCCCAGCATGCCTAGACAACCACGGTAAGCGCTTCACAGGGCCATTTGTGCCAATGCACCCTAGTTGCCTATGCTTCCCACAGCAGCCGGTAGACGCAGCGGCACAAGGCGTACGGCCATTGGACACGAGACAAGTTGTGGGCACTCTAACAAAATCTAACAACCCACAGTTTCGGGCAGTGGGCCAGCAAATCCGCGCAGGGATTACGACTACCAAGGAAGCGGCAGGGAAAGCAGCGAGGCAGAGCAGCGGGGACCTAAAAAAGTGGTCACGAGCGGTAGACGACCAAGTAGACAGGGCCATAGCGGTTAACGAGGGGCGAGAAGTGCTACCACAGCCGCCCACAGGCGCTAGGAGCGCACCAAGCCAACGAGGTGGCACTACCACTACAGAAGTACCAAACTCGCCTACAACGAGCTTAGAAGGGCCACTAGGGGAACCGCCAGTAGTGGACGATTTACCGGCATTTGTGGACATCCCATCTTTTGCGCAGACGGAAGCGGCACTAGCGGCGCAGGCAGTACCAAAGGGTGGGCCAGTAAAGTGGGTTACGCAACTTTTCGACGCGCCAGACGCACAGGGTACGCCTAGGAATATAAAGCTTGGCGCTAAAAAGCATCGTAAGCAATTGGAAGCGGCGCAAGAGTCCCTAGAGGCAACGGTAGATAGTGCGGAGCTACGGGAAGTTCTAGCGGCAGCAATTGACGACTTGACGGAGCTAGAAACGAGAGCGAAGCTTAAAGCACCTAACGGCAAGTCTTACGCAGGCGTTTACGAACATTACAAGTCGCCAGTAATTAACAAGAGCGGCCAAGTAACACAGAGCGAGTTTTCGTTTCGGGCAGGCGGGCAGGCCATGCGGCTTGCAATGCGCGAGGGCAACCGGGACGAAATTTTACGATGGAACGACGACGTTAGGAAGCACGGACATCTAAAGGCGGACGCAGCACAGGCGCGCAACCGGGCAAGATTTGGGAGCGTGGAGTACGAGGACTTGGACGAGGAATACCAACGGCTACGGAAAGCCGGACCCAACAAGAAGGATTACGAGCTTTACAGGGACAGGCCAGTAGAGCATTTGGCAGGGACGTGGCTACACGAGACGGTGCACGCAGCAGACACTAAGGCTATGAACCTATGGCGCAAGAGCGCAGTAGATAACGGCATGGGCGAGAAGATGCGAGCAGTAGCGAGCGGTACGGACGAGTACGCAGCGGCGTTTAGGTACGGCAGCGAGATAGCCAGGCCAGCGGCGCAGCAGAAGGGAGCAGAGACAGTAGCGGAGCTTGTACGTATGTACTACTACGGGACGGGCAGCAAAACGCCGCCAGGACTACCGGAGCTAAGCGCGGGAGCGTGGAGGAAGCTTTACCCAGACTTTGCTAAGTGGGTAGAAGACGAGATAATTGGAGGTGGCGCGGTAAAGTGACAACAGCGAAGGAGCAAGGAGACATACTCTACGGGACGTGGAAACGGTTAGTGGCACGGCTTACAGAGGACCAAAAAGCACGCACAGGCCCAGTCGGGCCACAGGCGGAGCTAGAAGAGGAAGTAGCATTTTACGCGCAAATCCTAGGAGCTAAGGACCCATGGGCGGCAGTGATTTGGCCAGAGTACCTAAACGAGATACTTAACAACACGCAGCCGGAATGGATGGAAAGCGGGGAAGGACTAATTTTTTAGAAAAGGAGTTGACAAGCTAGGAAGTCGTGCTATAGTGGAGCTATGAACACATACCGGAAAGCACAAGACGAGTGGGCAGCAGCAGTAGAGGCAGCCAAGCCAGCATACATTTTGGAGCGTGCAGAATTGCACCTACAGGTAGAGCTTACCAAGCAGTGGGCGGACGCCTATCGCAAGGACGCGGACAAGCCATTTGCTACTAGCCTCAAGGGCAAGGCGCCACGCAACGCAGCAACCAAGGCGCTTGGCAAGGCATGGGCTAAGGCCATTCTTGCAGCGGAGAAGGAAACTACACGCCACTTTTACTTTCTTGCGGAGCTTGACGGCGTTGTAAACCCATGGGCCACAGACCCAGACTTTGGTTGGGCCAGCGAGGAACCACAGCAGGCAGCGCCAGCACCAAGCAACGTGCGGGCCAACAAGTACGGCGGCAAGTGCACCAAGTGCAACGGTTGGGTAGAGGCAGGCGAGGGAGCGCTAGCCAAGGACGCTAACGGCAAGTGGGCAGCCGATCATATCGGGGAATGCCCAGCCAAAGCACCAAAGGCCGACACGGCGCCAGCTAAGAGCACGCCAGCCGGTTTGGACCTTAGCGGAATGGTACCGGGCTACTACGCAGTGCCAAACGGCGACACACGGCTTAAGGTTGCGATTAGCCACGGCAAGAACAATTGGGAAGGCTTTACCTTTGTCAAGGACGCAGCGGAGTACGGCGCAGGCAGCCGGTACGGCATGCAAAAGCCAGGGCAGCCCTATCAAGGCAAAATCCAAACGGAGCTTGCAGCTATCCTTGCAGACCCAAAGGCGGCCATGGCAGCGTACGGCAAGCTTGTTGGCAAGTGCGGCGCATGCGGACGGACCCTAGAGGACGAGACGAGTATTGCAAACGGCATTGGGCCAATTTGCGCTACCAAGTTCTAGCCCCTAAAAACGCCAGTATACTAGAATACGAGTACAACTAACAGGCTTACCCAAGGGGGACTAACTATGGATAAGACATCCACAGACGCCACAGAAGATGCGGCAGAGGAAGTAGAGGAAGGCAGCACGGGCACAATTGCGGAAGAGGAATTTGACGCAGAGCGTGCCATGGCAACCATTAAAGCGCAACGCAAGGCGGAAGCGGAGGCTTTGGCTAAGGCCAAGGACTTGGAAGCGGAACTAGCTAAGTACAGGGAAGTGGAAAACGAGAAAGCGGAAGCGGAGAAAGCGCTAGAAGTAAAATTGGTAGAGCGCGACGAGGCCCTAAAGGCTAAGGAGCACGAAATTGCCAACCTACACGTAAAGCATAGCTTTATGGCGGAGGCGGCAACGAAGGGTATTGCAGACCCAGCGTTGGCGTTCTTGGCAGCCAAGGAACAAGGTTTACTTGGAGAATTTGACCCTAAGACGGGCGCGGTGACAGACCACGAGTGGGACGAATTGGGAGAGAGATACCCAAGCTTTCGGCCAGCGGAAGAGTCACAAGATAGAAAAACCGGAGACGCAGGCGCACGAGGTAAAGGTACCACGGCTACGCCAGCAGACCAGTTTAATAGCGCGTTTCGCGCGTCCCTTGGACGCTAGGACGCAAACTAACCAAACTAAACGGAGGACCATAAAATATGGCTAAAGTATCACGGGGAGACGTTACTAGCATTGTAGTGCCTACCCCAGTATCCGATGCAATTCTTACCGGAGTTGCAGACAACAGCATTGTGCTTGCAAACGCACGCACTAAGCCCATGAGCACCAACGCCGAGACTTTGCGTGAAGCAGAAGTTACTGGCGCTAACGCCTACTGGGTTGGCGAAGGTTCGCGCAAGCAGACCGATGCCCCTACCATGGCGCAGCTTGCATGGACTATGACGAGCGCAGAACTTGCGGTTATCATCCCGATTGACGAGAATGTAGCCAACGATGCGGAAGTGGATTTGTTCACTCTTTACAAGCCAGCTATTGAGACGGCTATTGCTAACAAGCTTGACGCAGCGGCGCTTTTCGGCAACGATGCGCCAACGGCTTGGGGCGCAGTCAACACGGGCGTGCATATCGTACCGGATGCCCTTACGGTCGGCAACGACTTTGAAGAGGACGCCACGGCCACAGACCAAGAACTTTTGGACTTGATTAGTGGAACGGGCGCAACCCCAGCAACCCCAGATGGCGCACTTGAGGCACTTGAGGCAGACTTGTACGACCCTAACGGCATTGTTGCTTACAACCGGTTTAAGTCCCGGTTGCGTAACCTTAAGGACACGGACGGGCGTTACTACTTCCAGGGTAGCAACGGCTTGCCGATTGTTCCTAGCGAGTTGTTCGGCATTCCCGTGCAGTTTGCTAGCCACGAGAAGAGCACTAACGTGTGGCAGCCGGACGAGGCGCATTTGATTATGGGCGATTGGAACCAAGCACTCGTTGGCACGCGCCAGGGTATCACCTATAAGGCGTTTGACCAGGGCGTGATTACCGATGGAGCGGGCAACGTTATTTACTCGCTTATGGAGCAGGACATGGTAGCTATGCGAGATGTCGCACGCTACGCGTTTAAGGTGTTTTGCGACGATTCCGCGGATGGCGATACGCTTGCAAGTGGAAACGACTACCCATTTGCGGTTGTTCGACCGTACACGGCTTAATCCTAAGGAGGAATAATTAACATGGCAAACGATAAAAAGGCAGGCCACGCATTGGAAGGCTTGGAGGTCACCAACAGTGGCCTTACAGCTACCGTAGGCGCGGGCCTTATTGACGGGCGAGGGGTTGCAGCAGTAGCCGCACCTATCATTACAGCAGCCACCACCACGTACCGTGGTTGGCTCATTAGCGAGGACGGCGACGGTACCTATACCACGACCATGGGAACCGACGACGTTGGAGCATCTAGCGCGCTTGCGCTTGCGGACGCGTTGCTTATTGACGTTCCCGCGGGCGGCATTGCAGTTGCTACCGGCAGCGTTAACAACACTACCACGGTTGTTATTGACTTGACTAACCGTGGCAAGACGCCAGAAGTTACGCTTGACGCAACCGTTAGCCTCTAAGGCTAACAACTAAGGCAGTACCAAGGTGGCCCAGCCCTACTAGTTGGGGTTGGGCCACAATGGTTTACAAGAGTAAGTAAGGTTTATTAGATTTGGATAAAACGACGGAGGCGCACGAGCATGGCGACATACCTAACAGCAGCAGAATTGGCACGCTTGGAGCGCCTAGCAGGGGAAGCGCACAAGAGTGCACCTAACAGGACTTTGGCGGAAGCGGACCTAGACGACGCAGCTTACCTAGCGCGCGTTGTAGACAGTAACGGCATTACGCCACAGGACGAGACAGGCACGGCTAACGCAGCGTACGTAAACACAGTGGACTTGTACCGGGCAGCTAGCATTTGTTGGTCCCAGAAGGCGGGCATCTTTGCGGAAGAGTTTGCATTTAGCGCGGATGGCGGAGCATTCCAACGCAACCAGAAATACCACATGGCAGTAGCACAGGCCAAGCGCTACGCAGACATGGCGGCAGGGTGGACGCCTATCCTACCGGCAGTGGGCCAGGAATAGACTATGGCAACGAATTACCTTAGCGACTACGACCTAGAGCAAATGCAGGGTACACAGACGGCGCACATGCCCGACACAGTTGCCATTAGCCGCATTGTAAGGGCAGCAGACGGCTTGGGAGGATTCACGACGGGGGCAAGTACCGTAGTGGACGCAGCAGCCGTATGCAGCGTCTCACACAGCACACAAGTGGAGAAAGGCGGGCAGGCAGACAGAGGGTTAGAAGTGGAGCAATGGATGGTAACTTTTCCGTGGGGTACGGACGTGCAGGACGGGGACCTACTTACCTACGGCGCTATCGTCTTGCAAGTGGTAGACGCAAAGGTTAGCAAGACGAGGGGCACGGCAGTGCGTTGCACAGCGGACGTAGTGAAAGGCGGTATCTTCTAATGGTCACAAGCCCAGCAATGCTTACGCTTAAGAACATTAACGGCCACGAGGTTATTGGCAACCTACGCAAGGTAGCGAGCAGCCTAGACGGTAACCTAATGCAGATTGCAGAAATATTGGCGGACGACATGGCGGACGCAGCATACGACCTAGTAGCTAAGGACGAGTGGGAAGTAGCCAAGAGCATACGTACGGAAAGGAAGCTAGGCGGTTGGAGCGTAATTGCGGATAGGGGAGGCGTTAGGGACGAGGTAGCGGTATACCTAGAATTGGGTACATACAAGATGGCGCCACGGCCCTATATGGTACCGGCCATGCGGCTTACCCTTGCGAGTGGTGGACTATTGAAGGCAACGAGGCAGGCGGGCGGTTTGCTTGGACAAACGGGAGGGCTTAGCTAATGAACGTTACGCAGCATTGGCAGGCGTTGTACGACGCTATACGGGCAGGGCTTGACGCAGACGGGCTAACAGGCGTAGCAATAGCGGGCGTGCATTCTAGCTACACTACAGACCCTAGCAGCGGAGGCGTTGGGCCACCATACGTTACGTACACAGTGGAGGCGCTAAGCCCTACCGGTACGTTTGGCGGAGGCCCTAACGAGGTACTAGCGGACACATGGCGCATTACAGCGCGGGCAGAGGACATGGCCGACATGCTAGCCATTACCACAGCACTTACCGACAAGTTTGCGGCGCAAGACATAGCGACCACGGCAGACGGATACGTTACGACGGCAGTGCGGTTACGAGGTACCCAGACGCTATGGGAAATGGACAGCAAGCTACACGCAATGCATATGCGTATCCTATGGGAGCGGAGCAAGTAAACGCCAGTATACTAGAACACGAGGACCCAGCAAGGCGCCATGGCAGCGCAGGCGGGCGCAACCAAACAATGGAGGAATAAACACATGGCAGCATATAGGGGAAAGGACCTTTTGGTTACTTTTAACAGCGTAGACATTTCGGGAGACGGGCGTACCGTTTCTTACGAGGAAAACGCAGACATTTTGGACGATACCACCTATGGAGCGGACAACCGTACCAAGCAAGCAGGTTTGCTTGACGGCAGCGGAAGCTTTGAGGCATTGGACCAAAGCGGCGATTGGTCTACCATTTGGGAAGCTATCGACCCAGGGACGAGCGCGACAATGGTTATCTACCCAGAAGGTAACACTTCCACTAACCGTAGCGTTACCTTTACAGCAGTAATTTCTAGTCGTTCTATCGACATTCCATACGACGGGCTTGCAACGTTTAGTATGTCGTTTGACATTAGCGGAGCGCTTACAGAGGCGCAGGTAGTTTAAGTAGTAGATCGTTAGTCCGCGCAGGATAGCAAACATCTTGCGCGGACTAGCACCAACATTGGAGGTAAGTTTGTGGCAAACGAAGGGCAAGTACGCACCGTTAAGTACGAGGACGGAGAACTACAATATGACGCAGATATGCGTATGGGGGACCTTAGGAAACTCTTTTCCGCAAGCAAGAGCGGAGATCTAGAAACTATGATGGACGCCTATAAGAGTATCATTATTGCATGGCCCTACGACGGGGACCCAAGCACGGACGAGGCTTGGGACAACATCCGCAAAAGCGAGTTTGCGAAGCTTAACGAGGCGCTTATGCAGGACCTAGGGGACGAGGGGGAAGCATAGGGCGCGCAGCAGTAGTGGCCCGGTATACGGGCAGCGGCGCGCCATACGAGGAAGTTAGGCTACAGGCATGCGAGCGCATGGGATGGACGTTTAAGGAATACGACGAAACGCCAGCCATAGATATGTATCAAGCTTTCGAGCTTTGGCGTATACAGGCAGAGAAGAAACACTAAGGCAACAATGGTCCGAGGCATTAGCCTTGGGCCATTTTGCGCCAGTATACTAGAACATGAGCGCAACCGGACAAGGCCCTACGGAGGTGAGAACCGGAACACATGGCAGTAGCAGAGGAACTTGAGCTAAAGGTACTTGCAGACACTAAGCAAGCGGAGAACAAAATAACAGGGTTGGCGAACCACGTAGATAAGAAGTCTAAGTCTATGGGCGAGAAGATGGGCGCAGCCGGAAAGAAGATGACGCTAGGCGTTACGCTTCCGATTGTTGGTGCACTTGGTGCGAGCGTTAAGGCGTTCACGGCGCAAGAGGACGCAACCAAGAAACTCAACAGCGCTTTTGAGTCTACGGGCGCAGCGTCTTGGACTTCACAAGAAGCGCTTATGGCGAACGCGGACGCGTTGCAGCAGATTACGACGCACGGCGACGAGGCTATAGAGGAAATGCAATCGGTGCTTTTGACGTTCACGCAGATTAAGGGCGAGAACTTTGACGGCGCCACTAAGTCTATTTTGGATATGAGCGACGCGCTAGGCATGGATTTGCAGTCTAGCGCTACCATGGTTGGCAAGGCGCTTAACGACCCGGTTGCGGGCATAGCGGCAATGTC
>Ga0316189_10005756_pt1 | contig 11893 bp, 13 predicted proteins | sample LowCovwburrow_MG_FD_204930 | JGI IMG/M metagenome (GOLD analysis project Ga0316189, IMG submission 204930) | Coastal sediment microbial communities from Maine, United States - Lowes Cove worm burrow | ecosystem: Environmental > Aquatic > Marine > Coastal > Sediment | place: USA: Maine... | reverse complement strand
CCGCTGTTGTCAGGAATGAGTGCTTCGGGCGCGGACTATGTGGTGAGGCGGTGTCACGACCGGCGGCTGTCGGGAGAGCCCGGGTACCTCTCGGACGTGCAAGCTGCAGCGCCGTTGATGCTCACTCGGTCGGTGTTCATCTCTCGACGTGGAGCCGGTCGGTCGCGGGACGAGCGTGTCGCACAGATCGAAGTCCGAGCGATGGCGCTGACGGTTGCGCGCCCCCACAGCGCACCGACCGAGTTGCCCGAGGAGCTAGCGCTCAACGTGGTCTATGTCACCGAGCCCGACCCTCCAGGCGGCTGCGCCGCCGTTCATTGGGTGTTGCTGACGACTCTGCCCATCGACACCGCCGAGCAGCTCGAGCAAGTCATCGACAGCACCCGTGCACGTTGGCTGATCGGCGTAGGAGCCCAGTGGTCTTGTATGAACGGAGATCTTCGAGTACCTGCTCGCTGGAAACACTCGGAAGAAGCACCAGCTCCGATCCGGTCCGATTACCCATCATCCCTCCATCATCAGGACTCTACGCCGCAGTCTGTGTTGCCAGATGTGCTTGACCAGCCCCCGGTAGCGGGAAGGCGGCCCGTCCCGCTGCAGGGCCTCGCGGCTTTAGCCAAAGCGGCGCGGGTGCGGCGTGGTTGGGGACAGGAGAAGCGGGCTTCAGGATGCGCCGGGGGCGTCGCGACGGGGGGAGGTTGGCAGTCGCGACCTCTTCTGGTCTTCTCCCGTGGCCGTGGGCTTGCTCGTCCTCGTGGTAGACGCCGCTGGCCCAGACCTTCGACCGGGCTTGAATCGTCCCTGCAGCCGGGACTATAGATCACGATGACCTTCTGAGTCTCGACTCGTGCGCCGCCGTACGGGGGCGGTTGCTCGATGCGCCTCGCTGGTACATCCGCGGCCCATCCCGCCACGATGGCGAGCGTTCGACGCAGCCAGGCTGTGCAGCGCCAGCCGCGCTCCGAACGACGTCATCGTGAACTCGAGCGCCACACCGCCCGCCGCGCCGCTGTGGAGGACCCTGAGGCCCGACTCGTAACGGGGCGCCACCTGCCGAGTCAGTCCCCGCGGAGGTTCCCATTATGCTCAGCGCTGTACTGCTCGGCTGGGGCGCGGCGCTGGCCGCGCCCTGTCCCGCCCTGACGGTCGAGGCGACCGACACGCCCTACGACGCATCCCGCACCTGGCTGCACGAGCCCGGGTGGTTCGTGCCGCTGGACGACCCCAAGACCGTGCCCGCAGCCGGTCTGTCCTACGACGCAGAAGAGCCCATGCTCTCGGTGACCCGGGGCAGCGCGACCCGGCTGTATCCCGTGGGCGCGATGGCCTATCACCACGTGTCCAACGACGTCATCGGAGGAGAGCCCGTCGTCGTCACCTATTGAGTGATCTGCAACTCGGGGACCGCGTTTGCGGCCCGGGTGGACGGCCGGCGGCTGTCCTTCGAAGAGGAAGGGATCTTCAACGGCGTGTTTGTGATGCGCGACCGACAGACCAAGACGCTGTGGAGCCACTTCACCGGCGAAGCGTTCGACGGCCCGCTGAAGGGCAAGCAGCTCGAGTGGATCCCGCTCGACCGCGCGACCTACAGCCGGGCGGTCGACACCTGGCCCGACGCGACGGCGCCCGCGAAGCACACGATGCGCTTCCGCGGCGCGCCCACTCAGACCGAGCGCTCGAGCCGGCTCGGGGAGTCGCTGCCGGGTCCGTTCGTGCCCACGCTGCCCAAGGAAGTCGCGTCGAAGCTCCCGCGTCACACCCACGGGGTCGGCGTCGCGGTTGGGTCGAGTCACCGGTTCTTCCCGCTCGAGCGGCTGTTCGGCCTCGAGGTCGCCAACGACGAGGTGGGCGGCACGCCGGTGGTCGTGATGCTGCAGGACGGCTCGGCGAGCGCAGCGGTGTACGGAAGGTGCGTGGACGGCCGCACCCTGGACTTCGAGCGCGCTGAGCACGCCGGCCGCGCGGCGCTCCGCGACACCCAGACCAAGACGGTCTGGAGCGCGACCGGCGAGGCGGTGTCCGGACCGCTGAAGGGCGAGCGCCTGTCTCCGGCGCGCGCGATGATCACCGACTGGTACGGCTGGGGCGCCTACTTCCCGAAGAGCACGGTCTGGTCGCCGCCCAAGTAGGGGTTAGAACGGCCAGATCGCGTCGAGGATCCGGGTGAGCCAGCCGGGACCCTGCCGGTCGGCGATGACTCCGCTGCCGGTGAACTCGATCTTCGCCTGGGCGAGCAGGTCGCTGTCGATCGTGTTGTTCAGCTGGATGTCGCGGGGCCGGGCCAGGCCGTCGAGCACGACGTACTGCGTCTCGCGGTTCACACGGACCTGCTTCCATCCCCACAGCCGCAGGTTGCCGCCCGGCAGCACGTCGATCACCTGGCAGGTGATGACCGCCTCCACTTCGCTGTCGCGGCTGGTGTCGCCGGCGCCCTCGAAGCTGGACTCGCTGCCGAAGTCGATCCCGACACTCTGCAGGTCCTGGTGCGCCTTCAGGATGCGCTTCTCGATCCCGAGAAGGGTGCGAAGCTCGGTGGTGTGGTTGTTGCTGCGGGAGGTGCTCGTCTGCGCGGCGAGCATCGTCTTGCTCTCCTCGAACACCTGCACGGTGACCAGGTCGCCCACCCGGCGGGCGCTGCCGTCCATCCCCATCAGGCGGCGCGCCTCGACGTCTGAGAAGCGGCTGCCCGCGGTGGCGGGTCCCTCCTCGTCGGGCGGGACCAGCGGGATCGGTGGGGGCGGCGGTGCGGGCGGCGCTTGCGGCTTGCGCGCCTCCGCGGTCGTCAGGGACAGTGCGAACAGCAGCGTCATCATCGGATCTCCACCGTCGTGGCATCGGCGAGCACGCCAGTCAGGGGGGTGTTGGTCGCCGCGTTGTGGACCCGGACGGGCTGCCCGACCAGGCCGTCCTGGAGCAGGCGCCCGGGGGCGGTGAGCGCGACGCTGCCGCGGTGCACCACGATGTTGACCCGGGCACCGCGCGGGGCGTCCGGCGCCGCGACGACCCGCGTGCGAGTGAGCGGCGCGCCGGCCTTCAGCGCGGACCGCGCTCGCCAGGGTCCCTCATAGGACACAGGTGGGTCCGCCGAGAGTGCCACGGGACCGGCGATCGCGGTCACGGCCTCTCCAACGCCGACGTCCTCGGCGGACAACCAGCCAGGCACCGTCACCGTGAGTCTCGGCCTCACAGTCACACGGGCGACCACCTCGCCCTCGCGCACGATGCTGGCGGTCAGGTGGGGGGACGGCAGGCAGGGGTCCCCGTCGAAGACCACGTCGTCGGCGCCGGCGAACACGCTGTCGGCGGCGCCGATCCCGTGGACCTCCACCGACGTGGCGGCGCATGCTGCGACCACGAACGCGATGAGTCGGGCGTTTGCGTCGGCCATCAGCGCTTGAGGTTTGCGGCGATCTGCATGGCCTCGTCGGCCGCCTGGATGACCTTGGAGTTCAGCTCGTAGGCGCGCTGCGACGTGACCAGGTTGATCAGCTCCTCGGCGACGTCGACGTTGCTGCCCTCGAGGATGCCCTGGCGGATGGCGGTCTCCCCGTCGTCGAGCGCGGGCTCTCCGGACTCGGCGGTCTCGCCGTACAGGTTGCCGCCCAGCGCGCGCAGCCCCTGCGCGTTCCTGAACCGCGCGATCTCGAGCTGTCCGAGCGCCAGCGGTCGGGCGTCGCCGTCGACCAGGGCGGACACGGTGCCGTCCTGCTCGATCAGCACGGACGTGGCGTCGGGGGGCACCAGGATGTCGCCCGAGACGGCCAGGCCGCCCGCGCTGCGCAGCAGGCCGTCGGCGTCGACGCGCAGACTGCCGTCGCGGGTGTACACCGCGTTGCCCTGCTGGTCCTCGAGCGTGAGGAAGCCCGGGCCGTTGAGCGCGACGTGCAGCGGGTCTCCGGTCTCGACCATCAGCCCCGCTGAGTGGTCCTTGCCGAGCCCGGCGAGCCGCGTGCCGCCACCGAGATCTGCCCGCGCGCCGCGCGCGCCGCCCTCGAGCTCCTGGTAGTAGACGTCCTGAAACGCGGCGCGAGATTTCTTGAAGCCGGTGGTGTTCACGTTGGCGAGGTTGTTTGCGACCGTGTCGATCTGGGTCTGCTGAGCAGACATTCCCGACGCCGCGATGTGCAGGGCCTTCATCATCCTCTCCCGTACTCATTGAGTCGCGCGTCCAGCTCGTCGCTGGTCTGCAGCACCTTCTGGAACTGCTCGAAGGAGCGTCCCGCCTCGACCAGCTCGACCATCGCTCGGACCGCGTCCACGTTGGACGACTCGAGGGCCCCGGCCACGAAGCGCGGCGCGATGTCCTGGATGGGACCCGACGCACGCCACAGGTTGCCACCGGCGGGCTCGGCCGGCGCGGTGACCATCCGGAGCGTGGTCAGCTCCGTTCCGTCGTCGAGCAGCACGGTGCCGTCGTCGCTGATGCGGACGCTGCGGTCCGGCGGCACGATCACCGGACCGTCCTCGGCGAGCACCGGGAGACCGTCCGCAGTCTGCAGGGTCCCGTCGAACGCGTCCACGTGCAGGTGGCCGTCGCGGGTGAGCATCGGGGCGCCGCCCGGCGCCTGCACGAGCAACCAGCCCTCGCCCTGAAGCGCGATGTCGGTCGGCAGGCCGGTGGCCTCGGGGGCGCCGTCTCGGGGGTCCATCACGCCGTCCGCGATCCGGGCGTAGGCGCCGTCGGGGCCGCGGCCCTCGAAGGTCACCCGCTCGCCCTTGAACCCGGTGGTGTCGGCGTTGGCGATGTTGTTCGCCACGACCTCGAGCTGCCGCCAGGCTCCGAACGCGCCCGACAGCGCGCTGTACAGGTCGCGGCTCATCGGAAGTCCGAGGGGTCGACGATGCCCTGCAGTCGGCGCCGGAGGCGGGCGCGGGTCTCGGAGAGGATCTGGGAGATCCGGCTGACGCTGACTTCGTACACCGCGCCGATCTCGGCCAGCGACATCTCCTTGTCGTAGTACATGATCAGGCACTGAGCCTGGCGCTCGGGGAGCTCCATGATGGCCTTCTTCAACTCCACGCGAATCTCCTGCGCGAGCATGCGCTGCTCGACGCTGGACTCAGTGGGGTCGGTGAGGATCTCCAGCAGTGGCCGGCCGTCCTCGTTGGGCGTGTCGTAGCTGATCTCGGAGATCTGTTTGGTGGCATTCACGGCCGCCCAGTACTTCTCGAGGGTGATCTCCAGCCGCTGTGCGAGCTCCTCGGGCAAAGGCTCGCGGCCGAGCTTGCGCAGGAGCTGCTGCCGCGCCGCCTCGATGCGCTTGGCCGTGTCCCGGCGGCGCCGGGTGGAGGTGTCGCGCGCGCGCAGGGCGTCGTAGATGGTGCCCCGGATTCGGTGCTCGGCGTAGGTCGAGAATCGGACACCCTTGGTGGCGTCGAACCGGTCGAACGCCTCGAGCAGGCCGATGGCACCCCAGGCGACCATGTCGTCGATCTGGACGGTCGCGCTGCGCGACAGGCGCTCATAGATTCGACGCGCGACCAGGAACACCTTGTCTTGGTACTTGGCGCACGTCTCGGCGCGCGTCAGTCCCTCGACCAAGCGGGTTGCGCCGGCGTTGGCATATGCGCGGGCTCCAGGATGCAAGTCGACCTCCGTGGTCTGCTCGCTGCCAATCGGCGCGGAGCAGACCCCCTTGAGGAGGTTGTTGTTCACCCGCTCAGCGCGACACGCCCGACCGTGTCGAGCTGGATGGTCGGGAGAAGCTCAGCGGACGACAGCACCGTGACCCGGGGGAGCGCGCGCTCGAGGAGCCGACGCAGCGCACCCCGCGCCAGCGGCGGGCACAGCACCACGGCCTGGCCGGGGCCCGGGTAGCGCTCCACCTGGTCGCGGATGCCGAGGATCAGTGACCGGGCGTGCTTCGGGTCGAGCTGCAGCGTCGGTGCGCCGCCCTCGGCGGTCTGCAGACCCCGCAGGATGGCGTCCTCGACGTCCGCCTCGAGCTGCACGATCTTGAGCGTGTTCTGCTCGGCGAATCGTCCCGAGATGTGGCGCGCCATTCGCTGGCGGACGAACTCTGTGAGCACGTCGGGATCGCGCGTCCGGTGGGCGTAGTCCGCGAGGGCCTCGAGGATGGTCTGCGAGTCGCGGACCGACAGGCCTTCCTTGAGCAGGTTGCGGAACACCCGGAGCAGCGCCGTGCGGGGCATCGGATCGGGGATCAGGTCGTCGACTAGCTTGGGGTGACGCGCCTGGATCTGTTCCAGGGCTTGGTCGAGCTGCGCGCCGTCGTACAGCTCGTAGCCGTGCGACGACATCAGCTCCACGAGGTGCGTGGTGAGGACCGTCGGTGCGTCGACCACGGTGTAGCCAGCCGCCTGGGCCTCGAGCACCTGTCGATCCATGATCCAGTAGGCGGGGAGCCCGAACACGGGGTCGGTCGTCGGCATCCCGTTGATCTTCTCCCGGGCGGTCCCCGGGTCGAGGGCGAGCTGGGCGCGCGGCTGCACCATCCCTTGTCCGATCGGCTCGCCGCGCAGCAGGACGCGGTACTCGCCGTTGGACAGCTCGAGGTTGTCGCGCAGGTGCACAGGAGGCAGCACGAGGCCTGCGTCCTTGGCGAACTGGTTTCGGATCTTCTGGACCCGCTGCAGCAGCTCGCCACCCTGGCGCTCATCGACCAGGTACACCAGGTCGACCGCCACCTCGATCGCGAGACCCTGCACGGGGAGCAGGTCCTCGGGGCGCTGCTCCCGGGGTCGATCGGCTGCTCCCTTCGACTTGCGCTTGGGCGTCGGTGCGCCGTCGCGGACGCGCCACGCCAGCAGGCCGGTCGCGCCGGCAGCGAGGAGGAATGGCAGGCGGAGCCCCGGGATCAGCGCGATGCAGCCGAGCAGGGCGGCGCCGAGGCCGAGGACGCGGGGGTTCTGGAACAGCTGGCTGGCGAGCTGCGAGGAGAGGTTCTGAGATTCGCTGTCGTCCACGCGGGTCACGAGCAGGCCGGCGGCGGTGCTGACGATCAGCGCCGGCATCTGCCCCGCGAGCCCGTCGCCGATCGTGAGGATGGTGTAGGTGACGGCGGCGTCCTGCGGGGTCATGCCTTGCTGGACCATCCCGATGAACACGCCGCCCACGACGTTCACGATGGTGATCACGATGCCGGCGACGGCGTCGCCGCGGATGAACTTGCTCGCGCCGTCCATGGCGCCGTAGAAGTCTGCCTCGCGGCTGATCTCAGAGCGCCGCCGCTTGGCCGTCGTCTCGTCGATGAGGCCGGCATTGAGCTCGGCGTCGACGGCCATCTGCTTGCCGGGCATGGCGTCCAGCGTGAACCGGGCGGCCACCTCAGCGATGCGCCCGGAGCCCTTGGTGATCACGACGAAGTTGATCAGCACCAGGATCACGAACACGATCCCGCCGACCACGAAGTTGCCGCCGACCACGAACTGGCCGAACGTCTCGATCACGCGCCCGGCTGCCCGGTCGCCGTCGCCGCCGTTGAGGAGGATGAGCCGCGTGCTCGCGACGTTCAGCGCGAGCCGGTACACCGTCGCGACGAGGAGCACGGTCGGAAACACGCTGAAGTCCACCGGCTTGTTCGCGAACAGCGCGCCGAGGAACAACAGGATGGCCAGGCAGATCGACCCGGCCAGTAGCATGTCCAGGATGATGGCCGGGAGCGGGACCACCATGATGGACAGCAGGCCGAACACGGCGATGGCCAGGAAGATGTCGCCTCGATCTTGGAACCGAGCCAACATGGGCCCTCCGCGGCTGTGCCAATCGGTCGACCCTCCGATGACTTGAGCCTCAAGCTTGTGGGGGGCGCGTCGATGAGAGTCCGTGGAGGTCTTTCATGACCGAGACCCTGAAGCGGCTGGCACGCATCCAGCGCATCCACCAAGACCAGGCCCGAGAGCACCTGGCGGACGCCACAGCGGCGCAGTCCGCCCACGAGGCCAGGCTGCTGGCGCTCGACCAGCAGGTGCAGGCGGTGCGCGCGCCGGCTGTGAGCGATGTCGACGATCTGGCACGTCGGCACGCCTTCGTGCTCAGGCAGGAGATGCTCCGCCGTCGGATGACCGGCCAGTCGGGCCAGCACGACCGCCGGGTCGCGACACGCCGCGATGCGCTGCTGAGCGCGGCACGGCAGGTCCAGGTCACCGAGAAGTTCGCGACCTCGATGGCCGAGCGCGACGCCGAGGCCTGCGACCGCGACGAACAGCGCCAGCTCGACGAGCGCGGGGTCCAGGGCTGGATGCGGCGCAGCGGCGGTGCGTCGTGAGGGCCGGCGCGGTCTTCGCCGTCCTGCTGGTCGGTGCGGCGCTGGGCACCGCGGGTGCCGTGGCGTGGGCCGAGGTCGGTGACACCGCCTCTGCGCGGCGCTCCCCGTCGTCGGGTCTGCAGGACCTTGCGGGGCGACTCAACGCCCGCGAGCGTGCCATTGATCGGAGGGAGGCGGCGTTCCAGGCGCGCGAGGGCGACCTGACGGCCCAGGAAGAGAAGCTGTCGGAGCGCCTGAAGGAGCTGACCGCGCTGCGGGCGGACCTGGACGAGCGGCTCGAGGAGCTCGCCGCTGTAGAGGAGTCGCGTCGGGTCGCCCTGGTGAAGATGATCGAGAAGATGCGTCCCAAGGAAGCCGCCCCGTTCGTCGGGGAGCTCAAGCAGGCGCTGGCGGTTGACGTGCTCGACCGGATGAGCCCGGCGAAGGCGGGCAAGGTGCTCGCCGCGATGCCGCCGCGCCCGGCCGCCCGGCTGGCTGAGAAGCTCACCGCCCCGGTGAAGCTCCCATGAGCCCTGTCCTGGCGATGCTCGGTGGGGGGCTGGGCGCCGCTCCGAAGGCTGGCAACACCCCCGATGTGTCCCCGGCGGATCCCGGCGCGTTCGCTGCGGGCCTCTCGTTGGCGGAGCGGCCCACGGCGGACCTGGCTGCGCGCGACCCGGGCGCGTCGGCGCCGGCGGAGCCCACGCCCGAGGACGCAGCGCTGGCCGCGCCCGCGCTCGACGAGGCGACCGCGGAGGCGGCGCCGCCGGGCGCGCACGCCACCGAGGCCGAGGACCTGGGAGCGCTCGCGCTCGACGAACCGCCGCCCGGCTTCCTCGCCGCTGTCGCGACGCCGCTGTCCGCCCCCGAGGCGCGCCCGCTCGGGATGGCCGCCGCGCTTCCGCCGCTCGGTGGGTCACAGTCCGCGCAGCTCGGTCCTCCCCAGGCCGCCGACCTGACCATCCTGGCGCAGCAGGCCGGGTCGCCGGCTCCGCGCCCGCCAACAGACCGACTCGTGGCGAGGGACGAGCCTCCGCCCCTGGACGCGCTGACCGGCCCCGCGACGCTCACCGTGCTCGACATCGCGGTGACCGAGACCGCGCCGGGCGCCTACGTGCAGCTCACCGACGCTGCCGCTGATCCGGCGCCACTGGATGTGCCGGACACCGATGTCCACCTCTCTGTCGATCCGCCGCTGCCGGCCGGTCGCACCGTGCGCGTCGAGGTGGACTCCGACCTCGCTGTGGAGGTCCGCGGGGCGGACGACGGCGTCGAGGTCACCCTGGAGGGCACGGCCAAGGCGCTCGAGCCGCTGGTCGACGTCGAGTCCGAGCTCGCGCGCGACCTGCGCGACGCGGGGTCCGACCTGGCCCACCTCGACCGCCGGGAGCGGCGCTCGTCCTCGCCACCGTTCCGTACGCCGTACGACCGCGGGTCCCGGGGCGATCGTCCCGCTGCCGCGGCTGGTGACGCGGCGCTCCCGGGATCGGGCGGCTCTCTGATCAACGTGGTTGCGTGAGGTTGATGTGAACCCAATCCTACCGATTGTCGAGCCTCCGTTGGTGCCGGGACAGCCCGCGCCGACCCCGCCAGGCGAACAGACCTTGGGCGAGGAGGCGTTCCTGAAGCTGCTCACCGAGCAGCTCCAGAACCAGGACCCGCTGGACCCCATGAAGAACGAGGACTTCGTCGCGCAGCTCGCGCAGTTCTCGAGCCTCGAGCAGCTCGTCGGCATGCAGAGCACGCTGGAAGCGGTCTACCTGGGCATCGCGTCCATGAACAACGCGAGCATGGCCAACCTGCTCGGCACCGAGGTCGTCGCTGCCGGCAACCAGGTGTCGTACAGCGGCGAAGGCAGCGCCGAGCTGCACTTCGACAGCGCCACCGACTTCGACAACGCCACCGTCACGATCACCGACGAGGACGGCACCGTGGTCAAGACCATCGAGCTGGGCGGGCACCCGTCGGGAGAGTTCAGCGTCTCGTGGGACGGCACCGACCTGTCCGGACAGGACGTGGGAGAGGGCACCTATACCTTCTCGATCTCGGCGAGCACCGCGGAGGGCGGCGACGTCTCCGTGCAGACGCTGGTGGTCGGCGTCGTCGACGAGATGGACTACTCCACCGGCACGCCACAGCCGTCGATCGGCGGCGTCTCGGTCGCACTCGAGGGCATCCTGCGGCTCACCGCGGGCGAGGGGACGGACCCGTGAGCCTCCGGGTCGATGGACTCAGCCCCGTCCCGGGCGTCCCCGGACGTCGATCGGTGGCGGTGCCCGGGTTCGACCGAGCGCTCGAGCGGCTGCTGGACCCGGTTCCGACCGCGCCACAGGACGAGGAGGCCGCTGCAGACGGCCTGAAGTTGTCGCGGCACGCCGAGGGGCGGCTCGCGTCGCGGGGCGTCGACCTGGGTCCCGAAGAGCGCCAGCAGCTCGAGGCGGCGATCGACGAGCTCCAGGGCCGGGGCGCCAAGAAGTCGCTGGTCCTGACCGGTGACAATGCGTGGATTGTGGGCGTGCCAAAGCGCACCGTGATCACGGTGATGAGTCGCAGTGAGGCGATGGGCCAGATCTTCACCGATTTGGACTCAACCTATGTGGCGGCCTGACCGATAGACAGCCAGGGCCCTAAGTGCCCCAGTACAGTGCTAAACCACCGAGCCGGACCTAGGGTGACCCCCGCGGAGGCTCGGGAATCGCTGACCGATTGATGCGATTCGAGATCCGTGGAGAGAGTCATGTCATTGTTCGGAACGCTCCAGACTGGAGCGAGTGGGATGGGTGTGTCCGGTGCGTCCCTCGGCGTGATCGGCGACAACATCGCCAACCTGAATACCACTGGGTACAAGCGCAATCGCGCCACGTTTGCCGACATGATCCCGCAGGACGTGTTCGGGCTTGGCGGCCGGAGCCAGCTCGGCCGGGGTGCGGCCAACATGAACATCTCGAGCGAGTTCACCCAGGGCACCCTGATGGGGACGGGCAACGCCCTCGACGTGGCCGTCACCGGGCCGGGGTGGTTCCAGGTCTCGGACGGGGTGGAGGACTTCTACACCCGCGACGGCTCGTTCGGCGTCGACGCCAACGGGTCCATGGTCAACTCGCTGGGCTACCACGTCCAGGGCTACAACGCGCGGGATGGGCAGCTCTCCCCGGTGGTCGGCGACCTGATGATCTCGGACGCACCAGTTCCGCCGCGCGAGACCTCCAGCCTGACGCTGGACCTGGTCCTGCAGCCCGACAGCGCCAACGGCCTGGACTACGGCGCCATGGTGCTCGACGGCACCGGCAACACGGTCGAGGAGGCGTCGGAGGCGGCGGACTTCACCACGTCGCTGACCGTCTACGACAGCCTGGGTCAGCCGCACGAGGCGGTGGTCAACCTCGAGGAGAGCGCGCCGGGCTCCAACAGCTGGACCTACTCGATGGTGATCGATGCGGGCGAGGCCGGGGTCGGTGACGACGGGGTCGCGCTCGAGATCGCGACGGGCTCGCTCGACTTCGACGTCGACGGCAACCTCACGTCCCACGTGGGTCCGACCGCAACCGGTGCGGCCTGGACGTGGCCCGGTGCCGATCCGTGGCTTCCGATGGTGGAGCTCGGGCTCGACGCAGCCGGGGTCGAGACAAACGGCTCCGTGAGCCAGAACGCGGACACCAGCTCGGTGATCGGGGTGTCGCAGGACG
>Ga0316189_10005754_pt1 | contig 11894 bp, 9 predicted proteins | sample LowCovwburrow_MG_FD_204930 | JGI IMG/M metagenome (GOLD analysis project Ga0316189, IMG submission 204930) | Coastal sediment microbial communities from Maine, United States - Lowes Cove worm burrow | ecosystem: Environmental > Aquatic > Marine > Coastal > Sediment | place: USA: Maine... | reverse complement strand
ATCACCTTGTTGTACCGGCCAATCTCGGTACCGTCGGGCATGATTGTCGATTGATAGTTGGCCGTGCCAACCGTCTCACCATCCTCGGTCACCCGGTGGAACCACCCGGCCAGCACCGGAGCGTCATTATCGGCAGCCACCATCGTCACCAATCGATGGGCATCGTCCTGGCTAAGGCGACTCCCAGGGTTCACCACATTTTCGGGCCATACGATCAGGTCGACGGGTTGATCAATCAGCCGGGATGCCTCCACGTGGCGCGCCAACACGATCGGCTGTTGGCGGGCCGAGGCCCGGGTACGTTGGGCCCCACCCCCTTGCACTAGGGCCACGTCGATCTCGTCGAGCACCTCTGCCCTGGGGTGCCAGGCACCCGCCATTGTCACCACCACTACCACCGAGAGACTGATCAGCGCCACCCGATACTGCCTCCGGAGTAACCGGGCCAGGCTTTGTCCTAACAGCACCACCATGGCCACCACCAGCAACGAACCACCGATGCGGGCCGACCACGCCAAACCGCTTCCGGTGTGGGCCAGAGCGAGATGGCCGAGCGGCACCCCACCGAATGGCCACGACCAGCGAACAAACTCCATAACAACCACGGCCGCCGGCAACACCACCATCCGGTATCGGTGGGCTGGCGTCAGTGCGCCCGCTATCGCCAGGAACGTGGCCGCCATAGCGGCCGCCACCACATAGCCGGGGAGGGTGAGGTCGGCCAGAAACAGGGTGGCCGGAGCCATCCAGAAAAACCCGAACAGCCAGCTCATACCAAAACGACGGCGAGGTCCGAAACCCCTAATGGCGTCGTCCCATAACGCAACGCCCAAAATACTGGCCGGCCATAGCGCGATGGGAGGCATCGCGACCGCCACCAAAAGGCCGCCGAGCACCGCCTCCACCAGCGCCAACCTCGGCTGGTCGGCCCTTGTTTTCGGGTCGCGGTGTGCCAGAGGGCCAGAGGGGCCTGTTGTGTCTTGCCTCACCATCAAACGTCGTCTCCTCTTCGTGCGTATCCCGGCCGCTAACCGGTGATCATCTGGCGCACGAGGTTCCGAGCGTTGTCGATGCAGGCGGGGATTCCGATGCCGTGATAAGCGAGCCCGGTGAGGTGAACGTGTGATGCATCAGCGGCCAGCGCACCAAACGCCTCGGCCACCACATCACCGTGCCCGGGCGTGTACTGGGGTAAGGCATGGGGGAAGCGGTTGACGCGAGTGGCCAGTGGCGCTTCGCTGATCTTGACTACCGTTCCCAGCTCGGCGAGCAGCGCCTGGGTCAGCTCCTCGTCGGTGTAGGTGAGGTGACGTTCATCGCCGAAGCGGCCCGTCGACATCCGCACCAGCACCGAGTGTTGCCGTCGATAACGAGCCCACTTGGAGCTCATCCAGGTGCTGGCAGTGATGAGGGTACCGTCGATCCGTGGGAACAGGATGCCCGAGGAATCAAGATCGGGTTCCACCCCGGACCGTGGCAGTTCCACCATCACCTGGGTGACCGAAGCGTAGTCGATCCGCCGCAAGGCCTCGGCACTGTTGGGGCTCAGGGGGGCCACCAGATCGGCGGCCAGGTTGGAGGGAACCGCCACAATCACCTGGTCGGCACCCTCTGCTACCTCGTCGATCGAGGTGACAGGGCGGTTGAGGTGGACGGTGGCCTTGGCGGCCACAGTTCGGCTCAGCGCCTCCGCCAGTTGGAAGGTGCCCTCGTTGAAGCCAGCGAAAATGGGTTCCTTCGGTTGGCCGGGCGGGGTAGGGGGTCGCAACTCGGCCAGGCCTCGAATGAGTGATGGGCTACGATCGAGGGCGGCGGCAAGAAGGGGGGCGCCTGCCCGCAAACTGAGCCGATCGATGTCGGAGGCGTTGATGCCGCCGAGCAGCGGGTCGATCAGTCGGTCGGTTATCTCATCACCCAATCGTTCCCGGGTGACCGCCCCCACTGAGGTGTCGCCGTCGATAGGGGTGGCTGGGGCTTCGAGATCAAATCGGGCTCGTTGGACACCGGCCGCCGAAATCACACCGGTGGTAGACATGAGATCAAGGTCGGTGGGGACGCCGAGCATCGATGACGCTGGCAACTCGTGGAGTGCACCTTCGCGAACCAGATAGGCGGGGATTGAGGTTGCCGGGTGACAGATTTCGTCGTTGAGCCCGAGTTCTCGGGCGAGGCCAACACCATGGTCAACCCGGTTCAAGAATCCATCAGGCCCATCGTCGACGAGACGGTCGCCCACCGGGCTCATGCCGATTTTGCCGCCAACGGTGCTGCTGGCCTCAAAAAGGTCGACGTTCCAGCCATGCAGCGTGAGTTCGTAGGCCGCGCTGAGGCCGCTAATTCCTCCACCGATAATTACGGCTCGGGGGGTGCGAGATGCGCTCATCAGCCAGTGGCCTTTCCTTCGGTGTGTACGAGTTCAACGACCTTGGCCAGAACCTCGGGATCGGTTTCGGGGAGCACACCGTGGCCCAGATTAAAGATATAACCAGGGTGGTTGGCGTTGTCGGCCAGCACCCTGCGGACCTCCGGTTCCACCACATCCCAACCAGCGGGAATCAACGAAGGGTCGAGATTACCTTGCAGGGCCACCGTGCCTCCCGTTCGTTCCCGGGCCACTGACAATGGGGTGCGCCAATCGACGCCTACCCCCGAAGCCCCAACGGCGGCGAACTGGTCGAGGAGTTCGCCGGTGTTCAACCCGAAGTGCAGGGTTGGCACGTTGAGGTCGGCCATGGCGGCCAGGATCCGGGCACTATGAGGCCTAACAAAGTGGCGATAGTGGTCGGGGTGCAGGGCGCCAGCCCACGAATCGAACAGTTGCACCGCCAGCGCACCCGCTTCCACCTGGGCAGTGAGGGTGGTGATCGCCATGTCGGCCAGGCGCTCGCACAACTGATGCCACAGCTCGGGTTGTGACATCATCAGGGCTTTCACCTTGGTGTGGTTGCGTGACGGCCGGCCTTCCACCAGATACGCGGCCAACGTGAACGGCGCCCCGGCAAATCCAATGAGGGGCACATCAAGTTCACCGACCAGGATCTTGATGGCTTCGGTTTGGAACCCCAGATCGGTGTCGGGCTCGATGGGCCGCAGACGATCAAGATCGCTGGCCGAGGCGAAAGGATGTTCACACTCGGGCCCAACCCCGGGAGTGATGTCGATCCCGAACCCGGACGCCCACACGGGAGTGACAATGTCGGAAAACAAAATGGCGGCGTCGACCCCATAACGCCGTACCGGCTGGAGGGTGATTTCCGCCGCCCGTTCCGGGACGGAGATAGCGTCGAGGATGGTGCCGGTACCACGGACCGCGAAATACTCCGGGAGTGACCGACCGGCCTGACGCATGAACCACACCGGAACCCGGTCGCCGGGTTCTTGGCGCAACGCCCGCAACAACGACTGATTCGCCGGGGAGGGGCGGGAGTTGGAGGAGGTTATTTGAGAACTCACATGGCTCAGAGTATCGCTCGTGGGCGGCAGAAATTCCCACTAGACTGATATGCCTGAATCTCGGGAGAGCTGTGACAGAAACACATCCAGAGCTGGCGGCAGAACAACAACACTTGGAGTTGGCCTACGCTCGGCTTGAGAGCGCCCGTGACGAGGCGGTAAGCCTCCAATCGATGGTTGAGGTGGGCCGTGGTGGCACCAACCAAGCCCGATGGGAACGGGAAATCATCAACGAAAACATCGCCAATCGACTTAAACAACTCGATTTGGGTGAACGGTCGCTGTGTTTTGGTCGTATCGATCAGGGTGAAGAATCGGGTGGGGGTACTTACCACATCGGCCGGATCGCGGTGTCGGGCAAAAACCACGAACCGCTCATAGTCGACTGGCGGGCTCCGGTAGCCGAGGCTTTCTACCGGGCCACCGGCGGCGACCCCCAAGGTTTGGTGCGGCGCCGACACTTCGTTTCCCGCGGCCGATCATTGTTGGATCTCGAAGACGAGTTCTTCGGTGAAGCCGCACTGGGGGGCCGTGTGGTGGTGAATGGCCGAGAATTGCAGGGTCGAGGGGCACTAGTGGCGGCCTTGGAAGAGAACCGGTCGGGTCGTCTTGGCGACATCATCGGCACCATCCAGGGCGAACAAGACGAGATCATTCGCGACGCCTTGCCTGGAGTGTTAGTAGTACAAGGCGGCCCCGGCACCGGAAAAACAGTGGTCGCCCTGCATCGGGCGGCCTATCTGCTCTACGCCCACCGTTTCCCGCTTGAGGGGCAAGGGGTGCTGGTAATAGGCCCCAACCGTCTGTTTCTCGGATATATCGAACAGGTTCTACCATCGTTGGGTGAAGCCGGCGTGGAATTGGCAGTTCTCGGTCAACTGGTCCCCCAGGTGCGGGTTCAGGGGCGAGACGAAGACGCCGCCGCCCGAATCAAGGGTGATCTTCGTATGGTCCACGTGGTACGTCGCGCTGTACGCGACCGTCAGCGAGCCCTTACCAGCGACCTGGTGGTAGGAGTTGGGGCCAGGCGGGTTCGCATGACAGTGGCGCAAAGTGTCGAGATCGTGTCTGAGGCGCGGCGGCGGTTCCGTTGGCACAACTCCGCTCGCAAATATGTGGTGGCCGAGGTCCACAAAGCCCTGGCCGCTTCGCATCCTGATGGGATGTCACCGGAGAAACTTGCCGAACAGGTTGACGGAAGCGACGAGGTGCGAGCCGCGTTTACCTGGATGTGGCCGATACTGACTCCGGCCATGCTGCTCCACGATCTCTACGGCTCTCGGGCCTTGCTGCGCTCGGCTGGTGGTAGGCACCTCAACCTCGCCGAGTGCACGGCGCTCTTTCGCCCATGGCGCTCCGACATGGACGCGTCGAGAGTGGTGTGGACCGCCGACGACGTGGCCGTGCTCGACGAAGCTCATGAAGTGTTGGGGCCAAGACCCAAGCGGAAAAACTACGACGACATTCGCACCTATGGCCATATCGTGGTCGACGAAGCCCAAGACCTGTCCCCAATGCAGCTTCGGATGCTCACCCGTCGGTCCTTAAATGGATCCATGACGATCGTCGGCGATATCGCCCAATCAACCGGGGCTTGGGCCCATGATGGTTGGGACGAGGTTCTCGAGCACCTGCCCGACAAAAAGCCCCCTCGTACCCGTGAGCTTACGGTTGGCTACCGGATTCCTTCGCCCTCGATGGCGTTGGCCGCTCGAGTGCTACGAGAAGCCGCGCCGGATCTTAAACCACCGGTAGCGGTGCGAGACATTGGCGACGAACCCCGCTTTGTCGCCGTGGATCCGAAGCCAGCGGCCACGGCCGAAATGGGAATGGTCGACGCGGTGGCTGAGGCCGTCGCCAACGAGGCGGGAAAACAGATCCGCGAAGAGGCCATCGGGTCATTGGCGATCATTGTTCCCCAGTCACTGTACGAGCCCGTGCTCGAGGCGTTCCACACCGCAGGAATCAATGTGGGTCGCGCCCCCCAAGATGGGCTCAAATGGCCGATCACTGTGGTCCCCGTCCGGGCAGTGAAGGGCCTGGAGGTGGATGCTTCGGTGGTGGTAGAACCGGCCGCCATTCTCAACGACGAATCTCAAGGGGTGCGTTCCCTGTACGTTGCGGTCACCCGAGCCACCAAACGGGTGACCATCGTGCACGCCCAACCGTTGCCCCCGTTTATGAACAAAGGACACCAAACCGATGACGGCACACGCTCCTGACCAGATCGGATGGAATGCGGCGGTGCCGCCAAACGGCTACCACAACCGGGCGGCGGTCGACACCTCGGTCACCAACGATAACCCCCTTGGTTTGTTGACCGAAGCAGGCGAGGTCGATATCGAGACCACTCCCGAACATCGCAATCTCATCAAGGGTGATCCTCGATGCGCCACCTGGACGCGTTCCTACGACGACCCCAACGTCGTAGCGCTCCGTGAACACCTCCACGAACACAACGGGATCCGTGGCCTTGAGATGGTGGAACCACACGAAGTAGAGCGGGCGGTTTCGATCTTCCATCGCGACGGGTTCGTGGCCATAACCAACGCCCTCACGCCCGATCAATTGGCGTTATTGGGGCGGGGAGTGGACGAGGTAACCAAAAACATTCTCGCCGCCGACCCCGACGGCTCGGTGGGTGGAGGGGCGGGCGGACTCCCGCACCGCTACTCCTTCGGCGGCACCTCCACCAGTCGCCACATGTTTCACCGTCCGGAATGGGCCCAACTCATCGATTTGCCCACCACCACCCCAATACTGAGTGCGATCTTCGGGAGCGACGCCTACATTGTCTACGGCTCGGGCGGTGAACTGACTCTGCCCGGGGCCATTGAATATCAGGGCCTTCATTCCGATAATGTGTGGACCGAACTCCACGACCCCATCGGTGGGATGACCATGCGGGATCTGCCCACGCCTGTGATCCATGTGAACTTTCCGGTGGTTGATCTCACCCCGATTAACGGGCCGATCCGGGTATTGCCCGGCACCCACCGGTCTCGGGCCCCTATCCCCAACCTGATCGACGAGCCGGAGTGGATGCGGTTGAGTACCGTCTGCCCCCTACCAGCAGGGTCAGCCATTATTCGTGACGCCCGCTGCTGGCATTCGGGCACTCCCAACTTGTCTCGAGAGATCCGCGCTCTCCCCAATGTGGAATATATGGCCCCCTGGTTTCGCAGCGAAGCCCTGATCAAGTCGATGTCATATGACACCTGGCAGACGCTGACCCCTCACGCTCAACGAATCAGCCGATTTATCGTGCGTGACCGTCACGAACCAGTGATCGGCGAAGGGGTCAACCTGCCTCGTCGCGCCGACCGGGAAGCCCTTTACACCCAGCAGCTAGCCGAGTTGGTCGGCTCGGGTGAGGATGCCGCCGCCTACCAACGGCGTACCTAAGGCGACGGTTGCCCCACCACGGGCTGATGCTCCCACACCTGGGTTACGGGGTAAAAAGGGACCGTCGAGCGGGATTGAGCCGCCGGACCAGGAATTCGAGCCCGAGGTTGGGCATGCGCCGGGCGGTCCGACCCGGACTGAGGCCTTGGGCCAAGCCGTGGGCGGCGCCGAGAATGCCGATGTCGTCCATGTGGAGCAGGGCGGTGTTGTCGATTTTGGTGAGCCTTCGGGCCACAATGCTTTCTCGAGCGTGACCCCATGAGGGGAACTCCGATGAGGCTTCAACAATGTGGGCATAACGGCTTTGCTGCATCTTGGTTATCAGCTGGTCGTAGCCCCCCTCATCGAGATAAAGCGCAGCCACCAACGGGGCGACGCCGCCCATATCGGACTTGTCTCGATCAGACATCGCGAGCGCTTCGAACAGTACCCGTTCCACAGTTCCGGCGTCGACGTGGGTGAACGCCAGCCAGAAAAACAGGGTGGCACGCCGCCGTAACGCACTATGGATCAGGAGTTCAGCCACCCCACTGGTGGTGTAGTCGATGCTGGAACGGTTGCGGAATAGATGGAGCAGGTCGTCGCCTTTTAGTAGCTGCTCGGGACGTTGCCGGAAGGCTTGAAGCGCCCGGGACAAAAAGTATGATGACTCGTCCCGCACTTCTGATTCGTCGATCACGCGCAGCCATGCGGTCTCGGGAGCTTCCAGTACCATCTGCACCTGGCGCCCGACGCGGTCTCGTAACTCTTGGCGCCATCTAACATAGTGGGGCCGCTGGGCGGGGGCGATGCGTCCGTTGCCCCCAATCACCACCACCTCATGAGCGGGGAGTAGCACCAGGGGAGGGCTGGAAAATCGGGGAACGGTGACCGTGACCGCTGAATGATCGGAGGCCCGTTGCACGGTCACCGCCAACTCTTCGGGGACGATCGCGGCATTCACCACACCAGCCAGGGTGTCGTCGTCCCAGCTTTTCAGGCTCTCGACTAACTCGTCAGGGATCTGGGCCATCTCGAAGGTGATTGTGCCACCAGCGGTGTTGGCCAAGGCGGCAATATGGCGCACGAGTCCGGGTAGGTCGGTAATGTCACCTGTCTCGTGTGCGTGCAATTCCACTGGGTGCCCTTCGTCCGTTGTTTTAGCGTACTGGCCAGATGGGCCATCGTTAGGGGGCGGCCATAACCGACGCGGCCAATACTTCTTCGATCGCTTCTAGCTCGTCCAACAGCTGGTCATCAGAGTTGCCAGTGATATGGATGGTGGCTACCGCGGCGTTGCCCCCATCGAAGACCTGGTTCGCCATCTGCTGCACATTATGACGACCAGCCCGAAGTACCGCGAAGATCTTGGCCAGCACGCCCACCCGGTCGAGGTGCCGGATCACCACGCAGCTCGTGCCGCCCCGGCTGAGGTCGAGGTTGACGCTATTAATGACATGGCCATTCAAGAAACCGGTGATCACCTCGATAGTCCCGTCGGCCACTGATTCTTGGGCTTGGGCGGTTGAAGCTCCAATGTGGTGGGTGCCTACCACATTAGGGTGTTGGGCCAACGCTGAGGTGAAGGTGCCCGACTTGCCGCCCGGTTCATCACGATATACATCAAGGCCAGCTCGGATCCCTTTGTCGTTCATCGCCTGAATGAGCGCCGCCTCGTCCACCACCTCACCACGGCTTGTGTTAAGGAGAATGGCCCCGGGTTTCATCTGGCCCAAAAAGGTTTCGTCAACCATGCCGATGGTGGCGTTGGCCTTTGGCACATGGATCGACACAACGTCGGCATGGGCCAGAAGGGCCTCTTGGGTGGGGTGAAGGACGATTGACAGCTCACTGCACGCTCGGACCGTGGCCGCTGATCGATTGGGGCGATCGAGAGCATGGACGGTCATTCCAAACCCACGGGCTCGGGTTGCGGTCGCCATGCCGATATCGCCCAGACCAAAGATGGCAAGATTGCGACCCAGAATACCGTCGGCTTTACTGTAGAGCCCCTTGTTCCACTGGCCAGATCGGAGGTCGGCAGTGTTGTCGGCGATGCGTCGATCGACCGCAAGAAGCAAACCCATGGTCAATTCGGCTACTGCCACGGCGTTGCGTCCCGGCACATTACACACATAGATTCCGTGGGCCGAAGCCGCCGTCTTGTCGATATTGTCAGTGCCAGCCCCTGCTCGCACGATCAGGCTTAAAGACTTCCCGGCGGCGACTGTTTCAGCGGTGACCTTGGTGCTTCGCACCACGAGAATGTCAACCCCGTCGACGTGTTCGCTCAGATTGGCAGCGGTGAGGCCAGCATTGATTTCGACTTCGTGGCCCAGGTCGCGTAGTGCTTGGGCGCCGCGTTCGTCGATGGCATCAGCAAACAGAATCCTCATACCAGCGACTCTACTCGTTCGGGTTCCTGAGTCCATGGTGGCGGATGGCTCGGATTCATGGGAAGCTTGGCCCATGGAGCTCTATGAGGCGATGACCACCAACCCGTCGTGTCGCTATTTTACCGACGACCCGGTCGACCCGGCCATCATGTACCGCATCCTTGACCACGCCAGGTTCGCGTCGAGCGGAGGTAATCGGCAAGGTTGGCGGACCCTGGTGGTCACTGATCCCGACCTGCGAGGCCGGGTCGCGGCCTTGCATCGTCGACAGTGGGACGCGTATCTGGGCCACGCCCGTGAGGGAGTGGTGGGATATAATAACGACCCAGCTCGGGCTCGCATGGAAGCCAACGACCGGGCCCAACATCGCCTCAATCGCACCGACGACTTCGCCGATCACCTGGCTGCAGTGCCGATTCTGCTAGTGCACTGTATCGAACTCGCCACCCTGGCTATCACCGACAAGGAGCTCGATCGTCCCAGCGTGGTGGGTGGGGGTTCGCTGTACACGTTCGTGCAGAACGTGTTGCTTGGTTGTCGCAACGAAGGGTTGGGGTCAGCGCTGACCACCTTGTTAGCGGCCGAAGAACCTGAAGTAGCGAAGCTCTTAGGAATCCCCGAAGGGTTCGCCGTGGGGGCTTTGGTCGCGGTGGGGTGGCCCGTGCCCGAGAAACAATACACCAAACTGACGCGTAAACCCGTAGAGGAAGTGGCGTTCGCTAACACATGGGGAACACCGTTCACCCCGACCGCCGCTGACGGCGCTGGCCGGTAACAGGCCGCCTTACTGTGTCTCCCGCGGCCGCCGGCATCCGCCACGACCTAGTGCTGAGCTCGTTCGGGGCGAGCGGGCACGAACTGGTGGCCGCGGCCCAACAAGCCGAACAAGCCGGGTTTCACGGGATCTGGACCTACGATCACATCACCGGCGCCATGCTCGGGTCGGGGTACTCGCGAGACTGCTTTGCCGTATTGGGGGCTATCGCCGCTACTACCGAACGAGTAACCATCGGGCCACTCGTGGCCAACATGATGAACCGCCATCCCGCTCAGCTCACGGTCGCGATGGCCACTCTCCAATCGTTGAGCAATGGTCGAGCCGTGTTGGGGATCGGGGCCGGTGCGGCACCCGGATCACTGTTCGCGGGGGAACATGAAGCCATCGGCACTCCACTGTTGGGGGCCGACGCTCGACGGCGCCGCTTGGGTGAAACCATTCGCCTGTTCAGGACCCTGTGGGCCACGAACGGCCAGATCAACCACGAAGGTGAATTCTTCACCGTCTCCCCCCTGGGCGACCTGGTGGCCGACGAAGCCATTCCTCCCATCATCGTGGGCGCCAGCGGCCCCGCATTGGCGGAGTTTTCGTTGAGGTACGCCGACGGGGTCAACCTGTTGCCCACCCCCCAACTGTCATCAACCCTTGACTCCATCGCGGAGCAGACCACGGCGGGCGCCACCGACGCCGGTTTCGACGTGTCGACGTATGACAATTTCGATCCTGATCATCCGCTCGGTGGGCCGTTGCCAACCCACCCGATCGTGACTCGTCGGACGTTGGCCCTCAAGGCCCCGTTTCCCCTTCACAGTATTCGCCGCGTCGGGCGTGAGTTGGGCCTCACCCCGTAGCGACGGGTTCACCCGGCCTCGTTGGGCTACGATTCGGGCCGACTAAGTGCCAGCGAGTTCGGCTACCACCGGAGCGAACGCTTCGAACTCATCGCCGCTCACCACGATGTAGCTCATGCCCCAACGGTCACGACGGGCCCGGAGGGTGTCAGCGATTTCCTTCACCGAACCGACCAACGCCATCGGCGAATTGAGACCCTGCTCGGGGGTGAGGCCTAGTGCTCCGGCCATTGCTTCGGCTACTCCTTGGCGGTCGTCGGTGACCGCGACTATGAAGGTCCGTAACTGTAACTCGATGTCGTCGAACCGATCACCGGCGCCAGCTTTGAGCCACTCGATCTTCTGATCGAAGTGGTTGTCGATGGCGTCGGCGGCTACCTCGTTGCCGATCACCCCCGGCGACAGGTTGAGGTGAACACCCACAATGTCGGCCATGGCCCCAGCGGTGTGCAGCATTCGTTTGCCACCCGCTCCGATCATGATCGGAGGGTGAGGTTGTTGGACCGGTTTTGGTGTGCCTACCAGGTTGGTGACCTGGTAATGTTCGCCGTTATAGCTGACGGGCTCGTCGCCGAATAGTCCCTTGATGATTTCGATGGCTTCGATCATGCGGTCGATGCGGACCCCAGCCCGGTCATAGGGCAAACCGGCTTCTTGATAGTCGGAGGTCATCCAGCCGGCCCCGATTCCTAACTCGAGACGGCCGTCAGACAACACATCGAGAGTGGCTGCCTCTTTGGCCAACATCACCGGATGGCGATAGTCGTTGCACCATACCAGGGCCCCGATTCGCAGGATCTCAGTGGCGTCGGCGGCGGCCATCAGCGCCACACCGGGAGCGAACTGGTCGGTGAAATGATCGGGGAGGAACAGGGTGGAATAACCACGGTCCTCAACCTTGCGGGCCAGTTCTACCCATTCGGCCCGATCATTGGCACGAGGAGCGGAAACGCCGAAACGAAATGGACGAGTCATGGGGAAATCCTTACGCAGCAGAGGGGCTAAGCCAAATTGAACTATTTGCGGGCAAAA
>Ga0316189_10005753_pt1 | contig 11896 bp, 13 predicted proteins | sample LowCovwburrow_MG_FD_204930 | JGI IMG/M metagenome (GOLD analysis project Ga0316189, IMG submission 204930) | Coastal sediment microbial communities from Maine, United States - Lowes Cove worm burrow | ecosystem: Environmental > Aquatic > Marine > Coastal > Sediment | place: USA: Maine... | reverse complement strand
ATCAGCGGCCAGCAGCATCTGCGGGTAGCACATAATAACGTCATGCTGGAGGCGGCGACCACCTCCTTTCAGTTGCACCTTAAAATACATCCGCGTGTCGCGAAACGTGCCATGAACGCGGCCATGATTGCCTCGGCGCCGATGGTAGCTGTAGCGGCGAACTCGCCCTGGCTGTTTGGCCATGATCTGTGGAGTGAGACGCGCATTCCCCTGTTTGAACAGTCAGTCGAGGTGGGTGGTTTCGCCGGTGCCAGTCATGGACCGATGCGGCGGGTAACCTTTGGTTCCGGTTATGTGAGGAAATCTGTTTTCGAATGTTTTGTTGAGAACGAGCGGCACTATCCCTTGCTGTTGCCAAAGCCGTTTCATGACGGACTCGACCAGATGTCACATGTACGCTTGCACAATGGCACTATCTGGCGCTGGAATCGGCCACTGATTGGTTTTGATTATGACGGTATGCCGCACCTGCGTATTGAACACCGCACTATACCCGGTGGACCGACAATTCTGGATATGATCGCCAACGCTGCGCTGTTTTACGGGCTTATGCAGGCGTTGATGGCGGCAGATATTCCTCCGGAAGAACAGCTGGCCTTTTCCGTGGCGCGCGATAATTTTTATAGCGCTGCACGCCACGGGCTTGATGCGCAGGTCACCTGGCTGGATGGCAACCGTGGCAGTGTGCAGAAACTGTTACTGGAGCAGTTGCTGCCGATGGCGAGACAGGGTCTGCAGCAAATGGAGATAGACGTCGATGATATCAACCGCTACCTTGCGATTATTGAAGCCCGTTTGCGGACTGGCCAGACAGGTAGCGTCTGGCAGCGGGCCTATGTGGCACACCATGGCGACAACATGGCGGCAATGACGCAGGCCTATCATGCGCATCAGGAAACAGGCGCGCCGGTGCACGAATGGGATCTGGTTTGACTGGAAATAAATAATGCTCAATGAAATAAATAAACTGCCTGACGGGCTGCTGGAATGCCCGATGGAATCACTCGAGAGTTTGCTCGGCGGGCCGAGCCTGATACACCTGCCGGGGCGACGGTCTGAGCCCCTGTTTGTAACAGTGCTGGCGCATGGTAACGAAAGTACCGGTTTTTACGCGCTGCAGGCGTTACTGAAGAAATATCATGATCAGGAATTGCCGCGCGCCTTGTCGGTCTTTATCGGTAATGTCGCTGCAGCCAGCCAGGGCCTGCGTTTTCTGGACGGGCAGTCGGATTACAACCGTGTCTGGCCGGGGACCGAACAGCCAGATGCGCCGGAAGCCGTCCTGATGCAACAGGTGGTGGACAGCATGCGCGCGCGCAAGGCCTTTGCCAGTATTGATATTCACAACAATACCGGTATCAATCCACACTACGGCTGTATTAACCGTGTCGATAACCAGTTCCTGCATCTGGCCTCGCTGTTCAGCCGTACCGTGGTGTATTTTATTCGCCCAACGGGAGTGCAATCAATGGCGATGTCCGGTGTCTGTCCTGCGGTGACCATTGAGTGCGGCAAGCCCGACCATGAGTATGGTATGGCGCATGCGCGGGATTACATGGATGCCTGCCTGCACCTGGCCGAGTTGCCACAGCATCCGGTCGCCTCACATGATGTCGACCTGTTTCACACGGTTGCGATTGTGAAAATCCCTGCCGCCGTCAGTTTTGGTTTTGGCGGTGATTCTGCTGATCTGCAACTGGTGGGTGATATCGATCATCTGAATTTCAGGGAGCTGCCGGCAGGAACCGGGCTGGGTCAGGTGAGAGCCGGCGCAGATGTCTGGCTGGAGGTTACGGATGATAACAAGCAGTCGGCGTATGAGCGTTATTTCAGTATTGAAGACGGCATGCTGGTAACGGCGCGACCGTTAATGCCGTCGATGTTTACCCTTGATGAACGCATTATCCGCCAGGATTGCCTGGGCTATCTGATGGAAAGGCTGTTGCCGGAAAGCGGCTGACTATTTACCGTGGTTTCACTTTCTCCCCATCTGTTGCTGGCACTGTCCGGCCATGGCTTCGGACATCTGGCGCAGGCAGCACCGGTTGTGAATGCACTGCGCAAGCTGTTACCGCAGCTGCTTCTCAGTGTTTGCGGCAGTCTGCCGCGTGCGGTGGTGGCTGCCAGGCTTGATGGTGAATTTGATTACCAGCAGACAGATCTGGACCCGGTATTGCGCATGTGCAGTGCCTGGGAAGTAGATGCGCTGGCATCAAGGCAGGTCTACCGGACGTTTCATCGTGACTGGCAACCCGGGGTGACGTCAGATCTCGATTTGTTGCAGCAGTTACAGCCTGACCTGGTGCTGGCAGATATACCCTATCGCATACTGTCGGCTGCCGCAGAACGGAAAATCCCGACAGTGGCATTGTGCTCGCTGAACTGGGCGAGCATCTACGCGGCTTACTGCGACGACAGTTCTGAAGACCGGCAGATCATCGAGCAAATGAATGTTGCTTATCGTTCTGCAAGCATGTTTCTTGCGCCGACGCCATCGATCAGCATGCCGGAGCTGGATAACGTCACTGCTATCGGCCCCATCGCCCGCATTGGACTGCGGCAGCAGCAGTCGCTGTTGCAAAATTGTGCGGCTGGCATGGACCAGCGCCCTGTACTGGTTGCGCTCGGCGGGATTGCCATGCAGTTACCCGTCGACAACTGGCCTTGTATCGAGGGCGTCGTCTGGATTTTTGCGGAGGCGCTGCAGAGTGATCGTGCTGACATGGTTAATCTTGATGCGCTGGAGATGCGCTTTATTGATGTGCTGGCTTCAAGTGACGCGGTGTTAACCAAGCCTGGTTATGGCACGTACGCAGAAGCTGTCTGTAACGGGGTGCCGGTGCTCAGCATCGAACGAAACGACTGGCCGGAAACGGAATTTCTCAACAGCTGGGTAGCGCAGCATGGTCACCTGGAAGTGATGACGGCAGAACAGTTTCACTCCGGACAGTTTGCCCGGCCGCTTGCCCGTTTGCTGGACAAGCCTGGCGGTAGCGCCCCGGAACCCGCCGGTATTGCGCAGGCCGCTGCCCTGGTAGCTGATTTCTTTTCCTAGTTTTGTTGCAGCGCTTCTTTTGCCTGCTGGTCTGCATGGTATGAGGAGCGCACCATCGGTCCGCTGGCGACGTGCGTAAAGCCCAGCGCATAGCCAAGCTCACCGAGTCGATCAAATTCATCCGGGTGTACATAGCGGTCCAGTGGCAGGTGATGCACGCTGGGTTGCAGGTATTGCCCGAGAGTCAGCATGTTGCAGTCATGTTCACGCAGGTCACGCATGACCTGTTCAACTTCATCTATGGTTTCACCCACACCCAGCATCAGTCCCGACTTGGTCGGTACTTGCGGATGCAGTGCCTTGAAGCGTTTCAGCAGGTTCAGTGACCAGGCATAGTCCGAACCGGGGCGTACCTTCTTGTACAGGCCGGGGACGGTCTCGAGGTTATGGTTGAATACATCCGGTGGTGATTTGACCAGGATATCCAGCGCCCGGTCCATGCGGCCACGAAAGTCCGGTACCAGCACCTCGATCTTGATGCCCGGGCTGTATTTCCGGATGGTTTCGATACATTGCGTGAAATGTCCGGCGCCGCCATCACGCAGGTCATCACGGTCGACAGAAGTAACGACTACATAGCTTAGTCCCATGGCGCTGATGGTGCGCCCCAGGTTTTCCGGTTCATTCGTGTCCAGCGGGTCGGGGCGTCCGTGTGCCACGTCGCAGAACGGGCAGCGGCGTGTACAGATGTCCCCCATGATCATGAAGGTGGCAGTACCACCGGCAAAACATTCGCCGATATTCGGGCAAGAGGCTTCTTCGCACACGGTGTGCAGCTGATTGTCGCGCAGCACTTCCTTGAGACGCGAAACGGCTGGATGTGACGGTGACCTGGCACGGATCCACGGCGGCTTGCGCTGTGGCCTGACGGTGGTTTCTATTTTTATCGGGATGCGCGCGGTTTTGGCTGCGCCACGTTGTTTGCGTTCAGTGGTGCTCATGCTGTTGTCTTGTCCAGTAATCGTTCAAAGTGTGTCTGGAACTGTTTACTGATGGTCTCCATCGAGGCATCAATTCCCAGGTCTTTTAGTTGGGTCACTTCAAGGCCGCTGTATCCGCAGGGATCAATCATTGAAAATGGAGACAGATCCATATCAACGTTGAGACTAAGCCCGTGAAAGGAACAACCCTTGCGTATGCGCAAACCCAGTGCCGCCAGCTTGCGGTCTTTAACGTAAACTCCCGGCGCCTTGTCGCGACGCTGTGCATCGAGCGAGTAGTCAGAAAGTAAATCAATGACACTCTGCTCCAGGATGCTGACCAGTGATTGTACACCCAGCTGGCGCCGCTTGATGTCCAGCAGCGGGTAGACGATCAGCTGGCCGGGGCCATGGTAGGTCACCTGACCGCCCCGGTCTACGTTAATGACCGGTATAACGCCGGTGTTATGCAGGTATTGCTGCTTGCCGTTGCGTCCGAGGGTGAATACCGGCGGGTGTTGAAGAAACCAGATTTCGTCCGGGGTATTGGCGCTGCGCGTGTCCGTAAAGGCCTGCATGTCATGCCAGGCGGAGCGGTAGTCTGTCAGACCAAGCTGTCTGATGGTCAGGGCAGGTGGGGCAGACATGCTGGAGCGGTGCTGTTCAGATGGCAATGATGACTGCCTCGCAGTCGACCAGGTCCTGGTAGATGGCATCCAGTTGTGCGCGGCTGGTGGCGTTGACCCTGACGGTAACAGATACATAATTACCTGCCTTGCTCTCACGTGTGTAGACCGCCGCTTCAGTCAGGTCGGGAGCATGACGGCGGACAATCTCGACGACAATAATATCCAGTTCGCAGTCTGTCTTTCCCATTGCCTTGACGGGAAACTCGCAGGGGAACTTCAGGGGGCTTTCATCTTCATCGCTCATGATGCAAGTGTAACAATCTCCTTGTCCGGACTCACGCTGCGCATGGTCTGGATGTGTCTCAGGGTTATCAACCGCCGGTTTGTGCCGGATGCCAGTTTAATAATGCGGCATGCCGGGCGTTTTACCCAGCGATGAACGCGGGTTGCTCGGGCGTGGATTACCCGGACGGTTACCATGGCCGGGACGATTGCCGTGCCCCGGACGGTGTCCATGACCGGGGTGACGCCGGTATCGCGGGTAGTACGGATAGGCAGGGTAGTAGCCGGGGTTGTCGTCATAATAAGCATCCTGTAACGCGGCCTGTGCTTCGGCGCGGGCCTTGCTGGCCTGGGCATCCGCCTGTCTTTTCTCGGCGGCAAGTTTCTCGTTCTCCAGCCGGCGGGTTTGCATGCGCTCGACCTGGTTGATCACAGAATAGAAGCCATCATCAGTCGTTGTATCCGGGCCGGCACCACTGGCCGGGAGTACCTCCAGCAGCTCGACATCGGCAGTGGTGTTCGCGGGCGGTGTTTCGCTGAAATGCGTGGTACCACTGTCATCAATCCAGCTGTAGACCTGCTCGGCCGCATTGGCAGAGAGGGGTAGTGTGGCTAGCGTGCACAGGAGGATTTGGCTGATTCGATTCATGACGGACAGATCTCGAGCGGTTGGCCCCCGGTTGGCCGGTTCACGGGACATACAGTCATTCTAGTCGATTGTGTAGACAACCGTGTCACGGCACGGTTTCCGTGCCCGCATAACAATCCAGAAATAACATGAACTATTATAGTTAATTACATATTAAACAATAATATAGACTGCTATTGAAGAATCGCTTGTAACGCCTTTTCCGTGTTGATATCTGTACCTGGATTCACCTAAAGCCCCCTTGCCGGATGGCCGATAGCTCTCTAGATGGCCAGATTAGCCTGGTCTCGCTACGGAAAAATCACTGGGGGGCAGTACCATGAGTGCAGTAACTGAAGACGTCATTCCGAAAAGAAAACCTCGCAAGAAGCGCGGCAAGGGCATCGCCGCATTACGCAAGATCCGCCGGGCACTGGCGCGCAAGAAGCTTGAAGAAATGCACGAAGAGCAGGTGCTGAAAGAGAATATCTACGATGTATTTGCTGATGATGATGACGGTCCGCTTAATATCTGACTGCTTGTTGTTCACCCGCTAACCAATTTCAGGCCGCCTCCGCGGGGCCGCTTCTGCCAGCCTGCAGACTATGCCGGCTCCATGCGCATGACATAGAATCATGCCATGGCCGCACGAAAAAAAATCAAGCTGTTTTGTGATCCTGAGGTCAGGGATATCCTCTGTACGGCAATACGCGAGTATGCACACACTGCCTATCCCGCAGGTGGCTCCGAATGTGCGCAGGTCGCGCGCTATACCTTGCTGGAACTGGCGGCCGCGATCGAGGCCGGCATCACCGGCGAAAACCAGTCAATTGAAGTGAGCAAGCGACCCAGGGCAATGGTCAGGGCTGCTCTTGAATATTATTTTAACCGCAGTGACGAATCGATGGGCTTAACATCCATACACCAGCGTGCATTATTCGATAGTTTGTTGCAGGAACAACCGGTGATGCGGTCAGATCTGGAAGTTGCCCTGGCAGCAGACGGCCATCATTGACCCGGTTCTAGAATGGCATGTGAAAGGTCAGCATGCCGCCGCTGTCTCCGTCCAGCTTGACACCGACCTGCAGCGGCGTATCCAGCCCCATCATGGAGTCATGCAGCACGGTGGTAATGAAGTGCCCCAGTGCCGCGCCGACCAGCACGTCGGAAGGGTAGTGATCGCGTGATTCAATGCGTGCCCAGGCGGTCAGGCCGGAGACCGTTGTAGCTGAATACTTCAGCACCTTGCGGGCTCTCGGTGACATATTGATGGCATCGAGGTTGCGGTTGGTCAGCGCTGCAAAGCTGGCGGCTGCCGAGGCGTGTGCTGACGGCATGCTTTCGTCATCACTTTTGTCCGGGCGTGTCCGGTTCGTTGTTTTCTTGAGGGTAGAGGTAACACTTCCGGCGACAACCGCTGCGGAAGTTTCCACCAGCACACCCTTGAGCTTCGGGACAAACCAGCCTTCGCGGGTCCCGCCCGGCGTTGCAAAGGCGCTGACGATGGCGGTGCCTGCCAGTGCATCTACCATGAAGTCACTGGCATCATCAGCCGATGATTCGGAGCCGAAGATCGGTTGTTCGCGCAGCGCCCAGTCCGACAGGTCTTCATCCAGGTCGCCAAGCGACATCACTGCTGCACCGGCAAGCGGTACCCATGTGTGCGGGTCGCGTGCTGCATTCCAGGCCGAGGATTTGAGTTTTTCCCAGCCAGGAAAATGTGCATGCTGTCCCCAGCGATCACCGTTTGGCAGGGTGCTGCAACCCGAGGCAAACAAGCAAAACAGTAGCAGCAGTGGCAGACAGGTCCGGTGATGCAACGGGTTTTGCGGGGTCATTTTTTAAGGCCGGCTTATTTGGTCCATTGTTGCAGCGCAGCAATAATCTTTTCAGCCTGATCCTTGCTGGAGATATTGAACTTTGACTTGGGCTGGTACTGGCCATTACGTTTCTGGTAGCGGCGGATGGAGTATTTGTCCGGGCCATATTCTTCCTTTGAGCGGTTCCAGTCCTGGTAACGGTAAATTACGGTAGACCAGGCGCCCTTGGTGAGAACTTTCTTGTCCAGTTCCTTTACGGTTTCAATGCCGTCTTCTTCGTATGTGATCGTCAGTTCTTCTACAGTTTCGGCCATGCCATCCTCCAGCAGATGATTCATCTTGATGTTATTGACTGCCGGTCATCATACGGATTTATTCAGGCGGCGGAAGTCCTGTTAACAAAGGCCTGATTTTTCAGGGTATGATCACGCGGGTTTAAAGCTATGTAAAGGATTGCGCAGGTGTCTGAATATCTCACTGCCCCGGTTCCGCGGACCAATATGCCGGGGGGGATCCCCTATATCGTAGCCAACGAGGCGGCGGAACGCTTCAGCTTCTATGGCATGCGTGCCATTCTTGTGGTGTTCATGACGCAGTACCTGCTGAATTCCGGCGGGCTGCTGAGTGTGATGTCCGAAGAGGATGCCAGGGGCTGGTATCACCTGTTTGTCTCGGCAGTGTACCTGACACCGTTACTGGGGGCGCTGATATCAGACGGTCTGCTCGGGAAATTCCGTACCATTATCCTGTTGTCACTGGTGTATTGTGCCGGCCACTTTGTGCTTGCGCTGGATGATACGCGTTGGGGGCTGGCTGTCGGTCTTGGTCTGATAGCGCTGGGTGCCGGTGGTATCAAGCCCTGTGTGTCGGCCCACCTTGGTGATCAGTTCGGCCGTTCCAACCAGGGTTTGCTGGCGCGCGCATTTTCCTGGTTTTACTTTGCCATCAACCTTGGCGCGTTTGTCTCCAGCCTGGCGACACCGTGGTTGTTGCAGCGTTACGGTTCTGCCGTTGCCTTTGGCTTGCCCGGGGTGTTGATGTTGCTGGCTACACTGATTTTCTGGGCAGGGCGTTACCGTTTCGTACATGTACCGCCCGGTGGTCGCCGTTTTCTTAAAGAAGTTTTCAGTCGCAGCGGACTGGGTGCGCTGGCCAGACTGACCGTGGTGTATCTGTTTGTCGCCGTGTTCTGGGCGTTATTTGACCAAACCGGTTCATCGTGGGTGCTGCAGGCCGGGAAAATGGATCTGCAACTGTTTGGTACAGAGCTGTTGCCGGCACAGATACAGGCGGCCAATCCCTTGCTGGTGATGTTGCTGATACCGCTGTTTTCCTATGTTGTATACCCGGCGATCGAGCGTTTCTTTCCGTTGACTTCGCTGCGCAAGATTGCCATCGGCCTGTTTGTGGCGGCAGCAGCTTTTGCAATTCCGACCGCTGTGCAGTTGTCAATTGATCAGGGCGGCAGTCCATCGATTGCCTGGCAGCTGCTGGCCTATGTGGTGCTGACCTCGGCTGAAGTGATGGTATCGATAACCTGCCTGGAGTTTTCCTACACGCAGGCACCAAAGAACATGAAATCTTTTGTGATGGCGTTCTTCATGCTGTCGATTTCTCTCGGCAACCTGTTTACCAGTGCAGTCAATTTTATTATCCAGAATCCGGATGGCAGCAGTATGCTGGAAGGCGCCGACTATTTTCTGTTCTTCACCGTATTGATGGCAGCTACCGCTGTATTGTTTATGTTGATGGCACGATTTTATCGCGGGCAAGCCTACATCAATGAAGAACAGCCGGCCACGACATGATGCGGGTACTGCTGCTTTCTCCCTATGACGCACACAGTCATCGGCGCTGGCGCAAGGGGCTGGTGGCTGCGTTTCCCGACTGGCAGTGGACTGTGCTCACTTTGCCGCCGCGCTTTTTCCTGTGGCGTGTGCGCGGCAACAGCCTGAGCTGGGCATTTTCCGAACGTGAAACACTGGAGCAGGCCTATGATGCACTGATCGTAACCTCGATGACCGACCTGTCGGCATTGAGAGGTATGGTGCCTTCACTGGCGAAGTTGCCTGCCCTGGTGTATTGCCATGAAAACCAGTTTGCCTACCCGGATCGTCGTGAGCAGTCACCGGTTGAGCCCCGTATGGTAAATCTGTACACCCTGCTTGCCGCAGAACGGGTGGTCTTTAACTCCGCCTGGAACCGCGATTCTTTTTTGCAGGGGGCTGCGAGATTCCTGCAGCAGATGCCGGATGCGGTGCCTGCCGGTGTGATTGAATCCATTGCAGAAAAAAGCCGTGTTATCCCTGTGCCACTGGAGGCATACTGGTTTGAGGGTAAAACGCGGGCAGTGCGGCAAGATGGACCGCTTACGATCGTCTGGAATCATCGCTGGGAGTATGACAAGGCGCCGGAGCGACTGTTCGACGCCTTGCTGAACCTGCATCAAGCCGGACTGGACTTCAGGGTGCATGTCATCGGGCAGCAATTTCGCAATCAGCCGCCGGTGTTTGCAGAGATGCATGCACGCTTGCATGATCATATCGGGCAGTGGGGTATGGTTGAGAACGATGACGATTATCAGCAACTGTTACAACGCTCTCATGTAGTGCTGACGACAGCACTGCACGAATTCCAGGGGCTTGCCGTGCTGGAAGCCGTTGCCTCCGGGTGTGTGCCGGTGGTGCCGGATCGGCTATCCTATCCGGAATACTTTTCAGTGGATTGTCGTTACGCGTCGTTCCCGGACGATGCGGCGCGTGAAAGTGCCGCCATCGCGGAACATTTAAAGACGTTATGTGCCAGCTACTATAGTGGTGAGTTACCACAACCACCGGTGTTGCAAAATTTTTCCTGGTCGCGCCTGTCGGCGGCCTACGCAAAGGAGATCAGCAGTCTTGGCTAGAAAGGAACAATTTCACGGCGGGCGTTCAAGCGCCCGGCCGATCCCGCCGGCCTTGCGCGCCATGCGTTTTCTGTTCGCAACACTGGGGCGGATATTTCCGGGACTGATGAGTCGCTGGGCCTATGCCCTGTGGTTTCGTACCCGTCGCTTTCCGGAGTCCGCTGCCGGCAAACGCAGGGTGCGTGACGCGCGCTGTGAAACGCTGTTAATCGATGATATACCGCTGGCCGTACATGTGTGGGGTGAGGGGCCAACGGTTTTATTCCTGCATGGCTGGTCGGGGCGGGGCAGCCAGGTGGCAGCATTTGTGGAGCCGCTGCTGGCAGCCGGCTACCGGGTAGTGGCGCCCGATGCCCCGGGTCACGGCGACACCCCGGGCGACAGAACCAACTTGCTGGAAATTGCAGCGACTGTGCAGGTGGTTGGAGAAAGGTTTGGCCCCTTGCACGCTGCAATAACCCACTCTTTTGGCGGGATGGTACTGGCCTACGCCATGCGCTACGGTCTTTCAGCCGGACGTGTTGTCATGATCAGCGCACCTGCACACGTCGGCTATCTTATTGCAGGTTTTGCGCAAACGCTTGCGATACCGGATTCAGTCATCGAGGCCATGCAGAAAAGGATCGATCGGCGATTTGACGGAGAAATATGGGAACGGCTGTCAACCGTCTATAGCGTAAAAGAACTGGCTGCCCCGGCGTTGATCATCCACGATGAAGACGATAACAGTGTTGGCTGGGAGCAGGGAAAAATAATCGCCAGCGCCTGGCCGGGTGCGCAATTTATGAAAACCAGCGGCCTGGGTCATGGTCGTATTCTGCGTGACAAGCAGGTGGTTGCGGCAGCCGTTGAGTTTATAAAAGGGTAGCGCCGGGTAGGGCAGATTTTCTGTGCCTGGTGGCCAACCCCTGACCTGCACGGACGACCAACTAACGGCAAGTTCATGTTCTTGAGTGGTTCTTCATTCAGGAAGGCGCTGATTAATTAACTGATTTTTTCAGATATTACGGCAGCCGCACTGGATTGCATACTAGAACCATTTTTTGTTTCTGAACCACACTATCTGTGCGACAACAACACCGACAAGAAACAGTAAAAACAGCAGGAATGCCCAGGGGTTTTCTGTGCCGGGGAGACCGCCTACATTAATGCCCAGCAGCCCGGTCAGGAAACCCAAAGGCAGGAAAACGGCGGCAACGACCGACAGCACGTACATGCGGGTGTTCATCTGATCGGAGAGCCTGCTGAGTAGTTCTTCCTGGGTAACAGCCGCCCGCTCGCGCACTGCATCCAGGTCCTCGATATGACGGATGAGCCGGTCACTGATCTCGCGGAGTCTCAGTCGGCTATCATCATCGAACCAGGCAATCTTTTCGGTTATCAGTTTGGCGAATGCGTCGCGCTGCGGCGCAAGATAACGGCGCAAGGTGATCGTTTGTCTGCGCAGGGTTGCCAGATGCAGCCTCAGGGAACTGCTGCCCTCATCCAGCACCTGTTCCTCGAGATCCGCCACCAGGTCTTCACACTGGTCCACGGTATCACTCATGCGCCACACGAGACGATCGGCAAGGGAAACCAGAAAATCCGCCGTATCAGTCGGGCCTTTCCCGGCATCCAGCTCTTCAGCGATGTCGCGGACAGAGAACAAGACCCGTTT
>Ga0316189_10005751_pt1 | contig 11899 bp, 9 predicted proteins | sample LowCovwburrow_MG_FD_204930 | JGI IMG/M metagenome (GOLD analysis project Ga0316189, IMG submission 204930) | Coastal sediment microbial communities from Maine, United States - Lowes Cove worm burrow | ecosystem: Environmental > Aquatic > Marine > Coastal > Sediment | place: USA: Maine... | reverse complement strand
GTACAAAAGTATGTTTTTAGAAAACAGGCGCAGGAAAAATCGAGAATGCCGATCCGAACAATCCATCATCGGCGCTACACTGAAGCGTCGCCTGACAGCTGGTTTGCTATCATTCTGTTCCAATATTTCTCTATTCGCCTGCATCTCAGGCAATTCTTCTGACATCTTGCACATTAGGCAATTGCGATAACTTGTCAATAATAATAACCAGCTCATCAACACTGCGGATTTCCATGGTCATACGGGTATGCACCATCTGTTCAACCTTGTTGGTGCTGGAATTGATGTCTAACAGATTAATCTTCAGGTTGGCCAAAATTGTGCTGATGTCCTGCATCAGGCCGGTACGCTGGTAAGCGCTCATGCTCAGCTCGACCGGGTAAACCGAATCATTTTGATGTCCCCATTCAACTTCGACCAAACGCTGACGCTTTGCTTCCGGCAAGGACAGGATATTCGGACAGCTGCACTTGTGGATGGTAATGCCACTATTGAGCGTAATGAATCCAATAATCTCATCGCCAGGCACCGGCTTGCAGCAGCGTGCAAACTGGGTCATCAGGTTGCCGACGCCCTGCACGCTAACATCATCTTTAGACGTCGGCGGCTTACTTTCCTTTTTTATTTTTTTGAACGGGTCCTGTTCAGGCGTGGATTGCAGGAAACCCAGAATTTGTGCCGAGGTGATCAGGCCACGACCGATATCAGCGAAAAATTGATCGCTCTCCTTGCGTTTAAAATGCGCCACCAGCTGTTTCAGATTCGCATCATGAATCGAATATTTACTCAAGATGCGATCATAGATTGATTTGCCATCCAGCAGGTTATGTTCGAAATCCTGGTGATTAAACCAGTTGCGCACCTTGGAACGGGTTCCCGCAGACTTGATAAAGCCTAAATTTTTATTCATCCAGTCACGGCTGGGGCGGCTTTCCCTGGTAGTCAGGATTTCGACTTCGTCTCCGGTCTTTAACACCGTGGTCAGGTTAACAATTCGGCCATTGACCTTGGCGCCGCGACAGCGATGGCCAACTTCGGAGTGAATGCTGTAGGCAAAATCGAGTGGTGTTCCGCCCTGAGGAATATCAATTATCTGCCCGGTTGGCGTAAACACGTATACGCGATCATTGGACACTTCGGTTGAAATTTCCGATATCGCATCCGAAACTTCCTCCGCGGAACCCTGCAGCAGATCACGCATCTGCGCAATGTTGGCTTCCATCCGCTGATCAAGTTTCGCACCTTCCTTGTAGCGCCAATGCGAAGCAACCCCGAGCTCGGAATTTTCGTGCATCTCGAAACTCCTGATCTGCACCTCGACAATCTTACCGTCTTCAGCGACAACCGCGGTGTGCAGCGACTGGTAGCCATTATTCTTGGGATTGGCTATATAGTCGTCAAACTCACTCGGGATATGCTGCCAGGTGGTGTGCACCACGCCAAGAACCGCGTAACAGTCGGCTACCGAATCAACCAGGATGCGTACCGCGCGAACGTCGAAGAGTTCATGAAATTCCAGATTTTTACGCTGCATCTTGCGCCAGATGCTGACAATATGCTTGACCCTGCCCTGTACGCTCGCAAGCAGTTGCTGATCTTCCAGTAGATGCTTGAGCCGGTTCGTAAACTGCTCGATGAAAGCTTCCCGTTCGCTGCGCTTTTCTTCCAGTAACTTCGCGATTCGCTTGTAACCCTGCGGCTCCAGCACTCGAAAAGCCAGGTCTTCGAGTTCCCATTTAAGCAAACCCATGCCAAGCCGATTGGCCAGTGGTGCGTATATATCCATGGTTTCCTGTGCGACCCGGCGCCGTTGCTCGTACTCACCATGTTTCAACAGGCGCAGGCGTTCGACCCGGTAGCACAGCTTGATCAGCATAACGCGTACGTCGCTGATAATAGCCAGCAACAGGCGGCGCAGTTTTTCCGCCTGCTCAGGACTATCCATTCGCGTCTGCGTACCTTCCTTGAGAGTGTTCAACTGATTCACACCCTGGGTCAACTGGGCAATTTTACTACCGAACTCGGTTTCAATGCGCTTGCCGTCGAGCACATCGCGCAAACCGGGATCACTTAACAGGGTCGCGATGACCGTATCGCTGTCACTGCCCATTTCGAGAACACGTCGGGCAACATCGATACTGTAAGGCCGGCTTTTGTCAGGATGCTCGACACTGGACGCATAGTCGAGTGCGCTGGCGAACTGATCGTTCCAGCCAAACTGGCTGGTGACTGCAGCAATAAATGGTTTGTTGCTAACGGAATTCATGCTCAGATGAATCAGGAACGCAGTATTTTCATCGGTGATACATTGTAGACCCTGCGACTCACCATGATGCCGGCAAGTGTCAGCACCAGGCAGGCTGAAACCAGGCTATAAGCCCACAGGGACGCCGAGAAATGATATTCGATATCGAAAAAGTAAACGCTGACTGCCCAACCTGCAATGCTGGCAATAGCGGCTGCAAAGAACCCGATCAGCACGCCCATCAGAGTGAATTCGAGCACATGCACGCGATACAGCTGACTGGTATGCGCACCCAATGCGCGCAGCAGTGACGATTCGACTTCACGCTCATGCCTGCCGGTCTGGATAGCCGCCAGCAGGACAATCGACGCCGCGGCAAGCGCAAACAGGAAAAAGAACTGCAAAGCCACGGTAGCCTTGTCGACAATAGCCTTCACCCGCGCCATCAGCTCGCTGATGTCGAGCAGCGTGACCGATGGATAACGCTGCAGCAACTGTTTTAAATCGGCTTTGTGCCGGTCTTTAATCAGTGCACTTAGCAACCAGGTCTGTGGCATGTCTGCGATCAATTCCTTATTCGCAATCAAGTAAAAATTAGGTTTGAAATTTTCCCACAATACGGAGCGAATGCTGGTCACCGAAGCCTGCAGGGTTTTACTACCCACCGTCATCATGAGCTGGTCGCCCAGCGTCAGCCCCAGCCTCTCGGCCATGCCTTCCTCAACCGAAAATTGCATCGGGTCCCGGTTCTCGTCGAGCCAGCTTCCAGCAACGATTTTATTCTGTTCGGGTAGCTCATCGGCGTAAGTAATATTGAAGGTATGGGTCACGCTATGGGACCCGCGCGGATGTGAAAACCTGATTTTATCGATATCTACCCCATTGATCTGGGACATGCGGGCGCGCACCAGCGCGTAGGGTGTCGAAGCTTCAATCTGACGCTGGCGCAGGAATTCCTCGATCCCGGCAACATCGTCGCTGCGAATATTGATAAGGAAATAATTGGGTATGTCATCGGGCAACTGTGCCTGCCATTCACCCATCAATTCATCCTTGACCACCGCGATCAACAGTATCGCGATCAATACCAGGCTGAATCCCGACATCACGTAAATCGCCCCGCGCGAGCTCGCCTGTAATCGGCTCAACAGATACTGGCGCAGCCAGAAACGTCGCCGCGACGAAACCAGCAACAGTTTCACCATCCATCCAAGAATCAACGGCAGGATGAAGGCGCAGGCCAGCACGATACCCAGGACTGCAATCGCCAGCAGCGAACTTTGCATCAAGATCACGAGCACGCAAAATACGGCAATAATGGCACTGCCAGTCATCAGTAAACCACGCGACCATGAACGACGATTGACCACCGTGCGCAGAACTTGCATCGGCGGGGTCGCGGTTGCATTGAGCAGATATGGCAGCGAAAAACCAGCCAGAGCGATCAGGCCCACAAGTGCTGCGGACAGATAGGGCCGCAAACTGTAAACCTGCGGCAAAGTCTTGCCAAACCAGCCGTCCAGCGCCCACTGCAACGGAAACTGGGTCGCCCAACCGAGTATTACACCAACGATCGTAGCGGCAATCCAGAGCCTGCCCAACTGGCCCAGGTAATGCTTGAACAGGCTAAGCTGCGAGATTCCAAATGCACGTAGCATGGCGATCTTGGGTGCCTCCCGGTTCGCGGTGTAACGAGCGGTAATGGCAATGGCAGCCATTGCGATTACCAGCGTCAATACGATTGCGAGCGCGAAGAACTTGCGCGTACTTTCGAGTGCACGGCGCATTTCCGGTCGGGCATTTTCCAGATCCTGGACTTCTTCACCCGGTTTAAGATTGATTGCAAGCCAGGTTTTGAAACTGGCAATATCGGCCTGATCGCCAGCAAACATCAAGCGGTATCTAACCCTGCTGCCCGGCACCACGAGACCAGTTTGCGCAAGATCTTCGATATTCATCAACACCCTGGGCGCCAGGTTGAAAATGGCTCCACCGCGGTCCGGCTCGTAGGTTAACAACCAACTGGCAGTAAACGCCTGTTCGCCGAGGGTCAAATCCTGGCCTACGATTGACGCCAGCTTTGAATCCAGCCAGACCTCCCCGACAGACGGCCCCTGTTCGGCATAGCTTCGCTGCGCAGTCACCTCATGCGCCCGCTCCAGTTTACCGCGCAGCGGATAGGCCGCATCGACCGCCTTTAATTCCACCAACTGTGGCTCGTCATCGATAAAAACCGCGGTACGCAGGCTCACGCTCTGGCTGACCTGCAGGCCTTGCTCGCGGGCGGCAGCCTGGTATTCAGCATCGAACTTCTTGCTTGACAGAATTACCAGATCGGCGGCTAAAAGCTCGCTCGCCTGGCGATCAAGCAACAGGCTGATACGATTGGTAACGAGTTGACTCGAGGTGACGATACCGACCGTTATTACCGTGGCAATAAACATCAGCCAGTAGGAATGGATCGTTGCGTTTTTTAAATTCATCGTCGTTTAGTTCACCAACAGGCGACCTGATTCCATCAGAATTTGACGATCACCGCGTTCCAGCAACTCTTCTTCGTGCGTAACCAGCACCAGCGTGGTACCTGACTGATCTCGTAAATGAAACATCAGGTCGGCGATCTGCCGCCCGGTAGCTGCATCGAGATTACCGGTGGGTTCGTCGGCAAACAACACGACCGGCCTGGTAGCAAAAGCACGCGCTATCGCGACACGCTGTTGTTCACCACCGGATAGATGATCTACCAGGGTATGGGCCTTTGCCTCCAGCCCTACCTGTTGCAAGCTGGTCTCGGCAAGCTTGCTGGCATTGTCGGTAGCGCTGAGTTCAAGCGGTAACATGACATTTTGCAGCGCGTTGGCACCTTGCACCAGATGAAATGACTGGAATACGAATCCAACCTTGCCGGCACGGATAGATGAGCGCTGCTCTTCGTTTTTTTCAGCCAGATTATGGCCCAGCAGAAACACTTCTCCCGAAGTCGACTGATCGAGGCCCGCCATCAAACCCAGCAACGTGGTCTTGCCGGAACCCGAAGCTCCCTTGATAACGACAGCTTCCTGGTACTTAACATCCAGCGAAATATTATTTAGGATGTCGAGTTCGCCATCCGGAGTATCTACGGTCTTGCCGACCTGGTGCAATGCAATGCAAAGATTATTTTCTGCCATGACTCTGTTCTTGCTGCTGGGTTTCCACAGCTGTGGTTATGCGAATCACTCCGCGACGAATATCCTGATTTTAGGCGACAGTTTAAGTGCCGCCCACAATATTCCGGTAGACAAGGGTTGGGCGCACTTGTTCAGCTCCAATATAAGGTCAAGTTTCCCACAAACAAGCGTTATTAACGCGAGTATCAGCGGGGAAACAACCTTTGGTGGTTTACAACGACTGCCCGGGCTGCTGGCCGATCATCGGCCGACCCATCTGATCATCGAGCTTGGAGGCAACGACGGTCTCAGGGGACTTGGCTTCGAGCAGAGTACCAACAACCTGCGGCAAATGGTGCAACTCGCCGAGGCTCAGGAAATAGCCGTTATACTGATCGGCGTACGCATGCCCCCCAATTTCGGCGCGGCTTACAATGCACGCTTTCAACAGGTATTTGAGCGTATCGCCGACGAATTTCATATTCATTACCTGCCCAGGTTTCTCGAAGGAGTCGCGGCCGGGGATCCGGCCTTAATGCAGGCTGACGGCATCCATCCGACCGCTCAGGCACAACCGATACTGGCGCAAAAGGTCGAGCGCCTGATGCAGCAAATTCTTACTCATCAAGAAGTGTCTCAAGCTGGCGTAAATCCGTTACCTGGTGATCCGGCTCAGGCAGGTGATCCGGCCATTTGATACTCTCGCGATTGATCCAGACCGCGTGATAACCGGCTGCAAGCGCACCGGCCACATCATATGTCGGATGATCGCCAACATAGATAATCTCTGCGGGAGACGCGTCGAAACGCTCCGCCAGATGCTCGTATATCAGGCGATCCGGTTTGGCCACCATAACATCGGATGCGCTCACCGAGTGCTCGATCAAATGGGCCAGGCCGACATGTTCGACGCTGGCATTGCCATTACTGATCGAGCCGAGGCGAAATTTCTGCTTCAAACGCTGCAGGCAAGGCAAAACGTCGTCGTAAAACTCAACCTGCTGGCGCGCCTCGAAAAATACTTCGAACCCCTCTCTGGATAGCTCTGCACCGTCGTAATCGTGGATATCGCCCAGATGTTGCAGGAAGTCGCAGCGCATGGCGGTCATATCCACCGCGTAGCGTTGTTCCTGTGCGCTGAATTCGCGACGATACTCGACCATTTGCGTGGGATTGTAGCGTTCGGTGACACGCGGATAATGCTCCTCGAGCCATTGATATAGAGTTTCCTCGGCGCGATGAATCGTTGGCATACAGGGCCACAGCGTATCATCAAGGTCAAAGGCAATTACAGTTACTTGTTCGAACACGGTAGTTCCAGTCAGCTTAGCCGCAAATTCTAAGGGTTTTAGACGCATTACGATAGATTGACGACGCCAGAAAATAGATTATGCGCTAACCGCCGCATTCGGATACGACATGTATGCAGCGTCTCGAGGGCATATTTCTTTCCCTGTCGACGAATGTTCTTTACTATTACCCGCCATCAGAACGCAAACAGAATTTCATGAACCAGGCCAGCAATCGACATAGCGTCAACGTTTCCGGTGTCGTCATCGGCGGTAACGCACCCATCGTGGTGCAATCGATGACCAACACCGATACCGCTGATATCGCCGCCACGGTCGCGCAGGTAAAGTTGCTGCACGAAACCGGCTCGGAACTGGTGCGGTTAACCGTAAATAATGATGCTGCGGCCAGCGCAATACCACATATTGTCGATCAACTGGATGCCCAGAATTGCCAGGTACCCCTGATCGGTGATTTCCATTTCAATGGCCATAAACTGCTCGCTCAGCACGATGCCTGCGCACGCGCGCTGGCCAAATATCGCATCAATCCAGGAAATGTCGGGCGGGGTAAAAAACGCGATCAACAGTTCAGCGAAATGATTGAAATTGCATGTCGCCATGATAAACCGGTGCGTATTGGTGTAAATTGGGGCAGCCTCGACCAACAGTTGCTGGCCGGCCTGCTGACGCGTAATGCCAACCTCGCCGATCCGTTGTCGCTAGCAGCAATCAACCGCCAGGCGGTCATTGAATCGGCGCTGGACAGCGCCGCATTTGCCGAAGAAATCGGCCTCCCTGCTGATCACATCATCATCAGTTGCAAAATGAGCCGGGTGCCGGACCTGGTCGATGTGTATCAAACCCTGGCGCAAAAATGTCGCTATGCGCTGCATCTGGGTTTGACCGAGGCCGGTATGGGGGATCCGGGCATTATCGCCTCCAGCGTCGCCCTGGCAATCCTGCTTAACCAGGGTATTGGCGATACGATCCGTGTCTCGCTGACGCCGGAACCCGGTGCAACCCGCGAACGCGAAGTTAAAGTGGCGCAGCAGGTATTGCAGTCACTGGAGATACGTTCATTTACACCAAGCGTAACCGCATGCCCCGGCTGCGGACGCACGACCAGTGAATATTTCCAGGTGCTTGCCAAACGGATCCAGCAGGAACTGGATGCATCGATGCCCACCTGGAAACATGAATATCCTGGCGTGGAATCGATGAAAGTGGCGGTCATGGGATGCGTGGTCAATGGTCCGGGGGAAAGCAAACATGCCAATATCGGTATCAGCTTGCCGGGAACCGGGGAACAACCGGTCGCGCCGGTTTACGAAGATGGATTTAAAACGGTTACGCTCAAGGGCGACAACATTGCCCAGGAATTTATCGGGCTGGTGAAAAACTACGTCAAAACCCACTATGCTGTGGGTTAACTTTTAATCTCCCTGATTTCGCAGGCAACTTCGAACAGGACTTCGTTACTGGATACCCGGGCGACGACCACCTCCGCTTCCATCGGTGGCGTGGTTGAGTTACTCGGAGTTAAAATGATCTGCAGCGTCGTGCCTGGTTCGAATTTTTCAGTTGAAGTAAACAGTATTCCCTTACTACTCAGATTGATCACGTTGCCCTGATGCTGCTTCGTGCTTCCCTCTACCGCAAAGCTCAGCCCGCAATCGATAGGCATGCGCAGGAAGTCACGTTTTTCCGCATAATCGATCATTTAGGAATCCTGTCAAAGTTTGAACAATTTACCGAAATTCGCGACGTCTAATATTTTACGCACTTCGGGCGTGGCTTGCGTAATTTCAATTTTCGATGTTTCACCACCAGCGTGTTCACGCAACAGCAGCAGCATACCCAGGGCTGAACTATCCAGGTACTCGGTATCCGCCAGATCAACCACATACTCGACACCATCACCCGCGGTATCGGCATAGGAAGCACGAAACTCGTCGTACAATTGAAAATCAAACTTGCCGGCGACTGCGATCGTTACCTTGTTACCCTCATCGGAAGCCGTCATATTTATGCTCATTATTATTACCTCTTTACTAATTCAAATCTGAAGCGGTTAACTTTACTGATTCAAATCCGAACCGATTAAAACATTCAAATATAGCCACGGTCCAGCAGGATATTTTTATCGCCTGGTTGCGTGGGCGTAACTGTACACTACTACTTTCGATACTACATCCCACAAGTTACAGATCTATAGTTACCTGCAGCGCGACAACATCTACTGTTATAGACCATATCAGGGCCTTTTTCAGCGCCGCCTGGTAAAGCCTGTGAATCAGGTCACGCAACATTTTATCGTATCGATTTACTAGTGGAGGGAACAACGCTGTAGATCACCTGCCTAAGGTGGCAGCAGTAATTGAATCAGATGAGAGGGGATACCCGTTTTTTCAGTCAGGGCCAAGTTTATCAGCAGATAATAACCTGGTTCTTGCCGTTTATCTTTGCCTGGTACAGGGCTTTATCCGCGCGCTTGAATGCGCTCAGGAAACTATCGCCATGACGCACCAGGGTAATACCGATGCTAATCTGAACGCGATCATCCGCACCGCAACCATCCAGTTCGAGTTCCTCGATGCTACCGCGAATGCGCTCGCTAACATCGATTGCTCCGTGGATATCGGTTTGTGCCAGACCACCAACAAACTCGTCTCCACCATAGCGATAGACGAGATCGGTGTTACGCACCACCTGACTGATTACCCGCGCCACTTCACGCAACACCTGGTCGCCAACATCGTGGCCGCAACTATCGTTGATTTGCTTAAATCCATCCAGATCCATCATCAGTAGAGCCATCGACTGACTATGGCGTTTGGCCAGGTCGATTTCGCGAGGCAAGTTCTTTTCCATCGCCATGCGATTGTTTAACCCGGTCAATGGGTCACGATAAGCTGACTTAAGTGCGATCTGGTACATCAATGCGTTCCTGATCGGATAAAGCAGGGAACACATCAGATCTTCCAGTTCGCAAAGTTCGTAGCTATTAAAACTGGAGCGCTTGAACAGGGTCAGTTCGCCCAGCAATCGGTTCTGCATTTTGAGCCGATACCTGGCATTGAATCCCGCGATAACACCCTGTTCGATACTGGTATCGATATCCTCGCTCCTGAATTGATATCCGCAGTAATTTACCTCGGCAGCGATTTCAGCCATGAACGCTTCGATAACCTGATCGATCTCGAGATTACGCGACAGCAAATCCGATATTTGCAGGATGCGTAAATGTTTCTGATCGGTTTGCGCCGCATCACCTGGTCGCGGATCCAGCGCGATCACCTGCGCAGGTACCTTCGAAGGCAACTTCTCACTACTCGTTATCTGTATTGTTTGCGCCATTTAATCACTCACCTGTGTCTTGACTGCTTGTTACCTGAAAAAACATGCTAAATACGTGCCAAGTTATAAATCCTTTAATTTTCAGCAAGTTAAGATGGAAGGTTTCAATCAGGGAGGTAATACGGCAATTTATTGTCGAATTATTAGAGCGAAATAAGCGTTAAAGCCACTAATCGGCCTCAAGAACTCGCTTTCACGGCCGAATAATGTTGCAAGTGACATATTTTTAACGCTCGCTACATCGATTTGGATCCCGGCCTGATATCAAAGGTCGAATAGCGAACGTGCAAACGGCAGCTTCTTACCCGTGGTGGACAACAATTGCCAGTATGGATATCAAAATCCTTAGCGAACTTTTAACCGGCAAGCCCGCCGTTTCCCAAACCGGCGACCTGCTGTCCCAACTCAAGGCTGCGGGCACGATAGAGGCCGAGGTAATCAAGGTTTTACAGGGCAAATTGTTACTAAGCAGTCGCTTTGGAGAAATACTGACCGCTAATACACTGAACTACAAACCCGGCGACCAGATCAATCTGCGGCTCAGCGGCGACGCACAAAACCCGGTACTCAAGGCCAGTCCGAGAATACCAGGACCGGTAATACTGGACAGCGGTCAGAATCCACGCCTGAGTCGAGCCCTCCCCCCGGGCCAGTCGGTACTCGCTGTAGTGAGCGGGATTACGGCTCAACGCATCGAAATCAGGCTTGCTGGCCAAATCCTGACACTACCTCGACCGCCGGGAGTAGCCAGAAATCAATTACTTAGTCTGCAACGCAACGATGCCAGGCGAAGCATAGAAATCACCCCGCTCGATCGCAAGCTGATTTACAAAGGACTGTTAAAACAACTGGTACCAGACCAGCCCAAATCGAACTCCACTAGCCTGGTCAAATTGCTTAACATGGTTAACAAGGCGGTAGCAGCAGTACAATCAAACGCCGCACCCACAGTTGATTCTTCCCGGCAACTACCCGCCGAAGTGATCGCCAAAACACTCCAGTCACAGGCATCACAGCCCGCAATCACTCAAGCAAAAAACTGGTCTGCACCACTCGCTGACAAACCCCGGACAACATCGAATGCCAATACCCGGACCCCACCGGCGGTTGGCACGACAGCAGGGCTGTCATCCCGGGAAGCATCGACCCGTAACGAAGTAACACCACCCACAAACAATCGCCTGCTGGGGAAACTACTACGCCAGGTAAACAAGGCCGGCACAAGGCCCGACGCACCGGCAAAGCCAGAGCAGCACACGACTACACGGTCTGGTCCAGCAGCACAAGCTGTAACGAGCGACGCATCGAATTCTGCGCAAAAACCACCCTTGTCCGGCATTGAAAAAATTGGTAGCGGCACGGCCAATACCAACCAGATAGCTTCCACTAGCGTCTACCGGGCAAACCCCAGCCCGCCAAAGCAACACCAGTCGACATCGACCAATCATCAGATATACCCGGCGCATGGCAATGCAGCACGGGAATCGAGCTCGACCCAGCCGCCACCGCGGACCAGTGTGGCTCCGACCCTACTGCAAATACTGCTGCAAATGGTGCCGAAGGCATCCGATTTTGATGCGGCCCGGATAAAACAATGGTTTGAATTTTCCAGCTTGATCCGATCACCGGAAATCAAATCCAGTAGCGCAACACAGACCGACTCGTTGCAGACCTTAAAACAACTGGTTGCTAAAGAAGCATTCAGTCGTGAACTGGATCTGACGCTTCAGCCCAGAACAAAATCGCCCACCGCCGATGACGCGCCGCCCGCTAAAACCTTGCCCCAGGAACTCCTCCTGGCGCTGGGCAGGGACGGCATTAAACTGGTCGAGCAGGCCTTGTCACAAAGCCTGTTA
>Ga0316189_10005750_pt1 | contig 11899 bp, 26 predicted proteins | sample LowCovwburrow_MG_FD_204930 | JGI IMG/M metagenome (GOLD analysis project Ga0316189, IMG submission 204930) | Coastal sediment microbial communities from Maine, United States - Lowes Cove worm burrow | ecosystem: Environmental > Aquatic > Marine > Coastal > Sediment | place: USA: Maine... | reverse complement strand
CCACCAACAGCGTGCGCGACCTGATCGCGCAGGGATTCACGACCAAGGTCGCCAAGAAGGATGCCCAGGACAAGCTGAACCGTGCCTGGGAGAACCTGTCGAAGGACATCCAGGACAGCGGCATCGACTACTGGGACCTGCCCATGTACGCCCACCAGGTCAGCGCGAAGACCGAGAAGCTGGTCTCCGGCGAGCTGCTCGAGCGCGTCCAGGACATCCGCGCCTGCTACGCCGAGCTGAAGGCCGCCGAGGTCGTCAAGCAGGCCGCCAAGGTCGACGACACCAAGGTCCGCGAGGTCTCCCCGGCCGAGGCCACGACCGCGGGCATCGACTACATCGACATGGCGGGCGACCGCCGCGGCTACTGCTACTGCTGCGGCCGTGTCGGTTTCAAGTTGAACGCCAGCGGCCGCCTGTCCCGCCACGGCTACATTCGTCCTGGCTACGGCTACGACCTCGGTGGATGCGTGGGCACCCGCCTGACTCCGGAGCAGACCCTGGACGAAGCCATCAAGTGGAACGGCAACCGCATCTTCGAGCTGGAAGACCTCCTGGCCACGGACCTCTTCGCCTTCTCGATCAAGCAGGCCCGTCTCGCGATCAAGTCCGGCCGCGTCCGTCGGCGTGACGGTTGGGAGCGAAAGCGCCAGGCTGCGGCTCTCCGCGCGCTGCGCTCCGGTGACGAGAACATCATCGCCTTCTCTGGGCCGTCGAGCTGGCGCCGCATGTTGACGGCCCAGCTCAAGCAGCACCAGAACACGCTCCGCCAGCTCGAGGCCGTCAAGGCCGGTATCTGAAAAAGTCCTACAGGTTCCCGGCGCTGCTGCCGAAGAGTGTGGTATGAGCCACTTCAGCAGCAGCGCCCCCTTCGCCTCGTCGGCCGACGCAGCCGACGCCATCCGCCGCATGATCGCCAGCGCCTTCCCTGGCGCCTCGATCGCCGCCTTCGCCAGCGGGTCCGACTTCTTGATCAGCTCGCCTGACGTGGATGTCGCCGACGTGCGCGCGGCCATCGACAGCGCGTGCCCCTGCGACTACATCCCTGGTGTGGTCTTCGTCCACGGCCGCGCGATGATCTCGCCCTTCCACAGCGTCGTGATCTCGAGCTGAAAACTTCTCTAGGATTCCCCTTCAGGGATCCTGGACCCCTGCCGATAAGGACACCATGAAGCAAGCAATCAAGCACGTGTACCTGAACGCCGAGCTGCCCAGCGACGGCAACCGTTTCGCCCAGATCGTCATCTGTGACGCAGACATCGAGGCCGTGGGCTTCGAGGTCATCCACGACAAAGATCTCGGCATGACCTACGAGGCCCGCGTCACCTACCAGAAGGCTGGCGAGTTCAAGCGTAAGACCACCAACCACGCTAAGCACGTCTACGTCAAGGGCGACCGCATGCACGTGACTCAGCAGTGGTCCCGCATGAAGACCGCCTCCGGCGCCGCCCGCTTCCACCTGATGGGCGACAAGCTGACCTGCGTCCAGCTCGAGGGTGACGAGGTCCAGGAGATGCACGACCGCATCAACGCCTGCGCCTGCTACGACGACCGCAAGCCCGCCATGCTGGCCTACGCTCGCGAGCTGACCAACGGCCAGGTCTGATCTCGAGGCTGGGCCCCTTCGGGGGCCTGGCCGAATCTTTTCTGAAATTCCACTTGCCAATCCGAGGAAGTGGTGTATACTGTCAGCGTCATGAAGAACACCAACCAACACTACCTCGCCGACCCCGAAACCGGCAGCCGCACGTCCTTCGAGCCCAACGGCGCCACGGTCATCGTGACCGAGCACTGCCACCCTGACCTGCCTGCCAAGGTCTCCGAGCTGTCCCTGGCGGACGCCAGAGACGCCTACCGCCTCTGCGTGAAGCGCGGGATGGTGGCGGCGTGATGTTCTACCTCGAGACCAGCGACGGCCTGCGCGCGCGCAGCGGTGGCCGGGACCTCACCTTCTGGGGCATGGACAGAGCCCGCGCAGCGGCGCTCGAGTGGTGCTCTGTCGGTGGCCACTGGTTCCCGGTGGCGGTTCCCAGCTCGATCAACTAGACTGGAACCTCCTGCGGAGGCTGGCCGAGCCATCGCCGAGCGAAGGAGGTGATCACAGGGGCCAGGGCTGACTACCCTGGCTCCGCCCTTCTGAAAAGATCCAGGATTCCCCTTCAGGGATCCTGGAGACCTGCCGATAAGGACACCATGAAGCAAGCAATCGAGAACATCGTCACGAGCGTGCCCCCCTTCGTCCTGTTCATGGCTGGCCTGGTGGCCGCCCTTGGGTACGGCGCCGTCCGCCTGCTGGACGTCATCGAAGCCGCCCGCCAGGTGGCCCAGTGAGCCTCGAGGACTTCCTGAACAGCGAGGCCGCGCGGACAGCTCGCCCCGGCAAGCGGTGCAGCATCTGCCGCAACCCTGAGCTGGCGGCCGAGGTCGTGAAGTACGCAGCTGGAGTGCAGGATGGTACAATCCAGCACTCGCAGCACTACATCTGGCTGCACTACTTCGCCCCTAAGTGGGAGGTGAAGGCGTGCAACACGCTGCGCAATCACATCAAGATCTGCCTGGGCATCGACCTATGACTGACAACCTCGACGACTTCCTGAACGCTCCGGACAACGTCCGGAACAACGAGGCCGAGAAGCAGAAGCTGGTTCTGCGCAAGGCTCGAGCTGTCGCTGAAGAGCAGCGCCTGAAGAACAGCAAGCGCGAGGACCCGCCTTCTCGTGAGGACCTCCTGGCCGACCTGGTGCGCGTCGCCAACGATCCGAAGACCAACCCGATGGGCTTCAGGTTCTCGACCATCAGCCGCAAGCGATACCGGCAGTATGGCAACTGGTACATCGAAGAGGTCGACAACCTCTTCGGACAGTTCAACCACGCGCTCGAGCAGGCCGACCTGCGCGAGACGCCTGGCACGCGCATGAAGAAGGCCGCCACCACGGCCCGCTCGCGACGTGAGCACGCCGCCCGCTACCAGGAGCGGTACATCCACCCGCACGTCTACGAGCCCGCAGAACGCGAGCTGACCGGCACAGAGCTGGTGCTGTCGATCAGCGACACCCACGCCACCTTCCTCTCGCCGTTCGTCTGGCACGCGTTCCTACGCGCGTGCATCATGCTCGAGCCTGACTACATCGTGCTGAACGGCGACATCCTCGAGGGTGCCGACATCAGCAGGCACCCGAAGATCCCCGGCTGGTCCGTGCCTCTCCAGGTGGAGTTCGACTTCGCGCGCGAGATGTTCCGCCAGCTCCGCGAGGTCGCGCCGGACGCCGAGATCATCTGGACCGCGGGCAACCATGGCCTCGATCGAATTGCCGCCTACTGCTCGCAGGTCGCACCAGCTCTGGCTGGACTGCGCAACCTGCGCTTCGACAAGCTCGCCGGTGTCGACGACTACGGCGTGAAGCTCGCGCAGGCTGGCTCGATCATGTCACCGCAGGGAACAGAAGGTGACCTGCCTGGCATCATGATCCACGACTATCTGATCCACCACGGCACGCTGCTCGGACAGACGCCGCACCTGTCGGAGCTGCGCAAGGCGCTGAGGTCTGGTCAGTCCGGACACGTTCACCGTGCAGGCATCAGCATGATGTCGCACGAAGGCGCCAGCATCTCGTGGATGTCGACGCCCATGGGCTGCACGCCTCGAGCTGGCCGAGCGTACATGAAGGGTCGACACACTGGCTGGCAGATGGGCTTCGGCGTGGCGTTCCTACACCCCGGCGGCCGCGTGCATCAGTACCCCGTGATCTGTGACGAAGGCGTCTGCATGTTCGAGGGTACGGTCATCGAGGACCCCGGCCTGCCGGAGATGGACCCGTCCGCGCTCTGGCTCCCTGACTTCGAGGTGCCGAAGTGAACGAGAACCAGAAGGCCAACATCACCGCGGCGCTCGAGCACGGCATTGACCTCGAGGGTCGGCGCATCTTCCTCCAGGGTGACGTCGAGAGCGACAGCATCGCGCTGGCCGTCCGTGGGCTCTATCTGCTCGCCGACATGAGTGACGAGCCCATCGACCTCTTCATCGCCAGCTACGGCGGAGACATCGACGAGGCCTTCCAGCTGCATGACGTCACGCGCACCATCGCGGCACCTGTCCACACCGCGGCCGTCGGAGTCTGCATGTCCGCGGCGCCGTTCCTAGTCGCCTGCGGAGAGCCTGGGCAACGATGGGCCAGCGAAAATACCGCGTTCATGATGCACACCACCAGCCTCGAGATGGCTGGCCAGCTCGCGCAGACCGCGGTCGAGCTGGAGGCAGTGCGCGCACGGTCCGAGCGCATGGACCGGCTGCTCGCGAAGTACACCAACATGCCCTACCGCCACTGGGCCAAGTTCACGAAGAGCGCCACCGACGCCTACTTCGACGCCGAGCAGGCCAAGGCGTGGGGCATCATCGACCAGATCTGGAGCGAGAAAGACTGACCTTTCCGCTTGCCTTTACGAGAGACCGCAGTAGACTGCCGAAGCATGACGAACCTGACCAACACGCAGCACATCCGGCTGCTCACGTCGGAACGCGACAAGTGGCAACGCTTGGCCGAGACCGACCACCTGACCCAGATGCCCAACCGCCTGGCGCTTGACCGACGTGTCAACCAGCGCGATGGCTGGTATATCCTCTGTGACCTGAACGGCTTCAAGTCCGCGCAGGATGCTCACCCGGATGGCCACGCCTACGGTGACGACATCCTCCGCGAGTTCGCCGAGTTCCTCGAGACGTCGACGCGCTTCATCGAAGACCGCGTGGCAGCTCGCACCGGCGGTGACGAGTTCCTGGTGTGGTGCCCAACCAGGGAAGGCGCGCGTGCGATCAAGCAACGCGTGCGCGAGTGGTCGCACGATGGCGTCACCGCGTCCGCTGGCATGGGCGAAACGATCGGAGCCGCTGACGCGGCCATGTACCTCTCAAGGAAAGCACAGTGAAACTGTCCAACAGTCTGCGGCAGGCGTCGAAGTTCGCCGCCAACTACGTCCACGCCATGTTCCTGAGCAGCTGCGCTGACCGCGCTCTCCAGCTCGAGCAGCACGACATCCACGCCGACGTGGTCGCTGCCCACCAGAAGTTCGGAACGGACGCTCCCAGCTCGCCGGTGCGCAGTCTCGACCGGTCGGTCCTCGAGTCGCGCAGGAAGCTGATCGAGGAAGAGTTCAACGAGCTGATGGACGCGCTCGAGGTCGGCTGCATGACGTGGATCATTGCCGAGTGCGTCGACCTGATCTACGTCTGCGTCGGTACGCTGGTCGTGATGGGCGTCCCGCTGCTCCCGTTCTGGCGCGACATCCACCGCTCGAACATGACGAAGGAACCGGCGCCCGACGGTGGCAAGTGGATCAAGACCGCGAGCTGGTCGCCAGCCAACCCGTCCAACGTACTGTACGAGGTGCGGAGGTCTGCGCGATGAAGTTGGAGGACTGGGAGAAACTTACGGACCTGGCCGAGGCCAACAAGCAGCTGCGGCAGCGTGCTGGAGATGCAGAGGTGCTGCTGGCTCGATGTAGGCAGCGCGCGAAGCACTGGCCGGGAACAGAGGATCAAGATCTACGTCAAGACATCAGCAAGCACTTGAAGCAGTGGAAGGGTGAGTAATGGGTGGCAACGTAGAACACGCACGGCCGTTCGACAGACGGGACGAACTCGCAGCAGTCCGCGCCGAGCTGGCTGAGGCGAAGAGCAAGCTGGCGATGCACGGGGAGTTGGTGGCGTTGCTCACGAAGGTCATGCATTCCCAACCCTACTCGTGGATCAAGCGTCGAGACGCCATCCTCGCCCGCGCCGCGCAACTGGAGAACGGAGGAGAGAGCGATGAGTAGCCGTCGAGAAGTCGAGTGCAAGCGCTGTGACGGGCGCGGGAATCACAACAGCAAGAGCGGTCAGTCGCATTGTCACCACTGCGGCGGCGACGGCTATCGAAGCCACAAGGACGAGTGCAAACGCCTAGTGGATGAGGCGTGGCGCTTGACCAAGGAACACGACGCCGAACTTGCCGCCATCCGCGCCGAGCTGGCCACCGAACGCGAGAAGCGCGAGGGGTCGGAGCGGAGGCTGCATCAACTGCGGACGAAAGTTCTGGTACTGGAGGAGCAGACCGACATGGACTTATTTCGCCGCGCCGAACACGCCGAGTCCCAACGCGACACCGCGACCTCGCTGCTGCGGGACATTGCGAGCGAGTGCAAGATCGGCCCGACGTACTTGGCTGAGATCGCGAAGCTCACCGCATCCGCCGCGCAACTGGAGAACGGAGGAGAGAGCGATGCAAGGTGACAACACGTCCCGGTGCGTTCGGTGCTACGCCGTGACCGACAACACGAAAACACTCGGCCACTGCGCCAAGTGCGTGCTTGCCGTGTGGGTCGAGCAAAGTGACGAACTCGCAGCCCTTCGCGCCGAACTCGCATCCGAACGCGAGAAGCGCGAGGCGGCGGAGCGGGAGCGGGACGAGATCGGAAGACGGAGCGCCGAGCGCAAGTGCCACTACGAGCTGGATGAAACCCTTGCGCGTGAACGCGAGGCGAAGCTGACCGAGGAGCGCGACAACGCGACCGCGCTGCTGCGGGACGTTCGCAAGCACCTGAACGCGGAACAGCATCCGGCGCAGGGTGAGCATTGGATCGCAAAACAGATCCACGACTTCCTCACCGCATCCGCCGCGCCGGAGGGGGAGTGCGAAGAGATATGCCCTGCTTGCAGCGGCTCCGGCGTCATCGAACAAGGTCCGGTTGACGGCCAGTGCCAGCGTTGCAGCGGAACAGGGACCGACGCGCGGATCGCGGAGCTGGAGGGGCTGATTCAGCGGTACATCGTGCGAGGGGGTCGGTGCGTCTGTTGTGGCGTCAGCATCCAGCACCAGCGGCACTACTCCGACTGTGAATTGCGGAATGCCCTTCTCCACCAGCGCGTCACCGCCGCCCTCGCAGCGGAGCCGAAGACGTGAGCTACAGTCAGAACGAAGCGGACATGCTTCGAGAAGTCGAGAGCATCCGGTCTGACCTGCTAGACATCGCGAGGCAGCGAGACGAGGCGCTGGAGACTATCTCGAAGCTGACGAGATTGCTGCTGCATGGCATCAAGTTCGCCAGGCAGGGTGTACGATATACCAAGAAGGGCGCCTTGCCCTACTCCCAACGTGACTGGCCCCTCGCTGTGAAGGGCTGGGCAATCGAAGCAGAGAAACTGATCAAGGACAACTGATGCGATTCATTCCCATGCTGCTGCTGCTCGCAGTGATCACTGTGCCTGTCAAGGGCTGCGACGGCAAGCACGTGCCTGGGCCCAAGCCCACGCCGCCGACTCCCGACGACACTCCGCCCGAGCTGGAGAAGGACCCGCTGCCGCCGCTATGAACCAAGTACAAGACAAGACCCGCCTGACCGACGTGGTGTCGGACCAGTGGCCGCCGCTGGCACACATCACCGAAGACATGCCTGTTCGTGACGGTAGCCTCGCGCTGTGCGGCGCCAAGCTGATGGGCATCGAGCTGCCCGACGCGGCCGTCGTCTGCACGAAGTGCATCAAGATCCTGAAGGGGATGGCATGATCGACCAAACAACAATCTACTGGATCACTCGACTTGACTCGCTGAAGAGCTGCCTGTTCGGCATGAACACGTTGGCGATCGTCGCGCTCTTTGCGTCATGCCTGGCGCTGGTCGCCTACCTTGTGGAGTACGGAGACGGGACAGGAACCTACTACAGCACGCCCACTGACACGGAACGTGCCTTCTGGAGGAAGGTCCGAACGAACGCGACTCGCGGCATCGTGGGTAGTGTCCTGTCTATCATGGCCATCTCGACTGTCATGGCGCTGACGCCCACGACGAAGGAGATGGCGGCCATCCTCGCCATCCCGGCTGTCGCCAACAACGAGGACGTCCAGGAGATCGGCACCGACATCGTCGAGCTGGCCAAGTCCTGGCTGCAAGAGATGAAGCCGGAGGAGAAGTGAAGATCATCCTACTGAACGGGCCGCCGCGGAGCGGCAAGGACTACGCTGGTCGCGCGCTGCGCGCCAAGGTCGTCAACTCTTACATCTTCAAGATGGCCAGGCAGCTGAAGGAGCGCACGCACGCACTCTACGGCCTCGGAGAGGATGGCGTCTGCTATCCTCACGACTGGTACGAGAACGTCAAGGACAAGCCTCTCGAGGACTTCCTAGGCATCACTCCGCGAGGGGCGTACATCGCCGTCTCCGAGATGCTGATGAAGCCGCTGCATGGTGAGGACATCTTCGGCCGCTGGCTGTGCGACGACATCGCCACGTCTGGTGTGGACCTCGCGCTGGTCACCGACGCGGGCTTCCAGCTCGAGTGCGAGACCGTCATCGAACGCTTCGGCGCCGACAACGTCACGCTCGTGCGCATCCACCGCGACGGGTGCGACTTCTCAAGCGACAGCCGCTCGTACATCGAGCTGGATGGAGTACAATGTCACGACATCACGAACGACGGTGGCCCCGGCTTCCGTACTTCACTGGCGGAGCTGCTCCTGTCTTCACAGGTGTAGCCAACGCCGTCCTTTTCTCTCTACCCATCTGGGTACTACTCTGGATTCTGTTCACATGAATGTCATCAAAGACATGCTGCAAAGCAAGAAGTTCGTCGGTGCGCTGATCACGATGGTGACGGCAATCGGCATCCGCCTCGGTGTTCCCGAGATCCAACTGGAGGAGATCATCGCGCTGGTCTCGCCCATGCTCGCCTACATCGGCGCGCAAGGCTTCGCCGACTTCGGCAAGGAGCGCAAGGCGTGAGGCTGCTGGTGATCGTGCTGGCCCTTGCCAGCCTGTCGTCCTGCACGACCAACCGCGTGCAGAAGCACACCTTGGTCCCTGCGATCCAGCTCGCTTGGCCGGGTGTCCGTGCGGACGCTTCCGTCGGTGGTATGTCCGAAGGCCAGCTCGTCGTCTGGGACGACGCCGTGGAGACCGCCGAGCTGCGTGGCATGGACGTCATCGAGCTGGAGGACGCTTGCCTGGCTGGCATCGACGTCCGGCTGATGGCCGGAGAGATCGGCCCGCAAGGCGCCGAGATCATGCGCGACCGCGCACACTCGTTCCGCGCTGCTGTTGAAGAGTACACGAGGGTGGCCAAGCGGCTGCCCCGTGACAACGAACGACTGACTGTCATCTCGAGGTCTTCGTGGAAGACCTCTCCGCCCCAAGCCATCGCTGCGAGGACCTACCGATGAACTTTGAAGACCTGCTGCGCAACGCCATCGACGAAGCTGGCGACGCGCTCGACCTGGCCCGCGAGGAGACCGTCAACCTGGTCGCGCTCGAGGGTGCCCGCTTGGCTGGCGCTTCGGCCGAGCCTGGCTTCGACCTGGTGCTGCGTGCGTCGCGTGACCGCGTGGCGCTCGAGCTGGGCCTGGACGCGTCGCTGGCAGCTCGTGCTGCTGACGCCCGCATCGTGGGCATCATCCAAGCCGTGCTTCTCGGACTCGCGACGGCATGACCAACATCAACAACCTGGTGCTCGCTGGGCGCCTAACTCGTGACGTCGAGATTCGTACATCTGCTGGTGGCACCGCCATCGCCAAGATCGGCTGCGTCGTCAACGAACGACGCAAGAAGGGTGAGGAGTGGATCGAAGAGCCTATCTTCGTCGAGGCGACCATGTTCGGCAACCGCGCCGAGGTGTTCGCCAAGCACCACACCAAGGGCTCGAAGTTCTGCTTCCCGAGCGCACGTCTGGCGTTCGACCAGTGGGTGGACAAGGACGGGGAGAAGCGATCGAAGCTCTACGTCGTGGCCAACCAGTGGGAGTTCATCGACTGATGGTCGGACTCGTGGTCAAGCACGGCGAGCATGTCGTGGTGGTGACGGCCGAGGACGCGCTGACTGCTCAGGCCATCGCGGTCGAGCTGTTCGCCAGTGAAGGCATCGACCTTGATGGCTGCGAGCTGACCATGGTGACCTTCGACCCGGACGAGACCGGCGGAGTGATCCTGACCACCGAGGCCCCGCCCGACATGACAGGGTGGGGCCCCGATGGCTTCACAGCTCAGACGTGATCGCCGAGATCGGGATCATCCAGCAGTGGTGATGGCTGTGCCGTCCTCGAGCTACCACGATGCCCAGGACCTCCATGTCGGAGTCCAGCACTGGGCTGCCGCTATCACCTGGCGCGATCATCAGGGACAGCCTGGTGGGTGACGTGGTGCCGAGGCCTTCGCTCCACCAGTGCAGGCCGACACCCCAGCCGCTGACGTAGACAGGCTCCGCGGGCTCCACAGCGCGCTCGTCGAGTGGCCATGGTTCGAGACCGTGCGGCGCCTCGAACGTCAGCAGAGCCGCGTCCAGCTCGCCCAGGCGCTCGATGGTGGTAGGGTGCTGGCCGTTGGCCGTGACCTGGCTGGGCAGTGCGTCGTCGACCACGTGCCAGGCCGTGATGATCTCGGTGGTGGACAGCGGAAAGCCGCTGCCGGTGCCTGACCAGGTAGTGATCCTGACCGAGACATGGGACTGGAGGTCCTGCTGGAGAGTGGTGCAGGACGCGAACAGAAGGACGGCGAGGATCAGCAGCTTGGTCATGGTAGGAGCGCAGCGTACCATACCCCGGACCGCTCTACTAGGATTCCTAGTAGACTACTACGGGCCTAGTTAGCCCTAAGCTGCTGGAGGGTATAGGGTTAGGTCGGAATTGGACGCTACTACTATTCCTACGGCGAGAGCCCAGTCGGAGGAACCAGAGAGACAGGGACCCCCTTATTACTACTACCCCCCTAGTAGTTTAGTAGGGTAGTAATATAGGGGTGATTGAGTGGTGAACTTCTTGGGCTTTTCGCTTGGAATTGGGCGGTTTTGGGTGTAGGGTCGGCTGCATGGCAGCCAACGAGAGCTTCGGCCGAAACAGCCACACCTTCGACGAGGACCGGCGCAAGGACTACGTCGATGCGCTGGCTCGAGAGGGTGACCCCGCCTTCGCTCGCATCGAGGTCGGCATCAGCGACCAGACGGTCCGCAAGTACCGGCGCAAGGACGCGGACTTCGACGCTGCGTGCGAGGACGCGCTGCACTCGTACCGCAAGCGGTTCATCGACGAGCTGGTCCGCCGCGGTGTCGACGGCGTGGAGAAGCCCGTCTTCCAGAACGGCGTCATCGTCGGCCACGTCACCGAGTACAGCGACAAGCTGCTGCTCGAGCACATCAAGGTCATCGACCGGCGCTACCGCGACAAGCTCGAGCTGGAGATGTCCGCGCACATCACGACGACCGACCTCCAGCTCGACAAGCTCCAGCCGGAGTCGCGCGAGTTGCTCCAACGCATCCTCGAGATCGAAGCGGCCGCGCAGGATGACAATGCGATCGAAGAATAAGCTCTGCCCGTCGTGCGGCATCAAGATCACCAAGCTGAAGCCGCCGGTCTTCGCTGGTAGGAACTACTGCTGCTCCGACTGCGCAATCATCGCGTGGGAACGCGCGCAAGCGAAAGCGAGGGTGAAGTGAAGACCCGCGCAGTACGGTGGCCAGCCACTTGGTTGATCCGCTACACGTGGTTCCGCAACATCATCGCAGGTGAGCTGCGCCGCAGTCGTCGGCGCGCTCGCTTCGCACGTGCGCAGTCGATGCGTCGTCTGCGCGCTGCACTGCCGACGTGGAGCGAGTTCCGATGCAAGACCTGAAACAGATCCTCGGCACAGCGATCGGCAACCCGTCCGAGACGCTGCGCGACCTCGAGCGCATCCGCTCCGAAGGATCGCTGCTTGAGTTCATCAAGGCTGGCTGGCACGCGCTCGAGCCTGGCACTCCCTTCCTGCATGGCTGGGCGGTCGAGGCAATCTGCGAGCACCTCGAGGCCGTGACCAATGGCGAGATCCGCAGGCTGCTGATCAACGTGCCGCCTGGCTGCACGAAGTCGATGACGACCAACGTCTTCTGGCCTGCGTGGGAGTGGGGCCCGCG
>Ga0316189_10005749_pt1 | contig 11900 bp, 24 predicted proteins | sample LowCovwburrow_MG_FD_204930 | JGI IMG/M metagenome (GOLD analysis project Ga0316189, IMG submission 204930) | Coastal sediment microbial communities from Maine, United States - Lowes Cove worm burrow | ecosystem: Environmental > Aquatic > Marine > Coastal > Sediment | place: USA: Maine... | reverse complement strand
ACATTGCAGCTAACCAGCCCATCCAGTTGACCCGAAGAGGTGCGTTCTTTCGGGGCTTTGTAATACCTGTTAGGGCATTTCTCAGCATTAACAGAGTACATGCAAGGGTCATCAGTGCAGCCAGTTTCGTCTAATTTACACATAAACATAGTAGCCTATCTCCTTTCTAGTCACCTTTCGGGCAACTGATGTAGTACGTTAGCTTAAATCCTGTATTTGGTCTATTGCGTTCTTGTACCCACCATTTAGCAATGTAGTAATCCAGATACTTGCAGACAAAGTTGCTATATGGCTGAATCCTTTATCGTGTAATTTGTACTTGTTCAGTTCTGCGTCAATAGTCCCATATACTGCGTATTTGTCATATTTTTTAAAGACGTAAACAAAGTCGTCTTGTGCCTTGTTGGGTGGCAATCCAAAGTTAACAAGCTGATGCACATCTGACCTACTGTCGGGCGTTTCTTGCCGGAAATGATTTGTACACACACACAGATCCATTCCGCACCCAGGGCATTTATCTACAATCTTTGGCATGTTATCTCCTTACAAACAAATTACATCATTAACCGACAGACTCTGGCCGTACGTGCTGCGTCTTGGCGTACATCCAGCGTGTATGCACTCAGGGCAGTTAAGTCTTGCCGGATCAGCCCCGACCCAAAACTTCGTCTGCGTGTACTCTTTTCCGCATATCGGGCAGAGGCAATTAATCTCTCGTTCTTCCGGTGCTCGTTTTATGTACTTTACTTTTTTCCTTTTATTTACTTTAATCAGTCCAACAGAGTGCAGGAAATTTCTAACTGGCGTTGACGATCTCCCTATAATTCTGCATATGTGTGATACAGGTTTTTCCCCAAAAACTTGTAAAATGTACTCTTTATCTTCGTCTGTTAAGCACTTCGGCATTGCCATTATTTAACCCTCCTGGTTAATTTTTATTAGTTTCAACAGTCGCCACATGAGCATCGACCATTTATTATCGGCTGCAAACATTCTTTACATACTTCCACTATCAACCCTCCCCACAATTATATGTCCTTTGTAATGCTCACCTACGCTTGTTTTTTCGATTACAAAAGCCAGAGCCAATCCGAATATTAGTGTGATTACCAGCACAGTTATCAAGAATACGTTGTCGCTCATAATCCCCTCCCATTAGCTCTACATAGAGCCTTTAATGGTTTCTTCCATGCCTTCCAGTATTTTAGTGCGGTGCTCCCATCCATCTCAGCTATTCTCTCTGTTTTGTATGATAACCATGACTTTATGGGGTGGAATTCGCAACCTATTTTCATGTGTTCATCGAATATTATTACATCGTAGTGACCACCAATGACTTGGATCGGAGTATCTTTGATCTCTGTTCCGTCCCGAAGATAAGCACCCTGAAGATAAGCACCCTGAAGATAAGCACCCCGAAGATCAGCACCCTGAAGATAAGCACCCTGAAGATCAGCACTCCGAAGATCAGCACCCTGAAGATCAGCACCCCGAAGATCAGCACCCTGAAGATCAGCACTCCGAAGATAAGCACCCTGAAGATAAGCACCCCGAAGATCAGCACCCTGAAGATAAGCACCCTGAAGATCAGCACCCTGAAGATCAGCACCCTGAAGATCAGCACCCCGAAGATCAGCACCCTGAAGATCAGCACTCCGAAGATCAGCACCCTGAAGATCAGCGTCCCGAAGATTAGCGACCCGAAGATAAGCGTCCCGAAGATCAGTTGACGCAGACACAGCAGCTTCAACGCATAGCTTAAGCGACCTCGTTTCAAACTTGAAAAGTAACTTGCCAGTAACAAGATGTTTTATTTCAAATATTTTCATCACTCCCTCCCATCATCAATGTTAATTTCAACTACAGCGTCCCACACTCCCTTCAAGATAACGAAAGGTAAGCAGATCAGGCAGATCACTGTTGCTATTATCTTTTTAATCATGTTAGTGGCCTTGGCCTGAGCATTATGTTATCCAGCCCACCATGACAATAGCAGTTTATATCGCAACCATGTATGTGAATCTCGTTTTCTGGTAGTTCTTCCCAAACTACGCCCTCAGCTTCACAGTATGCGTCAAGTTGGTCTGCGGTCATTTCAAACATATTTTTGACCCCTTTGAAAACACCATCTCTTGAACATGACATAAAAACTCTACTCCACATACCTAGCCCTCCATCATCCGTTTAAATATTTCATCAACTTTACCAGTGCGATCATCGTCATACCTATTATTAGCAACCTCAAAAGTTTCGATGTGATAGCGCAATGCCTTTTCCAGCTTTACGCATCTCGCACACTTCGGCTTTTCAAAACCAGGAAACGACTTGTCATGGCACTTCAAGGCAAAGCGGCATGTCCAGTTGTGACATGGTGAATCTTGCATCGTGCCGTAGCACTTCGGGTATGGGTTATTATGACTCATCTTTTAATACCGATTTTAAGTATTTTATGTACTCTCTATGGCGATCAACTTCAGTCATCAACATCTCACACCTAGGACACTGCTTAACATCCTGGTCCGCCCCCATAACCACGGTGGTGATAGTCCCTGCAATCTCATGTTTTAGTTTCGCAGAGAAACGGTTATCGTTTGCTAGCACTCTACTGCCAAACTTGTCGAGTTCGGCTGCGTTTTCAGTATCCTTGTATGCTTGGCGGGTTAATTCTTCTGCTAAGTTGTTTAGTAGTTCTTTCACTTTTCGCTCCTCAAGTTTATACGACATTAATATTAGCTTCTACTCTTGGATTGTTCTTGTCAACTGCTCCGAACACAAATCCCAACCCAACTACATGATCATAATTATCGTCAGGTAACTTTTCAATTTCAACCAGAGCATCGCAGAAAAACTTATGGATAACGCAGCACATATTGTCCAAGTCACACCTTCGCTGCGTCTTTGGAAAGAGAATGTACTCTATGGTTATTTTATCCATTTTGGGTAACCACAGTATCTGTGGCAGGACTTGTTGCTTAAACAGAATTTTTGCTTGGTTGCTGACTATATAGTGAATATTCCGATAATTGTTTAAATTAATATAGACACGTTTATCCTTTTTTGTTTTCCTTGGGATGTCAACGAATAGTGGCAGTGATATTGTCATCCGTTTTTCCTTAGTTTCAGAAAATGATTAACTTGTCCAGAAATTGATCTACTGTTTTTCTCAGCAAGCGCCTTTATCCATTCGTACACATCATCATCTAAACTTACAGATGTGATTTTCTTCTTAATGTTGTCTGGCATTGTTCCCTCCTGTTTTGGTTAGTGTTGAAATACTATACCACAAGACATTTAAACAAGTCAATAGGAAATATTAATAATTAATTTTCTTAATAAAAACTATTGACATGGTGATTTGTATTTGATATTAATATACTCACACGACAACTTAACCCAAACCAAAAAGGAGATGACAATGGGTCTAACAGTAAAACAAGAACTTGTTCCACATGATATTACCAAGCAGCCGATCAAGTATGACGTTACAGAAGAAAGACTACTGGAGCTTGAAGATCTATACGCAGTTGAAAAGATGCCAACTGATCTAACCATTAAAGACAACTACACTGTTATCAAAGATGGTGTGGCTGTGTGTCGTAAGCTCAGAGGAGAAATTGACCGCCACAGGAAGTCGCTTGGGTCTGATGCAAGGGAATACATTAAGAAGGTAAACTCAGCAGGAAACGAAATCATAGACAGAATCAAAGCGGTTGAATCCCCAATGAAATCTGCCAAAGATGCGTTTGATACTGCTAAAGAGATTGCCAAGCGCGAAGCAGCCAAGGCAGAAGAAGCGCGAATTGATGAGATCAACAGCAACATAGCATCAATTAAGGCACTGGTTGAGTCAAACATATCTACTACTTCTGATGTCATAGCTGACGTTCTTTCAGGGCTTGCATTGGAAAAGCCTGAAGAGTGGGCTGACGAGTTTACTGATAAAGCGAAGGTGGTTATCGCTGAGACTATTAATAAGCTTAAAGAGCTTTATCAAATGAAGTTCAACGCAGAGAAAGCCACAGAGATAGAGGCTAAAGCTAATGAAGATCGTCTAGCTAGAGAAGAGGAGGAGCGCAAAGAACGTGAGGCGCACAATGCCAAGGTTGCTGCCGATAACAAAGCAGCACAGGATCTGCTTGACGAACAGCGTGCTGAAATGCAAGCCGAGAAGGATGCGTTTGAGGCTGAGAAGAAGGCAGAGGCTGACCGCCTTGCTGAAGTTGAGCTAAAAGAAAAAGCAGAGTATGACGCAGAGATTGCCACACTGAACGCAGAGGTTGCAGAGCAAGAGGCTTGTGACGATATTGCCGCGTTTTGCTCTAGTGATCTTACCATGGGGGCATTAATCGTAGCAGTAAAAAACGGTCACGTTAGGCACTTTAAGTGGGTTAACTAATGATACGCTTCAGTGTACTATCTTCAGGCTCTGGTGGTAACGCTACATACGTTGAAGTTGACGGTTATGGGTTTTTATTAGATTGCGGAATAAACAAAAAAATAATGACGCAACGGCTAAAAACAATAAACCGATCTATAAGTGACGTAAAGCATATCCATATAAGCCATGATCATACTGATCACATCCAGGGTATAGGCCCACACATGGTAGTAGGAACTTTCAAGCATTTCGACAGCGACAAAGTAAAGGTAACAAACTTTAATTTATCTCACGACTTCGATTGTGTTGGCTTCATTGTCTCTGACAACGATGGCAACAAGCTGGCATACATAACCGACACTGGATATGTTCCAGAAAGATCAATCGCTCAACTGTTTGACTGTAACGCGATCCTGTTAGAGTTCAACTATGACATGAGGTCACTGGTTAACAGCGCATATTCAGATGAACTACAGAAGCGCATCTACTCAGCGGTTGGGCATTTAAGTAATGAATGTGCGAGTGATCTACTCAAAGATATCTCGCATCCAGGACTAGAATATGTTGTGTGCTTACACTTATCAAAAAACAGTAACAATCCAGAGTTAGTTAGGTACGAGGCTGAGTCTGGAGTGTATGAAGCACCAAGTTGTAAGGTTGTGGTAGCAGAGCAGGACAACGCAACACCAATGTTTACTCTAATTTAGTAAGGCCGCATAAGCGGTATTTATAAACCCATATATCAAAGGAGATCATCATGGGATTATCACAAGGATTAATCAGGGAAATATTTGACTACAATCCAGACACAGGAATATTAACAAACAGGGTGACAAGGTCTAGCGGGGCAATAAAAGGAAAGGTGGCTGGGTGTGCAAACTCGCCATACTTAAACGTTACTGTTAACGGAGAAAGTCATGGCGTGCACAGTATAGTATGGCTGTATGTACATGGATACCTACCAGAAACAGATATAGACCACATAAACCATGACAAGAGAGACAACCGTATAGGAAATCTTCGTGAGGTTTCCAGACAGTGCAACCAGCGTAATAGGCTTACTGGTAAAAACTCCAAATCTGGAGTTAAGGGGGTTTCTTGGTCTGACACAACCAAGGTATGGATGGCTCACATAATGGTGGGAGGGAAGAGTATCTGGCTGGGAAATAGTAAAGACCTTGTCGAGGCAGTTTGTTTAAGGTTGGTTGGAGAGCAAGCGGAAAATTGGCATGGATGCGACACCAGCAGCCCAGCCTTCTTATATGTTACTAATAACATCAAAAAATAATACAGGAGATACAATATGTCTTTAATCGCAGAAGAAGGAAACAAAGGAACAAATTTTGAACCAGTAGCAGAAGGTATGCACGATGCAGTATGCGTTTGGGTAGTTGATATTGGAGAGCAGTACAGCCAGTATTATGACAAATACCAAAACAAAGTAATTATTACTTGGGAGATCCCTGGGGAAACAATCGAGATCGATGGCGTAGAGTTGCCAAGGGTTATTAGCAATACCTACACTGTTTCACTTGGTGATAAGGCTAATCTTAGAAAGGACTTACAGTCTTGGCGAGGGAAGTCATTCACACAGAAAGAGCTTGCTGGGTTTGATATCTCTAATCTCCGTGGAGTTCCAGCAATGCTCCAGGTAATCCATAAAGTTGACGGTGACAAGACATACGCCAACATTACCTCAGTATTGCCACTTAAAAAGAAGATCAAACCTATTACAGAAACTGTAGTGTTTGACATTGACGAATGGGATCGTGACGAAGGTAGTCTACCTGAAGCACTCCCTGAGTGGATTACTAAAAAGGTGATGGAGTCTAGTCAGGCAAACAGTGCTACGTCTGAAAGTGATCCTGTTGGTGGAGAAGTAGAGGATGCTTCTGACGTTCCCTTCTAGCCTTAACTAATTAGCACTACTACTTGGGGCTTAACGGCCCCTTTTATTTTTATAAAAAGGATGATGTCATGACAGAACAAAGAGTAATAAAAGAAAAGACAAGAGAGTGGCTTAAGTACACATTCTCTGAAGATGAGATTACTGAGCTTTCAAAGGAAATGGCGAAAAACACTATCCTTGCCAAACAACTTGAAGAGCGAAAAAAATCTATCGACTCTGACTTAAAAGGACAGATTGACAAGGCTAAACTTGAATCCAACATATCAGCAAAGCATATTCAGGAAGGCCATGAGTACCGTAATATTGACTGTATGAAGGATCTAAACTTTGACAAAGGGATTACCACTATCTCAAGGATTGACACCGGAGAAATTGTCACTACCCGCAAAATGAACGATGGCGAGAAGCAAATGACTATTACTGGTATCACTTCTGAAGTTGACGAGGATGCACCTTCGTTCTAGAATCAAATAGCTGACTGTATTTTCTAGGGGTGTTTGTCGCAATCGTGACACTCACCCCCTTTTTTTATTTAAAATAATGGAATAATCTTTACATATGGATTTATATGTATTAATATTGCCACTAAACTATATAATAGAATGGAGGACAACATGAAAACAGAGGTGGTTATGAAACGAGAACTATTTGGGCAGGAAGTATCACAGAAATCAAAATCTGAATTTTTCTCAGCTACTGAGCTTGTAAGTGCCGGAAATAAGTGGAGGGGGGCAAACGGGTATTCTGCTTTTAACCTAGCTATGTGGCTAAAAGGGAAAGGCACTGCTGAGTTTGTTCAAGAATTAAATAATAAGTACGGCAAGGCCATAACAACAGGTAGAGGCAAATTTGCTGGTACATGGGTACACCCGTTGCTATTCATTGACTTGGCACTAGCTATCAATCCAAAGCTCAAAATAGAGGTATATGAGTGGCTGTTCGACCATCTTGTAAAGGAAAGGAACGCCAGTGGTGATAGCTATAAAGAGATGTGTGGTAGGCTTTACGTTAGGCATCAGAACAAGCGAGAATTCCCATCCTTTGTCGCTGGAGTGGCTCATCAGATAAAGAATAGGTGTGGGGTGCTAGATTGGCAAAAGGCCACAGAAGAGCAATTATCGCTTAGAAACAAGATCCATTATGACATAGCCCTGTTGTCAGATGCTCTAAACAACAATGCAGAGGCTGTAAGATTGGCTATGTTGAGGAATGAGTGATTTACTTTATTCTACTTGTTGTTTGCATAATATTATTGACATTGTAGCTTTTTACCTGTAAAAATGTTAACAACGTTAACAATAGGAGAGCAAAAATGACTGAGTTGCTAAGAGTTGCAAAAGACAAGATGCCAGTTAGTAAACAGACGGCTTACAACTGGAACCACAAAAAAATATACCCAAGACTGTTATACAAAGTTTCTGGAATCTTGTTCTTTGACATGGGGGAATGGGAGACAATGGCAAGTAAGGCCAAGATAGTAAGCGAAGCTGAAGCCAACAAGTAGGGGGCGATATGGAGGAGTTCAACGGCGATTGCGTCCTGTGCGGTGGCTTTATACATCAATCTGAGACAGGCGAGCCATTTCTTCTGTTCAAAGGGAAGGCAGTTTGTTCATCTTGCTATATGGACATAGTACCAGAAATATATAAAATGTCAGGTACTGGAGATGGTGGAATGATACACATTGTCTTTAGGGACTTATTCCAATCTAGCCACAACAGGAAAAGAAGAAAACAAATATGCAGATACAGAGAGATATTTAACAGCCTGCTTCACAAGTACAAATTCTCTTGTGTTAATTGTGGCGCAAAAGATAAACTAACCATCGACCATATTATCCCAGTATCAAAAGGCGGAACAGATGCGATAAAAAACCTTCAGATAATGTGCAAGTCGTGCAACTCATCTAAGGGGAACAGGATATGATTAAAGGAGGATATATCTTACAACCTAGACTGTTTGATGAGTCAGAAGCATCAAAGATGCCACCAGTAGCCCGTGAACTATGGTTCTACTTGCTAAGAAAGGTGAACCATGCTGACAACGGAAAATTCAAGAGGGGATCTGGATTCTTCACGCTAAAAGATATTCAAGATGACCTGTGTTGGTACTCTGGTTACAGGAAAAACACCTACTCAAAATCACAAATTTCTAAGTCCTTACGAAAACTCAACGAAGGAAACATGGCGGAAACGGTGAAAGCAACACGTGGTGTAGTCGTAACTATCTGTAATTACGACCAATACCAAGACCCTAAAAACTACGAAGGAAATGCGAAGGATCAACGAAAGAAAAGTACTTGCTACACTATAAACAAGAATGATAAGAATGATAATAAAGAACTACATGGCGGATGTCCTCATTCTGAGATTGTAAACTCATACAACTCTACACTTGGACATCTTCTTAAGAATGTTAAGCCGTCTTTGTGGAACGGTAAGAGAAAGATAAGCCTAAAGGCCAGATGGAGCGAACAGAAAGAACGACAAAATATTGATTGGTGGAATAACTATTTTAACTCTGTGACGTCTATGCCTTTCCTCTGTGGAAAAAATGATTCTGGATGGTCTGCCGATATGGAGTGGCTTATTAACCAAAATAATATGGCTAAAGTTTTGGAAGGAAAGTATTTAAAAACAAAAAACCAACCTCAGAAAAAACGAAGGGTGCTATAGTGAAATTGGAAATATGCAATTTACAAGCAGAAGAGAACCTACTATCAACTTTGATCCAGACCGATTCTTTTGACAACCTCATTGAGCCTCTTGAGAAAGAGCACTTCTATCTCCACGATCATAATAGAATCTTTGAAGCAATACAGCTTCTAGCGTTAAAGAACAAAAAGTATGACCTTGTTGCTCTCCAGGATGTTTTTAAAAACTCAGTTTCTGCCGCGTTTTTTATGAACTTGATTGACGGCATACCTTCTCGTACAAAGCTAAACCATTTCGCCAGTATTATAATTTCTAAAGCCAGGGTAAGAAAGGTTGCCTCAGTCTGTGTCGATGTGCTGGACAAGTGCCATAACTCTGACTTTACAGACGACATAATTCTAGCCGATGTAGAAGACGCACTGTTTTGTCATGAGAAGCACAATGTCGGATTCGTTAAAGCAAGTGATGTCGCTCCACTAGTTATCGATGAAATAATTGCTAAGTCAGAGACTACTGACGGCATAGCTGGAATTAGAACTGGTTTTGACAGGTACGACATGAATATAGGAGGTTTATGCCCATCAGACCTTGTGATAATTGCAGGAAGGCCAAGCCATGGCAAGACAGCCATTGCCGTTAATATCGCAACATATCAAGCGTCTAAAGGCCATCATGTTGGTATAATATCTCTTGAGATGAGCAAAGAACAGTTGGTTATGAGGATGCTTTCTAGCCTTACCAGGATCCCTGTCACAAGTATGCGTACAGGTAGAGTAACAGAAGACGAAATTGACCGCATGAAGGAAGCCTATAGCAGCCTTGCTTGTGTCCATGTTGATGATCGACCAGCACAGCATATAAATCAGATCAAATCAAGCGCCAGGAGGCTGTACAGAAAGCACAATATAAGCTGTCTGTACGTTGACTACATGCAGCTTGCCAGAGGAAACTCAAAGAGTAATCGTGAGCGTGAGATAAGCGAAATATCTGCCGGAATGAAAGCAATAGCAAAGGAATTAAATATTCCGGTAGTATGTCTGAGTCAACTTTCAAGGAAGTGTGAGGCGCGTGAGGATAAGCGCCCGATGATGTCTGATCTTAGGGATTCTGGAAGTATTGAACAGGACGCTGATGTAATCGCATTTGTGTACAGGCATGAGCAATACAGCGACAAGGATGAGCATCGAGGCAAAGCGGAGTTGCTTGTCGAAAAGAATAGGCAAGGAGCTACAGGAGTAATCCACCTAGACTTTCACGGAGAAACAACAACTTTTAAAAATCAGATAACTATGCATGAGGTGGTTAGGTGACAATAGCCCAAAACAACGATCTAATAAACGAATCAAGGTTCTGCTACGGATGCCTTCAGTTCACGGTAGATGCCCCTGAAACGGAAAATCAGGCGTGTTGGTGCTACCGTGGTGAGTCTAAGGAAGGGGTTGCTACCTTCAAGCTGATTGGAGATAAGATTAAAGTGCGTCAATGCCCAAACGAAGAATATAAGGCGAAGCATGTGGCCTAAACAGAAATTAGGAGGTATTTTAAATGGAATTATTATTAGCTTTTTCTTGTGTGGCAATTTTTGTTCGAGTGTTATATAAAATAATTATTTGGCACAGACAAACCTAAAAGGAACCCACATGAGCGATAAAGAGAAAACAGATCGTGTGGGAAGGTTCTACTGAGGTTGACAAATGATAATAATTCCAACCATACCCCACTGCGGAACCAGATTTCTAACAGAGTACCTACTACCAAAAGCAGGATACTCAGAAGACGACATCTGGTTCAGGCATGTATACCCTGCAAATATAGCCGAAATTTGCGATATGGCGAAGAAACATAAAACTATCATGCCATTGCGTAGCCCAGAGAACTGCGCTCTCTCGTGGAAGAAAAGGGGTCTTCCTGCTAGTGAGATGTATTCGCTTTATTTGGCTGGGTTGATGCTACTGCATAGATTTCCGCAGATACTGGTGCTTCCGATTGACTCTGATGTCAGGGACGCTTACCTAGGTGTGGCTATGCTTAGGCTAGGGGTAGAAATCGAAACAGATTGGCCTATTGTAAAGCCTCACTGCAATCAAGTTGCTGAGTTGGATGCTGATGACATGAAGTATGTTGAGGCGCTTAATGAGTTTGTGGGTAGGTGGTATTGAATTGGCCTACCCATACGGACGCAAATGGTCTAAATACCGCCTAAAATTCCTCTCAGAGCATCCTTTGTGTGCTTGTGGTGCGAAGGCTACCGTAGTAGACCACATCGTGCCCTGGAAGAACGATATTGAGTCTTTGTTCTGGGAACCTACGAACCACAGACCAAACTGTAAACGCTGTCATGATCAAAAAACTGCAAAATTCGACGGCGGGTTCGGCAACAAAGTAAAGACTGCTGCCGAACCTGAGAAAGTAACAGGAGCTTGCGGTGGAGATGGCCTACCTGTCGACAGCAACCATCCATGGAACAAATAACCTACCCTCGACAATCTTCATGGCACATGCCGTGACTGATGCCTGTCTTCGTTATGTCTTTTGTTCTAATTCTGTAAATCTTCTTGCAGTAGCAACACACTGATAAAAAGTGTGGGTTCAGCAAGGTTTGCTTAGTTGTCTTTATTCCGTTCAGTTTCATGACTGTATTCCTCCAGTAGTTCTTTGTCTTCAAGCCTCTGATCGTCAGCGCAGTCCTGGCACTCCTCTCCAGGGATAAGGATCTCTCCGCAGAAGCGACAATATGGTTCGCTATACTCTGGGTTCATTTGGCTCTGTCCTTTCGTATAAGGCTCTCTATGTAAGCTGTGCGTGTTGTAGGTAACTCGTCTACCCAATCAACCAGTTCTTTTGGAAGTCTTAAGTTGATTGGTATCCTTCGTTCTGATTCGTTTTCTACTGTTCTTGGCATGTGGTCCACCCCTTTGTTTATTGTTAGTTGATGTATTACAATATAATAATTCTATTC
>Ga0316189_10005748_pt1 | contig 11901 bp, 12 predicted proteins | sample LowCovwburrow_MG_FD_204930 | JGI IMG/M metagenome (GOLD analysis project Ga0316189, IMG submission 204930) | Coastal sediment microbial communities from Maine, United States - Lowes Cove worm burrow | ecosystem: Environmental > Aquatic > Marine > Coastal > Sediment | place: USA: Maine... | reverse complement strand
TTTATTCTGAGGCGCAGATGGTTCAATATGGAGACCCGGTCGAGGCATATCGGTTGGCGAGGCAGTCTTATTCAATAAAGAAGAAATACGCTGTGGCGTGGTTTATGGGACTTCTCGCGTGTCGTGTTGGAGATCAGGGCAAGGCAAGTTGGGCGCTGAGGCGGTTGAAGGGGGAAGATAGAGTCAAGCTCAAGGGGGTTTGCGCCGGTCAGGGGGTCGAGATTGGACGGATGCCTGTCCCGGGCTCTGGGTAATCCCTTGGGCTGATGGGCTGATGGGCTGATGGCTGCATGGGGCCGTGGGTTTCTGCCTCCTCGCCTCCTCGCCTCCTCGCCTCCTCGCCTCCTCGCCTCCTCGCCTCCTCGCCTCCTCTTCGGCGCTGCTGAGTTGCAACCATACAAGACGGGGTAAATGTCCCGAAGTCCCCATGACGTGAATCCTGAATGCCCAATAAGATATTCGTCAGAATGATCAGTTTTCCGAAAATCGCAACAAGGCTCGGAATTGTGATGGCAATTGGCGTCTTGCTGGCGCCTAGTCATGCGCTTGCTCAGTGGATCTCGCACTCCCGTTACTGCAAAGTCATCGAGGCCAACGGTGGGAGTTGCGGAAAAATGCTGGTGACCTCAAAAGGGTTGGCTGTCTACTGGGCAGGCGAGATCGTGGAGCACGAGATTAATGATTCGGATGGCCATGTCACCCGTCAGCGCCGCGTCAAGGTAACGTGGACCAGCGATGACGCGCATTATCACTGTGGTCAGATAGTTCAATTTCACGACAGCGAACTGAAAGATTTCACACACCGTTCATTGATTATGCGTAAGTGCAAGTAGCATTAGATCAGGATGGTTGCTGAGGGTGGGAGGGCCCCATGCACGCGGTGCATGGGCCCAGCCGCTCAGGCCGGCGGCGGGTTGGTCACCAGGCTCAGCCCCGCCCCGGTCATGTCCGAGTACGTATACGGCCCCACCAGCCCCAGCACGGTGCTCACCACCGCCCGCGTGCTCGGGTCGACCTTGTAGGCGCGGTTGCTGCCCTGGTCGACCACCCAGATGAAGCCCTCGACGTCGATGCTCACCCCCACCGGGGTGCCGCAATCGGCGAGCGCGATGTTCTCGTACGCCCCGGTGGCGGCATCGAAGCGGACCAGATCGCAGGGGCTGTTGGCGGCGATCCACGCGTTGCCCCCCTCGTCGATGGCTAGGCCGCGCAGGCTCCCGTGCCCGGTCTGCCCGTGATCGATGAACAGCTCGGTCCCGCGGTCGAAGTGCAGCAGGCGATCGTCGAACTCGGCCGCGATCCACGGGGTCCCGTCCGCGTCCATCGCGATGCCGTAGAAGCGCTCGTAGCCCGCGGCGTCGTGGGTGGTCAGCTCGAGCGTCTGGGCGTCGACGTGCACCAGCAGGGTGTTCTCCTTGCCCGTGCCCCAGAACCCGCGCTCGCGGTCGACCACTCCGCCATAGACCCCGCCCCAGCCGCCGGTCCATCCGGGCAGCGTGGCCTCGTCCATCATCGTGCCGGTCTCGCCGTCCAGGCGCCACACGTGCACCGTGTCGCTGCCGTCCATCGCGCTGACCCACAGGTTGGGGTCGACCACCATGCAGCCCATGTCGTCGAGGTTGTCGGGGTCGCTGCCCGAGTCCCACGCGGCCGCACGGGCGCCGGTGTGCAGCGTGGTCTCCCACCGCACGCACTCGTCCTCGCCCCACGCCAGCACGTCGCCGGGGCCGGTCGAGGTCTGGATGACCCCGTCGCCGTTGCCGTCGACGCAGCGATCCTCGACCGCCGCGATCTTGACCACCGTACCCCCGGCCCGGTTGACCACCGCCACGTCGCCCAGCAGGTTGACCGAGGTCCGCGAGGGATCGGACTCGGTCGTCGCCCCGGTGCGGTAGCGCCCGACCTCGGTCCCGCTCATCGTGTCGATCTTGGAGACCGTGCCCTCCGGGGTGTTGGCGATCCAGATGTTGCTGAACTCGAGGTCGCCGGGCATGCCGCCGCCGCCCGGGCAATCGCCGCCGCCCTGGGTCGCGCTGCCGCCGGCCGCATCGAGCTTGTCCCCCGAGTCGGCGAGATCCTCACCCTCGGTCATGCCGTCGGCGCTGCCGGTGCTCAGGCTGTCGATTCCGCCCCCGCTGGGCGCGGTGCCCCCGTTGCCGTCATCGCCACCGCAAGCGGCCAGCAGGCCGAGCGTCATGAGCGCAATGGTTCGATGATGCATGCCGAAGATTCTCCTGCATCAGCATAGGTGCCGTCACGACCCGATCGGTTCAGATGCCGCGGCCTTTTTCGCGCGTGCAGATGTCGCATGGGTCTCAAAACCTACCTGGGGAGTATCGTCCGCAGGTCATGCACATGAATTACATGCGTCCCTTCCCCTGCTCCGTCGGCCTCGGCTTGTTGTTCGGCCTCACTACGCTCGTGGCGCTCGAGGGCTCCGCCGGCGCGGTCCCGGCGTACCTCGACAGCGTCGGTGGTGGTCAGCCCTGGGGGCAGAACACCAACGAGCAAGCGATGGACATGGTCTTCGGCGCGGGAGGCTGGGATGCGCTGGACTACGACACGGTCGATCCGATGGTGCTGTTCGGCGGCACCTACGAGTTCCTCTACATCGATGGCTCCGACAGTGGCGCGATCGAGCTGCTGACGTTCATGATGGCCAACCAGGCCGAGCTCGAGGCCTGGGTGAGCGCCGGTGGCGTGCTGTTCCTCAACTCCGCCCCCAACGAGGGCGGCAACCAGGCCTGGGGCTTTGGCGGGATCACCCTCGACTACCCGGGCAACGCGATCAACCCGGGGTCGGCCTCCGATCCGATGCATCCGATCTGGAACGGTCCCAACCTTCCGGCGGCCACGATGTTCACCGGTGATGGGTACGCGCATGCCACGGTGTCGGGCCCGGGACTGCTCCCCCTCATCGAGGATGCCGGGGGGGCGGTCAACCTCGCCGAGATGCCCTTCGGTGGCGGATTGGTCGTCTTCGGCGGTCTGACCACCTCCAACTTTTGGGATCCGCAGCCGGACGCGCTCAACCTTCGCGCCAACATCATCGCCTATCTCGGGTCGGGCGACGACGACATGGACGGGATCGTCAACCCCTCCGACAACTGCCCGCAGATCGCCAACCCCATGCAGGAGGACATGGACATGGACGGGGTGGGGGACATCTGTGACGACTGCCCGATGGACGACCAGAACGACGCCGACATGGACATGGCGTGCGACAGCACCGACAACTGCCTCGGTCTGGCCAACCCCATGCAGATCGACGACGACATGGACGGGGCGGGCAACGCGTGTGACGAGTGCCCCGGCGATCCGGACGACGACGTCGACAACGACACCGTCTGCGGGGACATGGACAACTGTCCGGCGGACATCAACGTCAACCAGGCCGACGACGACATGGACGGCATCGGGAACGTCTGCGACGTATGCCCGGACGATCCGGGCAACGACCCGGACGAGGACATGGTCTGCGCCGGCGTCGACAACTGCCCCGACGATGCCAACCCCGGCCAGGAGGACGCGGACATGAACGGGGTTGGGGATGCGTGCGACGAGGCCGGGGAGACCGGAGCCGACGAGACCTCGGGTGACGGGTCCGGGGACGGTACCGGGGACGGCAGCTCGGGTGGAGGCGGCGACGTGGGCGAGACCGGCACCGATCCGGACACTGGCGGCAACGGGAGCACCGGCATGGGCGGGACCGGGAGCGACGGCACCGGCGGCGGAGATGCGGGGGCCGACGGTGGCGGGGACTCGGACGGGTGTGGCTGTCAGGCCGATCCGCAGGACGGTCGGGCGTGGTGGCTGCTCGGACTGTTTGGGCTGGCGCTCCGTCGGCGGCGACGGGCGGCCTGACGGCAGGACGCGCTCACCAGCCCAGGTGCGTCTGCAGCTCCTGGACCAGTCGCCCCGCCATGCCCTCATGCGTGGCCACGGTGGGGTGACCGTCGCAGCCCGAGCCGATCCACTCGACGTTGATGTCGGCAAACGCCACGTCGGCATCGCCGGCGGCCTGGCGCTGCGCGACGATGTCCATCAGGTAGCCCTCGACCATGGTCGCCTCGGCGCCGAACAGGCTCGGGGCCACCACCAGCAGGAATGCGTCGGGGTAGACCGAGCGCAGGTGCTCGAGGAAGGCCACGTAGGCGCCCCCGAACAGCTCTTGCGAGGGGTCGTTGCCGGTGCTGAAGTCGTTGGTCCCGAGGTTGATCACCACCACGTCGGGCTGCCAGTCGAAGTCCCAAGCGGCCGCTTCGGAGGCGAGCAGGCGGTCGTAGACCTCGGGCATGGGGTCGGTGACGTCGTCCCCGTAGTTGTAGATCATGCCCTTGCCCGACCAGGCGATGGTGTGCAGCTCCGCTCCGACCCCGCGAGCCGCGACCGCGCCGTAGGTCAGGTAATGGTTCTCGGTCTCGGCGCTGAAGCTGCACGGAGAGACGCCCTCGTTGCCGTAGCCGGCGGTGATCGAGTCGCCGATGACCTCCATGCGTCGGGAGACGGGGGGCGGGGCGAGCAGCTCGCCGTCGATGGTGATCTGCTGCACCACCGAGGGGCCGAAGCTGCCCTCCGTGCGTCGGTACAGCTCCACCGTGTGCTCGCCGGCGGGCAGCCCCTCGGCCAGGACGTAGTCCTGCATGCCGCCGCTGGTGGCGAGGCGGGGCTGCACCATGCCGTCGACCACGACGGTGAAGTAGCGCGCGGCATCGTCCATGGTCACGGTGAGGCCGGTGCCGTCGAATCGGGCGACGAAGCCTCCGCCCGACCACCCCACGCGCAGGGCGGCGGGATCGGCGTCGTCCCAGCGGCCGACCCAGCGGATCCCAGGCTCGGCCATGGGCTCACCGGTGGAGGCGTCGGTGTCGCTGCCGGTGTCCGGGTCGGGGCCGTCGGTGGACGCGCTGGTCGTGGTGGCGTCGGGGCCGTCCGAGCCGTCGGGGGGCAGGGTGGGATCGCCGTCCGTCCGCGAGTCGCTCGCCGCGGTCGAGGTCGTCTCGGGGCCGTCGGTGGCCGCGGGAGGGGCCGACCCGTCGTAGCAGCTAGGGAGCAACGAGAGGACGAGTGAGAGGGAAACGCGGCGCATCGAAGTCGCCACGATAGCGTGAATCGGGCGGTCCGGACTCACGCCGGAGCGGCAGCGGGAGGCTCGTCGGCGGGATCGGAGTCGCTCGTCGGCTCATCGGCGTCGGCTGAGGCGTCGGCGTCGGCTGAGGCCTCGGGGTTCGCCCCGTCGTCGGACACCGCCGCATCGGGCCAGACGGCCACCGCGACACCGGCCGCGATCGCGCCCAGGTGGACGATCGTGTTGATCCAGTCGTACCCGGCCGCCTCACAGGCGTAGTTGAGGATGGTGCGGGGGCCCTCGGGGACGCTGCGCTGCGACAGCAGCGGGTGGATCGACAGCAGCACCATGCCGGCCGCGAGCGAGCCCAGGCCTCCCGCGGTGATCGCTCGCCAGTGTCGCGCGAGGCCGATCCGTCGCAGCAAGAGGTCCCAGGGCATGAGGATCACCAGGACCAGGGCCGCGCTCGCCGCGAGACAGGACGCGAGCAGGAGGGTCCAGGGATCCATGCCCGCCATCTGGGTCTCGGGGTGCGCGAGCAGGGAGGCGAAGGCCTCGTCGGCGAGCTGCTCGCTGCCCAGGAGCCGGGAGAGGTAGGCCTTGCCCCCGAACCAGGCCCGCGAGGCGAGTGCCCCGGTGAGCCAGGTGGCCAGGCCCAGCATGGTGATCGCGGCGCGGGTCATCGTCCGTAGACCCCGATGGAGTGGACCTCGACCGTGCCGTCCTCGGTCACGCTAAAGGACAGGTAGTAGGTGCTGGCGGGGCCCTCCTCGTGGAAGATCCGGCCGCGCATGAACAGCTGCTCGCCGTCGGTGACGGTCCGGACCAGGTCCCAGGTCTCGCCCCAGTAGCCGATGTGGGCGACCGGGGCGGGGGACTCCGACGACAGCCGAGCGTGGAGCTGCTGCTCGATGCGGGGGCGGTGTCGCTGGACCCGAACCGCTAGCCCGGGCGCGGCCGCCTCGAGCTTCTCGAAGTACTTCTGCTGGTTGAGGTTCTCCAGGCAGCCCCCCGTGCCGAGCAGCACGAGCACCAGAGCCATCCGAAGACCGATCACCGGCGCATGGTACTGGGACGCGCACGACGACGCACCGGGGGCCGGCGAGGGCACGCCAGGCGCCGCTGACAGAAGCTTCGACAGCCGCGACAGCTCCGGTCGCAGCGCGTGCGACACCGCGAGGCGCAGTCCGGGCCCTCGCAGGCTTCCTCGCAGGCCTCGAGGCACTCCGGAACGCAGTCGTCGCAGTACAGATCGCAGTCGGGTACGCATGCGGAGAGCCACGCGTGCAGACAGAGGAAGGAGAGCCAGGCGGCCATGTCCATCCATCGACCGTCGACGCCATTCGTTGCGCCGAACTTGGGCCCGATCTAGGCGGGCGCGATCCGCAGCCGCGATCGGCCGAGCGGGGTGCCGTCTAGGCGGCGTGCCATCGACATGTCGCCGCGGTTGTCGAACGTCACGTAGCCGAAGCCGCGACAGCTTCCCCCGTTGCCCCTGACGACCCGTGCGGAGCGAAGCCCAGCGATGTCCCCGAACAGCCGCTGCAGCGTCTCGTCACTGGCATCTGAAGGCAGACCACCGATGTAGAGCGTATGCATGTATCCCACCTGCCTACATCCGATCATAGAGGCTCCAATGTGGGATGAACAGACCCCAAAGGGGAAATTTTCCTCGTCGAGCGGCCCGGTGAGGGGCATTCGAGGGGCGAGAGGACTACTCGGAGGACGGATTGGTGCGATTGGTGCTTTTGCGGGCCTTGGCGTCGGCGATGATGCCCCGGATGTTGCTGGTGTGCCGGATCCAGATGACGACCGCGATGCCGGCCGACAGCCACTGGTAGGGCATGGGGCGATCGGCCAGCACGACGGTGAGGGTCATGGCGGTGACGGCGGTGAGCGAGCCGAGGGCCGAGGTCCGAGTGAGGACCAGGGTCTGCACGTACATGATCAGGAAGCCCAGGGCGATCGGGGGATCGAGGGCCACGAACACTCCAAGCGCGCAGGCGACCCCCTTGCCGCCGCGAAAGCCTAGGTAGATCGGGAAGATGTGGCCGAGGACGGCCGCGAAGGCGACGAGCGCCAGGCCCTCGTCGTTGCCGGTTCCCAGGGCGAAGGTCTGCCGCGCGAGCACGACCGGGAGCGCGGCCTTACCGACGTCGAGGAGCAAGACGAACATGCCCAGGCGCGGTCCGAGGGCCCGGGCGGCGTTGGTGGCCCCGATGTTGCCCGAGCCCACGTCGCGGATGTCGACCCCCTTGAGTCGCCCCAGCACCACGCCCACGGGGATCGCGGCGATCGCATACGCCGCGAGCACCCACGTGACGACGTGGTGGGTGAGGGTCTCCATCCGGGGCGGAGGATAGCCGCCCGGGGCGCGGATCGGAACGGGCAAGCCCGGTCGATGTTCTCGGCCGCCGCTCTAGGATCGCTCCGGAGGCACGCTCGGGGGGCGCGCGGCCTTCTCGTCGAGCCCGCTCGTGCCGAAGCGCTCCGCGAGCACGCCGGCGACGTCGTGCAGGTGCAGGCCCCGGTGGGCCAGGCCGACCATGGCGTGGAAGATCAGGTCTGCGGCCTCCGAGGCGACCCGCTCGTCGCTCTCCCCCTCGATCGCCTCGGTCAGCTCGGAGGCCTCCTCGGTGATCTTGGCGTTGATCTTGGGCGCCCCGCGGTCCAGGAGGCGGCGCACGTAGCTGCCGCCCCCGGCGTTGGTCATGCCGCGGCCGGCCTGTCGCTCGAGGATCACGTCGAAGACCCGCTCGAGCGTGGGATCGGCGGCAGCCCCCGGTCCGTCGTCGGTGCTCGCGGCCTCCGATCCGCCCTCGACCCGACGAAAGAAGCAGCTGGTGGTGCCGGTGTGGCACGTCGGACCCACCGGGAGGGCCCGGACCAGCAGCGCATCCCCGTCGCAATCGACCCGAAGGTCGTGCAGATGGAGGGTGTTGCCGCTGGTCGCCCCCTTTTCCCACAGCTCATCGCGGCTGCGGCTCCAGAAGGTCACCCGCGCGCGGTCGAGCGTGGCTGCGAGCGCCTCGGCGTTCATGTAGCCGACCATCAAGACCTGGTGGGTGTCGCGGTGTTGGACCACCGCGGTCACCAGTCCGCGCGCATCCGGGCGTAGTTGCGCCCACAAGGCCTGCACATCGAGCATGGTGGCCGCAGCCTACCCGATCGCGGGGGGCCACGACGGGCTGCTAAGCTTGCCGACCATGGCAACCCCGACTCGATGGCGAGCGCTCGCTCCCTTGGCGCTGGGGATGATGGGCGTGTGGCCCCGATGACGACACGACGTCCAGCATGGCCGGGGCTGGGTGCCCTCGGCCTCGGGGCCGCCCTGGGACTGGCCTGCGGCGGGGGAGCGGCGGACCTGATGAACAGCACCTCCGGCGACCCGGTCGAGGTGCCCCCGTGGGCGTGTGTGCCGGGCGAGAGCCGGTCGTGCGACTGCCCTGATCTTCCCGGCATCCAGACCTGCAATGCCGAGGGCTCGGCGTTCGGCGACTGTGATTGCTCCCCGGGCGCGGTCTCGCAGGGCCCGCCGCCCACGTCCACCGGCACGGGGACCGGCTCCGAGAGCGGGACGGCGGACGACACCGGCAGCGACACCGGTCCGGGGCCCACCACCGATGACCCCACGACCATGGGGCCCGGCAGCACGACCGATCCCGATCCCTCGACGACCAGCGGGATGAGCACGGGCCCCGGCGGCGGCAGCACCGGCGGCAGCAGCACCGGCTGATGGATCCAGGCCCAACCCCTGCGCTCGGACGTAGACTGATCCGATGAAGCCGGCATCGCGCAGCATCGCTTCGGGGTGGCTCGCGATCCTTGCCATCGGGTGCACCGCCCATGGTGAGGTGGAGGAGCCGCCGCCGCCGGCCCGATCGTGGGCGCTGGCCGAGTCGGGGGAGTCGGTGGAGGTGCAAGTGGAGGAGGAGCCGCCGAGCCCCGAGCCCTTTGCCTGTGTGCGTCACGGTCCGATCTCACCGCTGCGACACAAGCCCCACCACGGAGCGATCGGCGACGTCACCGGCGACGGCCAGCCCGATGTCGTGGCGCTCTCGTACGTCGACGGACCCAACAGCGCGTTGGTGGTGCTCGAGGGTCGACCCGACGGGAGCTTTGCCGAGGGCGAGCCGCTGCCCGTCAGCGGCGGTGGCATCGAGCTGGGCGACCTCGATGGAGATGGGGATCTCGACGCCCTGATCCTCGATGCTCGTCGCGCACCGGCCTACCGCATCGCCGACAACGACGGGACCGGCACCTTCACCGTGGGGCCTCCCTCGCGGATCCCGGGCCGCTTCGGCGGCGAGCTGAACCAGGCCTCGCTCGTGGACCTCGACCGGGACGGCGACCTCGATGCGGTCGTGCCCCTGTGGGACAGCCTGCGGGTGCTGACCAATCGGGGCGGGGGCCGCTTCACGCCCGGCCAGCGCTTGATCGTCGGCCGTGACCCCTCTACGACCGCCGTCGCCGACTTCGATGACGACGGCTACCTCGACCTGATCTCCACCAGCGGAGCCGAGGTCGAGCACACGAGGGATGCCTACCACGGTGCCGGCTCGGTCTGGTTCCACCAGGGGAGCGCCCGCGGGTTCCGTGCGCCCCAGTGGGCCGAGGTGCCCGGTGCGGAGACGGTGATCATCGCCGATCTCGACCTGAACGGGCAGCTCGACCTCGCGGTCAGTCGCGCCTGGGGCCTGACCGTCCTTCCCAATCCCGGCTATTGGGAGCTCGAGGAGCGAGGCAAGGGGAAGAAGAGCAAGGGGCCCACCGCAAAGCCCCGGCCTCGGTCGCGATTCCAGGTCGGGACCGACGGCACGTTGCTCGCGGCCGATCTCGGACCTCCTTTCGGACTGGAGCTGCTGACCTCGAGCTACATGCTCGGGAGCCTACAGATCGCCTCGGAGTCCCCCGACCAGCCGACCGCATCGATCGAGGCGGGCAGCTTCGTGGTCGGGCTCTACGGAGCGGATGTGTCGCGAGACGACACGCTCCCCGACGTGGTCCTGCTCAACGCCGGTCCGCCCGGTGGGACCTGGGGCGAGCCCGCGCCTTCGATTGGGGTGTTGTTCGTCGACTGTGCCGCGCCGTAGGACCTACGGCGCGACTCCACGATAGAGCCGCAGACTCATGGGGTTGAAGTACGCGTGCCCCACCGCGATCGGCATGGTGTCGGCCCCGACCACGAAACCGGAGATCAACTCCGACGAGGGCAGCAGCTCGTCCACGGTCAGCCAGTTGGCCCCGGTGCCGCAGTCGTAGTCGCAGATCACGTAGTCCATGCCGCCGCTGGACTGGCGCGCGAAGGCCCGGGGCTGATCCTCGACGTCGAGGCGAAGGTAGCCGCCGTCGTAGAACTCGGTGAAGGTGAAGTCGTACAGGACCGGAGGCATGTCCGGGGCACAGTCCTCACACTCGAAGTAGCGACCATCATGAGGGAACAGGGCTCGGGCCCCGAGCTCATCGGCGGTGAAGCGATAGTCGAGCGCGTAGACCGAGCCCGAGGTATTGGCCACCGTCTGCTCGATCCAGTCGCCTGGATCCTCACAGGCGCCGGTACAGCGCAGGACACGGGTGGAGTAGTTGCCCTCGTATCGCGAGGCTACGAGCACACGGTCGTCGCCCGATGTGTGCTGCAGCTCATGCTTGTAGTAGTACGAGCCCGGCAGCGCGATGGTGGTCCAGTTGGCGGCGTTCGTGCAGCCGTTGTCGCACCAGCTCAGCTCCAGCTCGCTGGTCCCCGAGGCGATCCAGGTGCGGCCGCTTGCATCGACATCGATCACCGAGGTCCCCCCGCCGGTGCCCGTCAGTGCGACGTTGGACCAATTCGCTCCCACGCCACAGTTGTTGTCGCAGCGGGCGAAGTGGGTGGTACCCCCGATCGGATAGGTGATCCGTGGGCGGGCCATGTCGTCCAGTGCGATGCCCGGGCGCTGCGTCAGACCGGTGTCGACCAGAGCCACCTCCCAGTCCGCCGGCTCGTCGCAGCCCGCATCGCAGGTGGCGTAGCGCAGCTCGTCCTGAGCCGTCTGGACCCGCAGCGCCACGTGGGGCTGCTCGGAGGGGTCGAAGGCAAAGCGCAGCCCCATGATCTCACCGCCCATCGGCACCTCGTGGTTGGTCAGACTCATCGGGCGAGCGTCGTGGGGAGTGGCATCGTCGGCCGAGCTCACCGAGTAGTTGTCGTCGAGATCGAAGGCCCACGCGCGGTAGTGGTACGTGGTGCCGTTGAGCAGCGGGAGATCGAGCAGGTTGAGACCGTCGGAGGCGAACACCACCTCCGCGTTGCCGATCGGGTCGCCGACCCCGTAGCTGGTGCCATCCATGGGGATCGCATCGACGGGCTCTCCCATCGCCCTCGCCACGAGCACGCCGGCGAGATCGAGGTCGTCGGGCAGGCTCCACAGTGCATAGACCGAGGCGTCGCTCGGCAGCGCCCGCAGGTCCAGCACCGGACCGGGCGCATCGGGGTTGCCGGTCTCCTCGGTCTCTCCGGTGCTCTCGCCGTCGGTGCTCTCGCCGTCGGTGCTCCCGCCGTCGGTGCTCTCGCCGTCGGCGCTCGTGTCCGAGGGATCGGTCGTCCCGGCGGTGTCGTCGGCCGAGGTGGTGGTCATCGACGCCGTGGTGGAGCCGGAGGCGTCCCCACCGGTCGCAGAGCCCGTGCTCATCGAGTCCGAGCCGCCGATGGTGTCTTGCGACTCACCTCCCTTGCACGCGATGACCCCCAGCGCGAGCAGCAGGAGAAGCGATCGAGGAGACGGAGCGGGTCGATGGGAGTTCATGGTGGGTCCGTGGTCCAACGACGCGACGCGACGAACAACCACCAACCACAC
>Ga0316189_10005747_pt1 | contig 11902 bp, 11 predicted proteins | sample LowCovwburrow_MG_FD_204930 | JGI IMG/M metagenome (GOLD analysis project Ga0316189, IMG submission 204930) | Coastal sediment microbial communities from Maine, United States - Lowes Cove worm burrow | ecosystem: Environmental > Aquatic > Marine > Coastal > Sediment | place: USA: Maine... | reverse complement strand
ATCAGGTGATCACTTACGATGAGGTGTCCACGCTCGATGCATCGGTGCCTTCCGTGGTCGTCGATATGGCCGGAAGTGAAAAAACGCTGGCGGCCATCCATCACCACTTTGCCGACGCCTTGAAGTTTTCCAGTAAGGTGGGTGCCACTCACTACGGCGAAATGGGTGAAGGCGGCCTCGAGGGTGGGGTGGACTGGCCTGGCGCCGCGCCCCAGTTCTTTTTTGCTCCCGCGCAAATCGAGAAACGCACCGTGGATTGGGGGCCGGGTGAGGTAATGAAACGCCTGGGTTCTTCCCTGGTGAAATTCCTGTCCTTCGGTGCCGGCATACTTGATGTGCAGCACCTGCGCGGACCCCAGGCCATGGACGAAGCCTACCAGCAAATGCTGTCAGGGAGTGCCGACGCCGCCGTTGGCTATGTGTTGAGCCTCAGGGAATAAGCCCATCCCGGGTCAGGCAATTCACCGCCAGTCCGCTGGCTGTTCGCGACTAGTTGTTAACCCCCGGGAAATTGTACTCGTGCCCCCACAGGTCCCCCTCGGTGCTGACGGTAGGGGTGTATGTGTCCCAGTCCACCAGCAGGCCATCATAACCGTACTCGACTGCTATGCCGCCGGGGGCGAGCATGTAGAATGAGCACATATTGTCATTTACGTGGCGCCCCAGGCTGGCAAGAATGGGCAGGTCCGCCGCTTTCGCGCGATCCAGTGCCCTGCCGACCTCATCCAGGGACTCCACCTCCACCATCATGTGCACAACACCTGCCGGGTGAGGCTGGTTATACAGCGCCAACGAGTGCTGCCGTGGATTGTCCGCATGCAGGAAGATGACCCGTGTGTCCGGGATGGCTGGATACAGGTCGTCGCAGATCGCCAGGCCTATCAGTTCCGTGTAAAAAGCAATCGTGGACTCGGTTTGCTGCGCGGGTAGCACCGCATGGCCGAAACCCAGGTCACCGGTGCGCTCATCCCCGGTGATGAACCGGCTGATGCCGGCGGGTGAGTTCAGCGGGACATAGTCCAGTTTGCGTCCGTGGTAGAGTTCGACGGTATTGCCCGAAGGGTCCCGCACGCTCGCGTAGGCCGTGACGCATCGGCGCTGAGCTTCCCCAGCTGAGCCCTGCTTTAAAGGGTGCCCGGCTCTGGCCAGGGCGTTGCAGACCGCTCTCCAGTCGGCCGGGGTACGGTATTCCAGGCCAACCGCTGCCAGACGATCGACAGCGCCCTGTTCCAGCATGAAACGAAACGGGTGGCTATCCATGCGTAAAAAACGCGCGCCTGCGGCGTCCTCTCGCGGCGCTTCCATCAGTCCCATAATCGCCGTGCCAAACTCCATCCAGGCCCCGGGGTCCGTGGCTTCTATGCGTAAATACCCGATGGCGGCAACTGACATGCTCTACTCCCGATGGACGTAAACCGCTGCTGCCCCAGGCAGGCATGCAGCTTTAGCCGAGCATTATCCGGGTTTTCGCTGTCACGCACAGTGGTTGAAGCGATTTCTTGAGGTGCTGGTATAAGTAAAGCGACCTGCGCTGCGGCCGTGATCAGAAAAGTCACTGTCAGCGGCTGCTTTGCGTCATTGAGCCCGGGCGGGTAGTGCCTGATACTGGGCGTCCGCAGAACAGCAAAAGCAGTGGGGATTGGCAATGGCGCAACCGGAGGTCCTCAGCCAGGCCTTTGAACTTGGTTTCACTTACACCCGTTCGACCGGTCCGGTGGTAGGCCGTTTCCTGGCCGGGCTGCGGGACCGCAGGATATTCGGCGTGAAGGCCAGCGATGGCCGTATTGTGGTACCCCCGATGGAGTACGACCCCGATACCGCGGCGGCATTGCATGAATTTGTCGAGGTAGGCCAACAGGGAGAGATCGTGAGTTACGCCTGGGTCAGTCAACCGCGCGATGCGCACCCCCTGAGTGAACCTTTTGCCTGGGCCATGGTAAAACTTGACGGCGCCGATGTGCCGATGATCCATTGTGTCGCCGCAGACGCGGCGGCCAAGGTCAGTACCGGAGCCAGGGTAGGGGCCGTGTGGGCCGATGAAACCCGGGGTTACATTACCGATATTCGCTGTTTCGAACTGGTGGCGGGGTAGGGTATGAGCCAGGAAACTGACCTGATTACCGATATTGAGGCGCCTGTCTACCTGTCCTACAACTTCACGGCGGGCAGGGCGCCAACGCGCTTTCTTACGCAGGTAAAAAAGGGTGTGCTGACCGGTCAGCGCTGCCCGGACTGCGCCAACGTTTATATACCGCCCAGGGGCTCCTGCCCGGCCTGTGGTGTGGCCACCCAGGAAGAGGTGGTGCTGCCTGACAAGGCCACGGTGCAGTCCTTTACCATCGTGTCGATCCCCATACCCAACAACCCCATACAGCCGCCGTTCGTCATTGCCAACCTGGTGCTGGATGGCGCGAATATTGCCTTCATCCATCTGCTGAGCGAATGCGAGAACGAGCAGGTACATATCGGCCAGCGTGTGCAGGCAGTCTGGAAGCCGGAACAGGAGTGGGACTACGCGCTGGACAATATTCGATATTTCAAACCGATCAACGAAACGGATGTGCCGGTGGCGATGATCGGTCGGGTGCCCGTCGCGGGTTGGGAGGGCTGAACGGGTGGCTGGTTTGTCCACACAAATAGCGATCGTCGCCTACCACCAATCAGATTGCGTTGCTCATGCTGGCGCCGCCAACGAGGTCGAGTTGATTATGCCGCAGTTGAGGGCGGTGTTCGATCAGGTCGGTCTGGCTAATGCCCAGGATGTCGATTTCGTCTGCTCGGGCAGTTGCGATTATCTGCAGGGTGCCGCTTTTGCGTTTGTCGCTGGCGTGGATGCCCTGGGCGCCGTCCCGCCAATCAGGGAATCCCATGTGGAGATGGATGCCGCCTGGGCCTTGTATGAGGCTGTGTTGAAAATCCGCATGGGACATGCCCGATCAGCGCTGGTTTATGGTTTTGGCAAATCCTCTACGGGAGAGCTGCCCACTGTGCTCTCGCAGCAATTGGATCCTTACTATCTCGCTCCCCTGTGGGTGGATACGGTTTCCCTGGCTGCAATGCAGGCGCGGCTGTTGCTGGACCGCCAGCTGATTACCGAGCGCGACATGGCGGCAGTGGTGTCCCGCTCCCGCAAGAACGCCATGGCCAATCCGCACGCACAATTGAGTGGTGAAATCTCCGTGGATGAATTACTGGAAGCCGAGAGTCTCGTGGCACCACTGCGCAAGTCAGATTGCAGCCCGGTGGCGGACGGCGCCGCGGCCGTCATCATCTGCACAGTGGAGCAGGCGCGGCAGTGGCGGGTGCCCTATGCCCTTATCAGTGGCATAGATCATCGTATTGAGACGCACAATCTGGGCATGCGCGATCTGACCGATTCGGTATCCACCCGTCAGTCGGCTTGCAGTGCCGGCTACCGCGACGGTCCCCTGGATGTGGCTGAGCTTTACGCCCCCTTCAGTCACCAGGAAATCATTCTAAGCCGCGCCTTGTCCCTGGATGCCGGCACCTGTATCAATCCCAGCGGCGGCGTGCTGGCGGGCAACCTGATGATGGCGTCGGGCCTTGCCCGTATCGGCGAGGTATTCAATCGCGTAGTGACCGGGGAAGCCCGGCGCGGACTGGCCCACGCCACCAGTGGGCCATGCCTGCAGCACAACCTGGTTGCAGTCCTGGAGAGCGCGTAATGGCAGAGTTGGCGGCAGTGGTCGGTATCGGTCAGACCCGTTATATGACCAAGCGCGGTGATGTTTCCATAGCGGGGCTGGTGCGTGAGGCGGCGGTTAACGCGCTGCGTGACGCTGACCTGGGCTGGGATGACGTGGAGGCTGTCATCATTGGTAAAGCGCCCGACATGTTTGAGGGTGTGGTCATGCCCGAGGCCTACCTTTGCGACGCCCTGGGTTGCAATGGCAAGCCTATGCTGCGTGTGCACACGGCCGGGTCTGTGGGCGGGTCTACCGCGCTGGTGGCGGCGTCACATGTCCAGAGCGGCACCTTCAAACGTGTGCTCACGGTCACTTTCGAGAAACAGTCAGAATCCAACGCCATGTGGGCGCTGTCCACGCCGCAGCCCTTCGCAGTGCACCTCAATGCCGGAGCAGGCGGCTACTTCGCACCCATCATCCGCGAGTACATGCGCCGCTCGCAAGCGCCCTATGACGTGGGTATGAAAGTAGCGGTAAAGGATCGCCTGCACGGGGCGCGCAATCCATTGTCGCATCTGCAAAAGCCGGACATCACACTGCGCGAGGTGGAAGAGTCCTTTATGCTCTGGGATCCCATTCGCTTCCTGGAAGCCTGTCCGTCGTCGGATGGTGCCTGCGCCATGGTGATCGCCAGTGCCGATCTCGTTGCACAGTCGCCAAAACCACCGGCCTGGATCCGCGGCGTGGCGATGCGCACCGAACCTACCATGTACGCGGGTCGCGAAGAGGTCAATCCGCAGGCCGGCAGAGACTGCGCCGCCGATGTCTACCGGCAGGCCGCCATCAGCGACCCGCGCCGGGACCTCGACTGCGCCGAGGTGTATGTGCCGTTCAGCTGGTACGAGCCCATGTGGCTGGAAAACCTCGGTTTCGCCGGCGAGGGAGAAGGCTGGAAGCTGACCGTGGCCGGGGCGACCTCGCTGGATGAGGGAGGTGACATCCCTTGGAACCCCTCTGGCGGCGTGCTTTGCTCCAACCCCATCGGTGCCTCCGGCATGATCCGTTTCGCCGAGGCGGCCAGGCAGGTGCGAGGCGACGCCGGTGCTCACCAGGTGGAGGGCGCCAGGCTAGCCCTGGGGCATGCCTATGGCGGTGGTGCGCAGTTTTTTGCCATGTGGGTTGTCGGCGCGGACAAACCCTGACAGTAACGATCAACGCGGAGCAAGCAGCCAGTGTCACAACACTTCAATATCGCGGACCTCTACGAAATGGTGGCCGATAAAGTACCGTCGCGTGACGCGCTGATCTGCGGAGCCCATCGCGCCACCTTTGCCGAGCTCGAACAGCGAGCGAACCAGCTGGCTCACTACCTGAGCACACGGGGTGTCAACGCCGGCGACCACGTGGGCCTGTATTTGTACAACTGCAACGAGTATCTGGAAGCCATGCTGGCCTGCTTCAAGATTCGGGCAGTGCCCATCAACGTCAATTACCGGTACGTGAGGGACGAACTGCTGTACATTTTTGACAACGCAGACATGGTCGCCTGCGTCCATCACCAGGCGTTCGTGCCACATATTGCCGAGTTGGGAAGCTCCGCGCCCGACCTGACCACGTATATCTGTGTGCCCGACGACAGCGGCTGTGATCCAGCCGATATTGCCGCGATACCCTACGGCGAGGCGCTTTCCGGGCAAAGCAACCGGCGCGATTTTGACCAGCGCAGCGACGACGATTTGGTCATCTTGTATACCGGTGGCACCACCGGTAGACCCAAGGGAGTGATGTGGCCGCACAAGAACGTGTTTTTTGCCGCCATGGGCGGTGGCGGCTGGTTCCACCCGGAGGGTGCGATCCAGGCGCCGGAACAGATCGTCGACCGTATCGGCGATTTTCCCATCGTGGGCATGGCATTAGCGCCACTGATGCACGGCGCGTGTTGGTGGTATGCCTGTATTCAGCTGCTTGCGGGTAATACGGTGGTGCTCAATCCCTCTCACTCGCTGGTCGGTGAGGAAGTCTGGGATATCGTGGCGCGCGAGAAGGTCAATGCGATTTCCATTGTCGGGGACGCCATGGCAGTGCCCCTGCTCGATGCGCTGGCAGCCAATCCGGGGCGCTGGGACCTGAGTTCCGTGTTCAGTGTGGGTTCTGGTGGGGCCGTTTTCTCCGTCAGCAAGCAGGAGGCCTTCAAACACTATTTCCCCAATGTATTTATCACCAACTCGTTCGGCTCTTCCGAGAGCGGAAATATGGGAATGGATGCGGGTAGCGGTAAAGGCCAGGGACTGGGTAATGTTACCAAGAGCGAGTTCATGTCGGTGATCAGCGATGTACAAGGCCAGGCTCACCGACATGTTGCCCCTGGAGAAATGGGCATATTCGCCCGCAGCGGCTACATCCCTACAGGCTACTACAACGACCCGGAGAAGACCGCGAAGACGATAGTGGAGGTCGATGGGCAGCCCTGGCTGTTGCTTGGTGATGAGGCCCGGTTAGAGGAAGACGACAGTATTACTGTCTACGGCCGGGGCTCCAACTGCATCAATACGGGCGGGGAGAAAGTTTTTCCCGAGGAGGTTGAGCAGGCACTGAAGGCCAACCCTGCCATTTTTGATTGCCTGGTTGTGGCCGCGCCGGACGAGCGCTACGGTAGCAGGGTCGCGGCTGTCGTGGCGGTCCGCGCGGCAGCGCCGTTGAGCCTGGCTGCGTTGCAGGAGGATGCCCGCAAATACATAGCCGGATACAAGCTACCTCGAGAGCTGCACATAGTGGAGGAGGTGCCGCGGGCACCCAGTGGTAAGCCGGCCTATCCACGAGCTCTGCAGATTGTCCTCGCCGGTGAGCACAGGGTGGACTGATAGAACGCGCGCACGCGTCCTCACCGCAAATAGACACGGAGCACAGCATGGCCGAACTGGATATCAGCACACAGAACTGCATCGTAGAGCAGCAAGGTCATGTACTGATCGTGACGCTCAATCGCCCGGAAGCCAAAAACGCCTTCAGTCCCGAAATGCTGCTGGGGATGTACAGGTCCTGGCGCCTGCTGGACGAGCGTGAGGATCTGTATTGCGCCATTCTTACCGCCAACGGCGATACGTTTTGTGCCGGCATGGATCTGAAGGCAGGTGCCGATGGCGAGCAGCGCTCGACTGAAGAGTTTATGGAACTGATGGGCGAGATCCCCAACCTGCATTGGCAGGCCCTGCTGCGCGACAATCGGCCCAATAAGCCCCTCATTTTGGCAGTGGAGGGCTACGCGCTGGCCGGCGGCACGGAAATTTTGCAGGGTACGGATATTCGTGTCGGGGCGGAGAATGCCGTTTTCGGCGTTACCGAAGTGCGCCGGGGCCTATACCCCATGTCCGGGTCAACCATACGGCTGCGCCGCCAGATTCCCTACTGCCTGGCGGCGGAGATGTTGCTCTGTGGCGAGCATATCAGTGCACAGCAAGCCCTCGACTTCGGCCTTATCAACAAGGTGGTGCCTGCCGGAACAACGCTGGACGCCGCCAGGGAGTATGCAGCGAGCATTTGCGCCGCCGGGCCATTGGCCATTCAGGCTGTGGTGCGATCTTTGCGAGAACACCAGGAGTGCCTGCGCGAGGAGGACGCCATGCTGGCCTCTGACGAGTTGGCCGGGCCGGTATTCGCCTCGGCCGACGCGAAGGAGGGGATGCGCGCCTTCAAGGAAAAGCGCGCGGCAAACTTCCTGGGGCGCTAAGCTCGTTGCCGGGGGGCTGGCGATGCGCGCCGGCTACCACCTGGCGCCCCCGTCGGGGCGGCAATGAAGGGCGGATTCAATTGATAATCCTGTGAAGTCCCGGCTGCCCACTGGATTCGTTTGCACCCCCATCGCATAATGTCCCGCCAGGGTTAAAACGAGACTGAAACAGATGACAGAAGACGCCAGGGTTTTCGCAGATATAGTCGCAAGACGACGCTCTTTGCGCGCCTTTCTGCCGGAGCCTGTCGATGATGCCACGCTGGAACGGGTTTTTGCCGTCGCCCAGAGAGCGCCCAGTAATTGCAATACGCAACCCTGGCTGGTGCATGTCGCCTCGGGTGAACCTCTGGAGGTGCTGCGCCAAGGCATGCCCGAGCGCTTTATGGCCGGCGATATCAGTTTGGACTTTCCCTATGATGGTGTGTATGCGGGCGTCTACAAGGAACGCCAGTATGGCTCCGCCCAGGCGCTGTATGATTCTGTGAGTATTACCCGCGAAGATAAGGCTGCGCGGCACCAGCAATTCATGCGCAATTTCACCTTTTTCGATGCACCGCACGTGGCCTTCCTGTTTTTGCCGGAGCCCTTCGGGTTGCGAGAGGCTGCGGATCTGGGGATGTATGCCCAGACCCTGATGCTCTCCATCACCGCCCATGGCCTGGGCAGCTGTCCGCAGACAGCCTTGAGTTTCCAGGCCAACTTCATTCGGCAGACATTAGCCATAGAACCCGCCAACAAGCTGTTGTTCGGTCTTTCTTTTGGCTATCCGGACCCGGCCGCGCCAGCCAACCGCTGTGCCACAGATCGGGCGGACTTGTCTGACACTGTCACTTTCCACGCTTGATAAACCGCGCAGGCATCGACATGACTGAGACGCTTCTCAAGGAAAACCGGGACGGGGTATTGATCGTTACCCTCAATCGCCCGGATAAGAAGAATGCCATCAACAATGACATGTGGCTCGCTATCAGGGAGGCCTTCATCGACGCGGCGGCGGATGATAGCGTCAGCTGCCTGCTGCTGTGCGGCGCCGGCGATGACTTTTGTTCGGGGGTGGATCTGAGTTGCTTTGCCGAATCACTGACGGACATGGAGCATCCCTTTGCGTCCGCCGCACGAGCCGTCGCGGCGTTCGATAAACCGATCGTCGCCGCCGCGCAGGGCGCGGCGGTGGGCGGTGGTGCCACCGTGCTGTTTCACGCCGACATCGTCTATGTCAGCGAGAGTCTGCGCATGCGCCTGCCATTTGCCAGTCTCGGCCTGGCCCCCGAATGGGCCAGCAGTTACATGCTGCAGGCCAATATCGGGGTCCAGCGAGCGGCCGAGTTGTTTTACACTGCGCAATGGATAGACGCTGACAAGGCCCACGCAAGCGGTATTGCCGCCGATGTTCTGCCTGATGCCAACCTGTTCTCTCACGCGTTGGCCAAGGCAAACGAGATTGCCAGGTGGCCGGTCAACTCCCTGCGCGAGATAAAACGCTGCCTGCGCATACATCACACGGCCGCGATCGAGGCGGCACTCGAGGCGGAACAGGCCGCCATGAGCCGCCAGGCCGGCTCACCGGAAAACATTGAGGCCGTCACTGCGTTTATCGAAAAGAGAGCTCCCGATTTTCGCAATCTCTGACGCCAGGTACCTGCTGCGCTTATCCGGCACGAGCCCCGGCGGCGCGGCGAGCCGTTGGGGCGGTGATCGCCCCGGGCCTGCACTGCGTAAGGTTCAGGGTACGTTAACTCTCCAGGTGATTGGCGCCGTGTTCCTGCTACCCCGCCATCCGGCCTTGTTGCCCACCTTCTGCGCGACGGCTCTGCTCATTGCACTGCTTGGCGGATGCACTGCCGCGCCAGCCTACACGGGTAAAAAGAGTGATAACTTCGATGGTACCCGTTTCGTCAACAGCGATCCCATGAAGAAAACAGCCGGTGATTTCGTCAAACTGGCGTGGGGTGCCGTGACTCAATCCACGGCATGGCCCGAATGGGTGCCCGGCGACCAACAATCCGTACCACTGGAGCGCAACTTCCAGGGTATTTCCATCACCTATATCAATCACGCGACGTTTCTCATCCAGGTGGACGGGGTCAATATTCTGACCGATCCGGTCTTTTCGGAGCGCGCCAGCCCCTTCCAGTGGATTGGGCCGAAGCGAGTCCACGCACCCGGGGTGCCGCTGCAGGACCTGCCGCCGATCGACGTGGTCCTGATCAGTCACAATCACTACGACCACCTGGATGAGGCCACACTGCTGCAGTTGGCCGGGCAGCAGGAGCGGCCACCGATGCTATTGGCTGGTCTGGGCAACGGAAAACTATTCGACGAACTTGGGCTGATGTCGCACCAGGACCTCGGCTGGCAGGATTCTGTCACGGTGCATGGCGTGGAGATCGTCTTCACCGAGTGTCGCCATCGCTCTGGCCGCGGAATCGGTGACCAGATGAAAACGCTGTGGGGATCCTTCGTACTCAAAAGCAGTGCCGGCAATATCTACTTTGCGGGTGACACCGGCTACGGCCCACATCTCAAGGAGGCCGGGGATGAGTACGGCCCCTTTGCCCTGGCGCTGCTGCCGATTGGCGCATATGAACCGCGCTGGTTTATGGCCGACGTGCACCTCAACCCGGAGGAGGCAGTAAAGGCTCATCAGGATCTGCGCAGTGAGCATAGCGTTGCCATGCACTTCGGCACATTCCGCCTGACCTACGAAGGAATCAATCAGCCCGTGCACGACCTGAGTGTTGCGCTGCAGGCACACGAGATTTCCAGTAACCGTTTTGAGGTGCTGCGTCCAGGTGAGACGGCAAGTCTGGCAACCACCCTGAATACGGCCAAGGCTACGCCGGGGGCGCGCTCATCCCTGCGGCAGTGGGTCGAGTAAGGGCCAGTAGTCTGCGCGAAGGCCGGCGCCGGGGAAACGCCGGGTGGTCGACCCTCCTCAGGCGGCAGTGCGCGTGCTTTGCGCTGGTGGACGGGAAAACACGAGTGCGCCATCGTCAAATGACTCGCTCGCCAGGGATTTCTTGTCCTTGAGGTAATCCTGTGAATTCAGCCACGGCGCATGGTCCCCCTGTTTTGGAAAGAGGTGCATCAGGCGCTGCATATAGCCCGATGAAAAGTCCGCGACCCACGGTTGAGGTGTCATTTGCTCATCCTCCGGGCGCAAGCGGGGGGTAGCCTGTGACTGGCCCGTTTCGTCCATGTGGTTGATCAATTGGCAGAAGTATTCCGCGATCAGGTCGGCTCGCAAAGTCCACGAGGCGTTGATGTAACCGAAGGTGTTGACCAGGTTGGGGACGTCGCTATACATCAGGCCCTTGTAGGTCCATGTCTTGCTGAAGTCCACCGCCTTTCCGTCTACCACGAAAGATGCCTCACCCATCAGGGAGAGGTTCAGGCCCGTGGCAGTGACGATGATATCGGCCTCGAGTTCTTTGCCGCTGTCGAGCAAGATGCCTTTCTCAGTGAAGCGCTCGATGGTGTCGGTGACGACGGAGGCTTTGCCAGATCGTATGGATTCGAAAAAATCCCCGTCAGGTACCAGGCACAGACGTTGGTCCCAGGGGTTGTAGCTTGGCGTGAAATGGGTGTCGATATCGTAGTCCGGTCCCAATTCATTGCGCAGACGTTTCAACAGCCTGCTGCGCACCCTCTCGGGACGTTTTCGTGTCTGGCGATAGACGTATGATTGCAGTCTGACGTTCTTCCAACGGGTCAGGGCATAGGCCCATCCAGCCGGCATTATCTTGCGCAGGACATTCGCCAACTTGTCCCGGAAAGGGCGGTTGACCATATAGGTCGCCGAGCGTTGCAACATGGTGACGTGTGCCGCCTGCTGCGCCATGGCGGGAACGACTGTCACCGCGGTCGCACCGGAACCGATGACGAGGACTCGCTTGTCGCTATAGTCCAGCTGTTGCGGCCAGTGCTGGGGATGAATGATCTCACCCGCAAAACATTCCCTGTCGCGAAATTCCGGGGTGTAGGGCTGCGCGTAATTGTAATACCCGGCGCACATAAGCAGAAAGCTGCAGGTCACGCTGGTGGTGTCACCCTGGCCTCCGCGCCGAATGTTCAGCGTCCAGCACGCGTCCTGTGACGACCAATCAGCGCTGGCCAGCCGGTGCTGGTAGCGGATGTGACGATCTATATCGTGCTCACGGGCGGTTTCGTGGATGTAGTCCAGGATGGCCGGGCCTTCGGCAATAGCCTTCTCAGCCACCCAGGGCTTGAAGTTATATCCCAGTGTATGCATGTCGCTGTCAGAGCGTATCCCGGGGTAGCGAAACAGATCCCAGGTGCCCCCCATGGCGTCCCTGTCTTCCAGGATGACATAGCGCTTTTGGGGAGCGAGTCTGGTCAGATGGCAACCGGCGCCTATACCGGATAAACCGGCGCCCACGATAACGACATCAAAATGTTCTTCAGCCATATTTGCATTCCCTGCCGGCGCCGCCGGGCCGGCTGCACCTGGTCAGTGCAGGCCCCCGCCCTGCGCGTCTTGCTCCACACTATAGCAAACACCATC
>Ga0316189_10005746_pt1 | contig 11902 bp, 8 predicted proteins | sample LowCovwburrow_MG_FD_204930 | JGI IMG/M metagenome (GOLD analysis project Ga0316189, IMG submission 204930) | Coastal sediment microbial communities from Maine, United States - Lowes Cove worm burrow | ecosystem: Environmental > Aquatic > Marine > Coastal > Sediment | place: USA: Maine... | reverse complement strand
TATCCACGTCCAGTCCCCACTCCTCAACGCGGTCGTCGGCGGCGCGGTCCGGCTGTTTGGGCCCTCGCCCGCCAGCATCCTGCGCATGACACCTCGGGCTTGGAAGTTGGTCTTTCGCGATCACTGCAGACTCGAAATCTCGAGCGAGGCGAACACCGCCCACATCGTCATGCACGACGTCGCGCCCGAGGTCATCACCGGAACCGGATACGAGATCTCGTTCCGCGCGTTCTTTCTGGGGATGCTCGATGTGGTCAAGGTCGACGGCGATGTCGAGATGGAGGTCGATCTCAAAGCGGCCCGAATCGAGTACACGATGCACTGGAGCTGAGCTCCCCGCCGCGGCGGTCGGCAAACCGCTACACTCTCACCCGATGGGACGCCAACTCAGCGGGTACGTTCTGGGTCTTGCGGTCCTGGCCGCCTGCGGAAGCACTCGACTTCGGGTCGCCGACGGAGGGGTTCGGTTCGGCGGCTACCACTTGCAGATCCCAGCCGGGTTCTCGCGCGCCGACGCTGGGCCCTCGAGATCGTATCGAGTCGTCCTGCTCAAAGGGCCTGAGGGCCAGCGCGAAGCGCCGACGATTCGACACTCTGAGTTCGGCCCGACGCACGAGCTGAGTGCGGAAGAGTGCGCGCGCGAGACCGAATCCATGCATCGAACGCTCGGCGCGACACTCGCGATGGGAGGACGCAAAGCAACCGTGGGCCCGGCCACCCTCATCAACACGGGCATGCTCGGCCCGGTTTGCGGCCTGAGCTTCGAGGACCGCGCACGAGCCAGCGCCAAGCGTCTGTTCTATGTTCGTCACCAGGGGTACACGGTCATCTGCGAGGCCAACGACGCAGAACACGCCAGCGCGTTGTGCGACGAGTACCTGGGCAGCGCCACGCGCTAGCTCGGCCCGCCCCACGAATCAATCGACCGAGTTGTAGAAAGACGATAAGTTGGTGTTCCTGTCCACCGATAGTGGGCAGGAGCTTTATGAAAACCCGTTCCTATTTCTCCCCAGCCGTCCTTGTCGCCGCGATGCCACTGAGCCTGCTCGCCTGCGGGCCGGATACGGAGGCCGGCGGCGGCACGGGCAGCGCCACCGGCTCCACTTCGTCCGAAGTCCCCACCCCACTCACGGCTGACGACAGTGAGACTGGCGTGACGCCCTCGGGTGTCGACACCAGCGGCAGCGGGACTGTCGGCGCGACATCCTTGGACGGATCGTCAACCTCCGACGGTGGGGACACGGGGACCACCGCGGGATCCGAGTCCACGGGAACGACGACGGGCGCCCCCCCACAGGACCCCGCCGACGCGCAGGCGATGCCCATCGTGCGACTTCGCGACGTGTGCACTGCGCTGGACGGTGGCGGTTCCCAGCGCTGCTGCATGGCCTCTGTCTGCAGCGACGACTACGAAGAAGCGATCACCTGCTTCACCGACACAATCCAGGACGCGGCCATTGACGGCGGCGACACGGCGCTGCTCGACATCGTGTTTGTCGTCGATAACACCACCGACACCGCATCGATGCAGCGAGCGCTCGCGCTTCGCTCGCCGCAGATCGTCACGGCGTTGCAGGGGCTGACCACGGGCGGCGGGGCCGACCTCAACGCCAACGTCAACATGCTGGTGACGACCACCGACTTCGGCAACCCGCTGTGCACGCCATTTCAACCCGGGCCGCCGGAAGCGGGCGCTCCCGTTTCGAGCGCATGCACCGACCGGCTGGGCGCATTCACATCGCTGGGCGGTGGGCAGGTGGCGCCCGAGGCGTGCACGGACGTTTGCCCCAACGGTGCCGTGCCGGACGACGACTTCGTCAACTTCAACGTGGGCGGCGACAACGTGTCGGACGTCGATGTCGTCGACATCGACGGCGATGGCATCAGCGACACGGCGACGTCACAAGCCCTGGCCTGTCTACTGCCGCAGGGACTCGACGGTTGCGGGTACGAGGCTCCCCTAGAGTCCATGCTGCAATCCCTCAATCCGGGGGCAGCGTGGAACAGCGGCCCCACCCCGTTCCTCCGCCCGGGCGCAAACCTGGCCGTGGTCGTCTTGACCAACGAGCCCGACTGCTCCGTGCAGGACTACTCGATCATGCAGGACGCGGCGCTGCAAAACACCAACCCCGCCACGGGCATGTCGCAGCCATCCAGCGCCATCTGCTGGAACGCTGGCGTGACCTGTGATGGCCCCGACGGCATGGGTGTCTACGACAATTGCTCGCCGACCATCGACGAAGGCCTGCAGCCCATCACTCGCTACACCAACTACCTCGTCGACCAGCTGGGCACCGTTAGTGGCAAGGAAGTTGTCATGCTGGTCCTCGGTGGCGTCTCGGAGGAAGGCATCGACGCGACCGTGATCCATGACTGGGTCGACGAAGATCTCAACATGGCCGACGTCGCAGCCGGGGTGACCGCCGCCGACAAGCAGTTTGGGTTTGGCATCGGCCCTGCTTGCGGCGGCTCGACCCGATAACCGTTGCGCGTGGGGCGTGTTTTCACGCGACCGGCGAGCGGCGACCAAGCCTATCCCGCCATCCAGCCCCATTGAGCGCAGCAACCGGCGTCGGGCTGGCCTCCAAGGCCAGACCGTGGCATCAGTGCACCTTCTCCGTGCGTCACGCGACGCACACTACCCACCGAGACAGAACGATGACCGATCCACTTGCCGCTCCCTCTGATGTTGCTGCCGCGCCCGCCGATGCCACGACCACGGCCAGCGGCCTCGCCTACAAATCGCTTCAAGCCGGAAGCGGAACCGCCCACCCCGGACCGCGGAGCAAGGTCGAGGTCCACTACACGGGCTGGACGACCGACGGAAAAATGTTCGACAGCTCCGTGCAGCGCGGCCAGACCATCTCGTTCCCGCTCAACGGCGTGATCAAGGGTTGGACCGAGGGCGTCCAGCTGATGAAGGTCGGCGACAAGTTCCGCTTTTGGATCCCCGCGGGCATGGCGTACGGCGAGAACCCAGGCGGCGGCCGACCTGGCGGCACGCTCGTGTTCGACGTCGAGCTGTTCAAGATCGACTGAGACAAGCAGCGACGCGAGCTCCCCGCGACGATCTCAGCAGCAACGGCTGCTCCCTCGCGCGGGGGTCTGTCGTCCCGACCTGCGGGGCGACACGCGGTCTACAAGAGCCGCGACCACATCGGATGCGTGAGCCGAAGGCCCAAGAACATCAGCGCGGCTCGGCGCTTCTTCTTGCGCCACAAGAACCGGTATTGACCGCTCAGGAACGGCGGCGAGAGGAACGCATCGGCCACTTGGACCGACTCTTTCGCGTTGACGGCCTTGAGCTCATCGCGCGAAGCACCGCCCACAAAGCTCCGTGTCGCGCCCTTGTCGATCCACTCCTTGGCGATGCGGGTGGCCTCGGCCCCGAGCTTGTCGTGTGGCACGACCCAGCGGACCAAGCCGATCTCGAGGGCCTCTGCGGCCGTCGGTTTCCATCCTTCGGCGCCTAGCATGCGGTCCGCGGCAGCGCCGAGCAGCCGCGGGAACATCACGCTCGAGCAGCCCTCGGGCGGAACGCCCAGCGCGGTAAACGGTGTCGAGAACGTCGCCTTGTCCGAAGCGATCACACCGTCGCACAAGGTCGCCGAGGTCACACACGCCCCGATGGCCGGCCCGTTCGCCGCCACCAGGATGGGCTTGGGAAAGTCGAGGAACGTGTCGAACAACGCTTGGTTGTGCTCGACGATAAACGCATGCAGGGAGCGTGGGTGACCAAGCTGGATCGTCGCCCCGAGGTTGACGCCCGCGCAGTAGTACGGGTCTGCGCCCGTCAGAATGACGACCTTGGTGGCCTCGTCGCTCGCAGCACGCTCAAACGCAGCGTACAGCGCGGTAAGCATGTCTGCCGTCCACCCGTTGAGCCGGGCGGGGTTGTTCATGGTCAGGACGGTGACACCGTCCTCGGTCGTCGACAAAATGAGATCGGTACCCATATCCAGCCTGCTTCACCGCAGCAGCGATGCGCCCTGTAGCACGGATCGAGGTGCCGAAGCGTCGTATGAGTCTCGCGGAGCGTTCGGTCGAACCCGCGCGCACCTGAGGTACGCGCAGATCCGCCAGCGCTCTACGCGGCCGCGGGGAGTGCCTTCTTGTTCAGTCCGGACTGCACGACAAACATGCCGATGGGTCCGAGCATGAACAAGAGGATGAAGGCGAGGCCTCCGCTCGTGTCTCCGCCAGTGACCTTCTCGACGCCCTGCGCCCACTTCCACAACCAGATGATGTTGAGGATCGGGAGGATCAGCATCCAGCCAGTGGGGATGTCTGCGCCTGCGGCGTTCATCTCCGTCTTGGTCGAGATCAGCCAGATGAGAGGGTAGATGCCCAGGGTAAAGGCACCAAGGAGGAGGACGGTGATTGGCGAACGTTCGGTCATCTCGGTAGCTCTGATCGTGGTGATATGGCGCGCGCAGGCCTGGGTGCCAGCGCTGCCACGAGGTAGACGGTCACGCGCCGCCCCTGTCGCACCAATAGCACAATTATTGTTGCGCTTGGCCGCGGGCTTCTCCCACACGCGTCCCTCTATCGACGGCGGCCGCTCGATTTCCCCTCACCTGCGTTCGGATTTTCGTTCGACCCTTTTCGGGCCCAGTGCGACATGCACACTGTTTCTGCGACCCGCGGCGCACGTAGGAGCGGAGTTTGCGGGGGCCCGAGGCTCGGAGCGATGAACCCCCGATGGGGTGGGACATCGCCCCCACAGATCCGTCGTTAAGATCTGTCGACGATGCTCAGCGTCTGTCGCAGAGGTCAGATGCAGTCGTAGCCGAGGATCTGGACGTCGTCGATGTTCCAGCCTGAGCACGTGAACACGCCGCCAGAGTCGATGTCGTACCCAACGCGGATCTGCATCGCAGGGTTGGCGTACGCGGTGATGTTGTAGGTCATCAGGACCCACTCCGCGTCTTCGATCCCCGGAGAGCCACCCGTCGCGAACAGGGACTGCCATGCCGCGCCATCCCAGACGTCGACCCGACTGTGCATGAACGGATCGTAGTCCGCGTTGAGCCAGCGCCACATCGTCAGCTCGACACCGCCGTAGCCAGTCGTGTCGATAGCCGGGCTCACGATGTCGTAGTACGGGTGGATCACGGGGGCCGCATTGCCGCCGATCACGACGCCAGCGATCCCGTTGTCGTCGGTGTCGGTGTGGTCCTGGCCTGGGTCACCGTTCCCGCACGAGCCCGGACTGGCGGACGCGACAGCGGGGCCGATCTCCCACTCCGGCCCCAGGGTCCACCCCAGGGAGTTATCGGAGAAGTCCTCTTCCAAGACGACGGTTGCGGGGCACGACTGGCACGACGCATCGCAGCTGGCTTCACCATCGCACGCCTCACCCGACGTCACGTTGGTGAGCCCGTCTCCACACTCTGCGGCGGTGCAGTCGATGTCGCACGACGCGGACTCGCCGACATCGTCGCAAGTCTCACCAGCGCTGAAGTTGGTGATCGCGTCACCGCAAACCGCGGGTGTGCAGTCGCTGTTGCAGCTCACCGACTCCCCTGCGGTGTCGCACAGCTCGCCCGCAGCTTGATTGGCGTTGCCGTCGCCACAGGTCACCCCGCTGCAATCGTCGTCGCAAATCGCCGTCTCTCCGCCGTCGTCGCAAGCTTCGCCCGCCGACGTGTTGACGAACCCGTCGCCGCACTCCGCCGCGGTGCAGTCTGCGTTGCACAACTCGGACTCGCCCATGTCGTCGCAGGCCTCGCCCGCCACTTCGTTTGCGTTGCCGTCGCCGCAAAGGACGGCGGTACAGTCGTCGTCGCACATCCGCGACTCGCCACCGTCATCGCAGACCTCGCCCGCCGCGGCATTGGTGATCCCGTCGCCACAGGTGACGGCCGAGCAGTCGGCGTTGCACGTCTCCGATTCGCCGCCGTCGTCACAGTCCTCGCCCGCCGCGGCATTGGTCACGCCGTCGCCGCAGCTGGCGTTGGTGCAGTCCGCGTTGCAGCTCTGGGTCCGGGCTCCAGCGTCGCACTGCTCGCCTGCGGTGGCGTTGAAGACCCCGTCTCCGCAAGCGGATGCGGTGCAGTTGTTGTTACACCGAGCGGTCTCGCCACCCTCGTCACAGGTCTCGCCCGCGGTCGCATTGATAACCCCGTCGCCACACGCCGCGTCGGTGCAGTCCTCGTTGCACGTGTCGGATTCACCAGCGTCGTCGCACTCCTCCTCCCCTGCCACAATCCCATCGCCGCAGCCGACGGGCAGACAGGTCTCGCTGCAGGTCTCCGACGCGCCAGCGTCGTCGCAGCTCTCGCCCGCTGTCGCATTGACGACACCGTCACCACAGCTGGCGAACGTGCAGTCCGCGTTGCAGGTCTCCGACTCGCCGCCGTCGTCGCAGTCTTCGCCGTCGTTGACCTCGCCGTCGCCGCAGTTGACCCCCGCGGTGGGGTCGTCGGTGGAGTCGTCGTCCGCGTCAGCCGTAGGGTCGGTGGCATCGCCCGACCCGCCGCCCGTGTCCTCTCCGGTTCCTGCAGTGGTGCCGCTCGAGCCCTCGTCAGCGACGGACGTCGAGTCGTCGCTCGGGCACCCCGCGACGAGCGAGGTGGTCAAGATGCTGAGGCCGACAAGCTTAATGTGCTGTGAGTTCATGGTCTGGGTCCTCTAAAGTGCGGGGTAAATGATCATCGCGCCCATGAGTTCGGCGGAGTAGTCGAAGTCCACGACTTGGCCATCCTGCCAGTCGAACTCGGTGACCCAGACGCGCCCGAGCGCGGCGTCTCGGTAGCCCACGGCAACCTCAGATGCGGACCAGCCCGCCAGCGGCGTGATCATCGGATACGCCGCGACGTTGTGGCCACACCCAGTCGAGAGCAGCGGTACCGCCGTGAACGGGTTGTTCGCCCAGAACGGGTCGCCAGCGTTGAACTGGACGACCGAAGGCAGAATGTCCATGCAGGACCCAACAAGGCCTGCCTGCGCAACCGCGGTGCCAAACACTGCGTTGTAGACCTCGTCGCTCCCGAACGCCTCGGTGAGCACGTTGCCTCCGCCCTCCACGTACGCCTGGATGGTCGGCCCGTCGAACAGGTTCACACCGCTGCGGGTGATCAACATCGCCTGGGTGTCCGCGTCGGGAGTGCAGGACGCAACGACGTTGAGGTCGACGCCCGCCGGAATGAACGTGGAGACATCGCGAACTGACGTCCCGCACAGAAGCAGGTTTGGGCGCACCTGCACGTCACAGCTGGTGATGTCGAGCTGACAGCTGGCGTTGCATCCCAGCGTGCCGCCCTCGAGGCCCAGCGAGCCGCAGGTCTGCCCGCCCAGCACCGCTCCGTCGCAAGTCTCGCCACCATCGATGATGCCGTTGCCACAGGTGCCGCAGGCGGCCGTGCTGATGGCGTCGCAGGTTGCGTTACAGCTCAGTCCGCCGCTATCGAAGCCCTCGCTCAAGCAGCTCGTGGCCCCAAAGTTGATCGTGTCGCAGACCTCGTCGCCGTCGATGAGCGCGTTGCCGCAGGTGCCACATCCGTCGAAGTCGAGCTGGCATGGGTTGCCGCAGGCCAGCGTCCCGCTGTCGAAGCCCTGGGTCAGGCACGTCTCGCCAGCCAGGAGCGCCCCGTCGCAGGTTTCGCCATCTTCGATCACGCCATTGCCACAGGCCCCGCAGCCATCGGTCGAGACCTCGTCACACGCTGCGTTGCACTGCAGCTGGCCGGTGTCGAACCCCGCGGTCACGCACGTGTCGCCGCCGAAGTCGACGCCGTCGCACGTCTCGGCGCCATCGATCAAGTCGTTGCCGCACGTGCCGCAGTCGGCCCCAAAGTTGAAGCTGCAGTTATTCTGGCAGGTCAGGACACCGCTATCGAAGCCCTCGTTGAGGCATGTCGAGCCGTTGAGGTCGGCGCCGTCGCAGACCTCGCCAGCCTCTTGCACCCCGTTGCCGCACGATGAGCAGTTCGTCAGGTCGAACAGGCAGTCGTCGCCGCACGACAGGGTCCCCGACAGCAGCCCGAGACTCTGGCACGACTCCTGGAGCGGCAGCGCGATGTCGCAGTCCTCGCCGTCCGTGATGATGCGGTCGCCACAGGTGCCGCATTGGTCGAAGTTGTACTCGCACTGCGGGGTGCAAAAGAGCACGCCATTGTCGAAGCCTTCGGTCGCGCATGTCGCTTCGCCCACCGTGCCGTCGCAGTCCTCATCGCCCTCTTCTTTGCCGTTCCCGCACTCGAAGAAGCCGCAGCCCGTGAGGTCGTGACCGCTGCAGTTGGCCGTGCACCCGAGCTCGCCCGCCTCGAAGCCGAGCACTTCGCACGTGTATCCGGCCAGGTCGGTCCCGTCGCAGAAGTCTTCGCCGTCGATGATGTTGTTGCCGCAAAACGGGCCCGCCGGGCCATCGTCCGTCGACTCATCCGCGGCGTCATCGGGGGGCGTGGGTACATCGGCCCCGTCGTCGACCCCATCATCCGTGGAGGTCTGCGGTTGCATCGTCCCAGTGTCGCCGAGCGTGGCCGACGTCGTGGGTTCAGCGTTGCAGGCGGGAACAACCAGCAAAAGGCAAAGCTTAGTTAAACGCATAACTCGTTCTCAACTGTCGCATCTAATCCAACGGTCCACTACCGTCGTGGATTGGTACATGATTTCACATATTTCGCGGGTCGGGGTGCAGACCAGTGATGCCGCCGGCCGCGCTGCGGGTGCCCGCTACGGCAACGCGACGTCGAAGCCGGTCGGCAGCGAGACCGCGCAGCCTCCGAATCGCCCTTTGAACTCCGTAAACCCCCGCCACGAGGCGTTCGCCCGAGGGAACCGCTCATCGCGGATCCCAGAAAAGTCGAACAGATCGCAGCCGTGCTCGAGCGCAACGCGGATCGACGCGTGGACCAGCCCGGTGGGCACCCGGAGGTCCCGCGCGCCCTTGGCGGCTTGGGCCACGTAGTACGAGGCCACGCGGTCGTGGATCATCAGGTAGACGACGCCGACCAAGCCGGAGGCGTCATAGGCCATCACGTAGCGCCCCTTGGCCCCAAAGTGCGTCGTCACCGAGGCTCGGATGCCGTCTCGATCGGCCAGATCCGGGTGCTCGGCCAAGAACGTCTCGTTCAGTCCGCGCAGCTGCTCGCGCTCGTCGGCGGTCACCGCATCGAAACCGACGTCGCGATATTCGACGGCCGCCTTGGCCGCCGCCCTCGTGTTTCGGCGGGCCGCGGTCGAGAACCCTGCCGTCACCGCCTTCAGCCCGGGAGCGAGGTCGATGATGATCGTCTTGGTGTGCGTCAGCGACCGCGGACGGGGGCGCCAGCCAAGCTCCAGGAGCGGGGCAAAACAGGCGGCATCGGCTGCGTAGTCCCACGCGTGACGACGGCCATCGCGATCGACGAGCACGCCCGCGAGCGCTGGCTCGACGACAAACTGCCGCATCTCGAGCCGCTGGCAGATGGCGTCAATCTGCTGCAGGTCGAGCACGACGGGCCTCTGCATCCGGGCGTGCGGACCGTCTTTGCGGGGCTGCACGACGACAAACGCTCCGCCCGCGAGGAGGCAAGCCCATCCACGGTCTTGCAGGCCAGCGACAAACGGCAGCGACTGCGTCGCCGGCTCGCGTTGTGCGAAACGCCGGACAAGACCAGAGGTGGAATCGGGTAACGTCACGTGTACGTCTGGATGCTAACGCGCTGACTCGCTCGCGCGTTACCGGTTGGGCGGGACGTCTTTGCCGCTGCGCCACGCGCGGTAAGATCGCGCAAGCATGTCTTGAGCGAGCGGCCCGGCGAACGCGACGTCGAGCGCGTCGTACAGGGCTTCGGCGCCCGCGATATCCGAGCTCTTGCGCAGCACGTACGCGAGCACGAACAGTGGATATCGGTTGGCATGGCCGTCTTCGGCCTCGCCCTCGGACAACGCCACCGCCTCGCGCGCGTGGGCTAGTGCGGCCGGATGCTTGCCCAGCGCCAGCGTCGTGAGCGCCAAGCCGGCCAACGGCCGCACGAGCCAGTCCTTCGCGCCCTGGCGCCGAGCGGCGATCAGCGCGTTGTACGATCGCTCGGCCGCGTCCAACTCCCCGGCAACGCGCAGGGTGTCGGCCAGCAGATTCTCGGAGACGCGTGTCGTGTATCCGGTGGGTCCGTCACGACCTGTGGCATCGGCAACGCTCTGGCGCAGCAACGGCAACGCTTCGGCCGCGCGGCCTGCAACCCGCAGGGAGCTGGCGTAGTTGTTGCGAACCAGATCGAGCTGCTGGTGGGGCTCCGGGAACATGCGACCGCCGATTGCATACGCACGCTCGGCAAACACGATCCCCTCGTCCATGTGACCGCTGGCAACCAGCGCGAGGCCCAGCCCGTTGGCCGTCGCCATCGTATTGACGTGCGCATCGCCAACCGTTTCGCGAAACACAGCGTGTGCATTTCGCAGCATCTCGACCGCGCGATCGTGCTCGCCCTCCTCGGCGTATACGCGCGCAAGCTGTGCCTGGATCGTCGCAGCCTGGGGGTGGCGCGGCCCGTAGACGTCTTTGGAGAGTTCGAGTGCCTCCAGCAGCACTGCCCGAACCGCGGGGGTGTCCTCTCGGAGAAAGTGAATCGACGACAGCGTCACCAGCGTGTCCACCGCCCGGCCTCGATCGCCCAACGCCTTGAAGCTCGCCACAGCCCGTTCGCCGCGAAGCCTAGCCTTGTCGAGGACGGACTCATCGCCGCCGCGCGACAAGACCACGGCAGTTGCAGCGTCGACCTTTGCAATGAGCCGGGGTGCCTCGGTTCGCTGCGCGAGCTCAAACGCCATGTCCAGCTGCCACAGCGCCAAGTTCTGCTCACTACGATAGGCCGAGTTGGCCACTGCAGCCTCTGCCAGCACGCCAGCGGCAAGAAAGTCCCGCGACTGCCCGAGCGCCATCCGGACGGCCTCTTGGTGGGCCTCCAAAGCCTCGTCCACCATGCCCGTGGCAATAAAGGTGTGTGCTTGAAGCGCGAGCGCTTCGGCCATCACCGGACCGTAGCCAGTATCCCGGGCCTCGATGAGGGCTACGCCGATGGTTTCGCGCGCCTCGATCCCGCGGCCGGCCAGCACCGTCGCGCTCACGCTGGCGAGCAACTCTCGGACCTCCGCGACTTGCTGCCGCAGCTCGGGGTCTTCGGGGATAGGAACTACGGTCCGGTAGTTCTCCGGTTCGAGGCAAAGGCTTGGGTCCCAGACGGATGAGGCGATATCGACCGCGCGACCGACCACGTCGCGATCGGCCTGTGCCAGCACGCGTGTGGCGGCGTCGATCTGCAGCAGCGACGCGTCGAGGCACCTGGTTTGCATCGCCGCGACTGCGGCTTCGTCTGGATCCCGAGATCGTGCAGCCTCACAAACGGTGCGCCCCGTCGCCCGCCATGCCTTGGCGTGCGTATCCAGCGACGTGGCTACGCGCTCCCATGTTTCCGCCGCTGCCTCGGCGCCTGAAGCAGTAAAGCGCTCTTGTGTCGCCTCGCGGCGCCCAGCGCCCCACGCCTCGTCGAGCGCAGCCTCCACCGAGGCGCACGGGTCCGCCTCGTCCGCGAGGCTCTGACCCCACAGCACCCCGCCTCCCAGGACGGCCGCAACGCCACCGCCAACCAACCAGCGTCGCCGCCGTTGCTTGGGATCGCGGCCAAGCGCCTCGAGCAACTGCGCCATCGAGGTGTAGCGAGCGTCGACATCGCGCGCCATGCCGCGCACCACGGCTTGCCGAACCCAGCTGGGGACACCCGTCCCGCGCGGTGCGGGGGATACGTCGTCCTGCAGAACGCTGCGTGTGAGCTGCGCGACCGTCTCCCCTGCAAACGGCGCCTGACCGTACAGCGCCCCGTACAACGCAACACAAAACGAGAACTGGTCGGTGCGTGCGTCGGTGGCGTTGCCCGCGAACTGCTCGGGCGACATATAGGCAGGCGTGCCCATCAACGAT
>Ga0316189_10005745_pt1 | contig 11904 bp, 14 predicted proteins | sample LowCovwburrow_MG_FD_204930 | JGI IMG/M metagenome (GOLD analysis project Ga0316189, IMG submission 204930) | Coastal sediment microbial communities from Maine, United States - Lowes Cove worm burrow | ecosystem: Environmental > Aquatic > Marine > Coastal > Sediment | place: USA: Maine... | reverse complement strand
AGGTCGTTATTTCGCATGGGCTTGAAGAGCTGCGTCGCACCCTCTTCACACAGCTGGGCCAGTCCCTTTTGTAGCGCCTTCAGGCGTAACGGGTCTTTCAATGCCGCGCGACGAAAAATCTCCGGCGCAAAATTCGGAATACCGGTGAAGCGGATATGTTCGCCTTCGGTAAAACTGTCACCGATGTTGATCGTGCCATGATTGTGCACGCCTATAATGTCGCCGGCATAAGCCGTTTCCGCATGCTGCCGATCTGCCGCCATGAACGTAATCGCATCAGGAATCTTCATTTCCTTACCCGATCGCACGTGCAGTACTTTCATGCCCTTTTTGTATTCACCCGAGCAGATACGCATGAAGGCGATTCGGTCACGATGGCCCGGATCCATGTTTGCCTGGATCTTGAAGACAAAGCCTGTGAGATTGTCTTCCTCCGGGTGCACGTCTCTCTGTTCACTTTCGTGTGGCTGCGGCGTCGGTGCATGTTGCACAAATCCATCGAGCAGCTCTTTGACACCGAAATTCGATAACGCCGAACCAAAGAACACGGGCGACTGACGCCCTGCCAGGTACGCTTCGATGTCGAGCTCGGGCGTTGCCCCTTTGACGAGCTCGATTTCATCGCGAAAATCATCCGCATCGTCACCGAGAACCACGCTCGCCTCGTCCGAGTGCAGGCCGTCAATAATGCGTTGTTCCGACGCTTTCTCGCGGCCGACCTTGTCGTACAGGTAGATTCGGTCCTGCAGCAGGTGATAAACACCTTTGAGGCGGCTGCCCATTCCAATCGGCCAGGTCATGGGCGAACAGTGGATATTCAGTACAGACTCAATTTCGTCAAGCAAATCTATTGGCTCACGCCCTTCACGATCCAGTTTGTTAATAAACGTCATGATCGGCGTGTCACGCAGGCGACATACTTCCATGAGCTTGATTGTGCGCTGCTCAACGCCTTTAGCGCAGTCAATTACCATCAGTGCTGAATCAACAGCGGTCAATGTGCGGTAAGTATCCTCAGAAAAATCTTCATGACCCGGCGTATCGAGCAGGTTTACAACGTTTCCGTTGTATGGGAACTGCATTACGGAAGACGTTACAGAAATTCCGCGTTGTTGCTCGAGCGCCATCCAGTCAGAGGTCGCATGGCGGCTCGCCTTGCGACCTTTCACGGTGCCAGCCAACTGGATTGCACCGCCGTACAGCAACAGCTTCTCGGTCAGCGTCGTCTTGCCGGCATCGGGGTGCGAGATAATCGCGAAGGTGCGCCGTTTCCGGACCTGTTCAGGAATAGCCGACATGATAGTTCAGGATTCGATGGTCAGTTTCTTGGCAAGAACAGCGGCATCCTCACGCCCTTCATGGGCCTGGTAGTACTGCGGCCGGTTTGCAACCTGGTAAAAACCTTTCTTCTTGTACAGCGCCAGCGCATGGACATTTGACGGTCTGACTTCAAGAAAGATCTCACGCACCGACAACGTTCGCGCGCGAAACAGGATTTCATCTAGCATTCGCTCGCCATAGCCATGCGAACGAAATGCCGGCTCGACACACAAGTTCAGAATGTGCGCCTCACCTGCCGCAACTGACAATATGGCGTAACCGGCGATGTCACGATCGCGCTCGAGCACCACGCACTGATAGCCCGCCAGCAGACAATCATAAAACACACCGTGGCTCCACGGGAAATCATAGCTGCGCCGCTCGATATCGGACACGTGCGACAGATCTTCGTGCCGCATCAGGCGAATGATGACTTCCGCTTCCGGGGCTGGACGGATCATGCCGTGGCCTCCGCAGCGACGCGACGTGCGCGGCACAGATCATCCCAGGATTTGCTTTTCTGGGAAGGGCTACGCAGCAGGTACGCCGGGTGGTAGGTCACGATCAGCGGTGTTTTGTCGAGGTAGTGCGTCGTGCCGCGAAGTCGGCCGACCGGTGTATCTGTGTCGAGCAGCAGGTGCGCCGCTATCCGGCCAACCGCGAGGATGATCTTCGGTTGAACGAGTTGGATCTGCCGCTCAAGGTAGCCACGGCACTCTGCCGATTCGGCGGGCTCAGGGTCGCGATTGTTCGGTGGCCGACACTTCAGGATATTCGCGATGAAAACGCTGTCGCGTCCCTGCCCCACCGCTTGCAACATCTCATCCAGGAGCTTGCCGGCACGCCCAACAAACGGCTCGCCACGTCGATCCTCCTCAGCCCCCGGCGCCTCGCCGATGATCATCCAATCCGCATTCGGGTTACCTGTCCCGAATACCGTCTGTGTCCGGCTCTCATGCAGTTTGCAACGTGTGCACGCCGCTACGGTATCGCGCAGGGCGGCCCAGCCCAGCCCATCGGCCGCCACAACGGGCTCGGCGACCTCAATCTCCGGGTCCACGTGGTCCCGCGGCACCCATACATCGATGCCAAGCGCCTCGAGATAGGCGCGGCGTTGCTGTTCCGGTTGAATCATCGGGATATTCTACACTCAGGGGTGCGGAACTTTGCCAATCAGGTCCGAGCCGGCGGTGACGATCTGGCCCGGTTTGACGAGAATCTTGCTTTCTATCGGCAAATGCAGCTCGGCAATTCGGGTGAGACGCAAATACGCGCAACGTTGCCCCTGCCCTAAACGCTCGCCGAAGCGGACGAACGATCGCGGCGCCAGCCCGAGGCGGTAACCGTGAAATTGCAGCACGATGTCATCCCCTTCATCGGTCTGCAGCCACAGTGCGTTTGTGCGGTAGTCAACGACCTCGTCCCCGTTTACTGAACGCAGGTCCATGACCTTACCCTCGACAGGCGATCGCGCCGTATAGGTGCCAAAACTGTCGATACGAATCGATATGCGATGCGCTTCGCCGTGCAATACGCCCTTGTCAGCGAGGCCCACCTCGATGATCTCGCCGTCAACCGGACTCACCACTCCAAGTGGCGATGCCGGAATTCCGCGACGTGGGTCCCGGAAGATCAGCACAAACACGAAAAACAGCATGGCGGCGGCAACCGCGAGGGCTATATCGAAATATCGCAGGGCGACGAAGAACGCGACGGCAGCGAGAAACAGGAGAGGAAGACCCTCACGGGCAACAAATGGATTGCGTCTACCTTCCAACGAATGGGCCTGCCTGCACTCAAAGAGCCGCGACAATCGCGAAATTTGGCATTGGAGTCAATACGTTTTTTGTGCAACACCATCCACATATGCTCTAGAATTCGCGCGTAATCTTCACAAGGTTGATATTCAATGCGATTTTCGGAATTTGGGCTGACGACGCTCAAGGAAGTGCCTGCGGAAGCAGAAATCGTCAGTCACAAACTGATGCTCCGGGCGGGTCTGATTCGGCGCCTCGCCTCAGGCCTGTTTACCTGGATGCCGCTGGGTTTGCGCGTGCTGCGTAAGGTCGAGGCCGTCGTGCGCGAGGAAATGAATCGCGCCGGCGCGCTCGAGCTGTTGATGCCTGCGGTGCAACCGGCTGAACTGTGGCAGAAAACGGGCCGCTGGGACCAATACGGTCCACTACTTTTACGCATGGCCGACCGCCACGGGCGTGAGTATTGCGTTGGACCGACACACGAAGAAGTCATCACCGATATCGCCTGCAAGGAACTGCGCAGCTACAAGCAGTTGCCCGTCAACTTCTACCAGGTCCAGACCAAGTTTCGGGACGAAATTCGGCCACGCTTCGGTGTCATGCGCTCGCGTGAGTTCATCATGAAGGACGCCTACTCATTCGACATCGACGATGCAGGCATGGACATTTCCTATCAGAAGATGCACGCCGCCTATACCGCAATATTTGAGCGCTTGGGGCTTGAATTCCGCGTCGTCCTGGCAGACAGCGGTGAAATTGGTGGCAGCAAATCACAGGAATTTCACGTCATTGCCGATTCTGGCGAGGACGCCATCGCGTACAGCGACTCGGACGACTATGCATCGAATATCGAGACCGCCGCTACGTTCCGGCCCGAGGGTGAGCGTCCTGAACCAACCCGCGATCTCGAGAAAATCGCGACACCGGGGGTCAAGACCATTGAGGATCTGTGCAAATCGCTCGATATCGAGGCAACACAGACGATCAAGACACTCATTGTTGAAGGTACCGACGGACCGGTCGCGCTGGTCCTGCGCGGCGACCATGAACTGAATGCCGTCAAGGCGCAGAAGCTCGAGGGCATTGCTACGCCCCTGACCATGGCCGATGACAAGACAATTCGCGAGGCAACTGGCAGCGCTGCCGGCTCGCTTGGCCCTGTTGGCATGACGCTGCCCGTTTATTTCGACCATGCGACCGCCCACCTTGCAGACTTTTCGTGCGGTGCGAACGAACATGGCTTCCACTACTTGGGCGTCAATTTCGAACGCGATCTGCCCGTGCCTGAGACCGTCGATATCCGTAACGTCGTCGCCGGTGATCCGGCGCCTGGTGGAAAAGGTACGCTCAGCATCGCGCGTGGCATCGAGGTCGGGCACATCTTCCAGCTGGGCACCAAGTACAGCAAGGCTATGGATGCGACTGTCCAGGACAGCGATGGTAAGGATCGCGCCATGGCCATGGGCTGCTACGGCATTGGCATCACGCGTATCGTCGGCGCTGCAATCGAACAAAATCACGATGACAACGGCATTATCTGGCCAGCCCCGCTTGCACCGTTCGATGTTGTGCTCGTACCGATCAACATGCATCGATCGGAGGCAGTACGTGAGGCAGCAGAAGCGCTTTATGCCGAGCTCACGGAATCCGGGCTCGATGTGCTGTTCGATGACCGCGACGTGCGCCCAGGCGTCAAGTTCGCCGACGCGGAACTCATCGGGATCCCGCATCGCCTGGTGGTTTCGGATCGCGGCCTCGAGGCCGGTGAACTCGAGTACCGTCATCGCCGGGACGACGAATCGCGCAACCTGAACCGTGAGGAAGCTCTCAATCTGCTCAAGGAAAGCGCTATAAGCTAGTGTTTTCGTTACTATAGATCATCTTATGGAGATCCGACGCTACATCACCCAGCTGACTTGCATGTTGGCTCTCGCCGCGCCTCTGGGCGCGGTCGGGGAAATAGCGCCCGATCCCGAGCTTCGTGAGGCGCTGCGTGCCGCCGCCTCCGATGCCGACAGCTTTGAGGACCGCTTTGACGCAGAAGTCTGGCTGACCGACATGTCGTCACGCCTGGAGCGCCAGGTTAAGGACCACGACGAGCGTATGGAGATCCTGACTCGGGTGCACTACGAAGCCTCTCGCGTCGAACTGCCACCCGAACTCGTCCTCGCTGTTATCGAGGTCGAGAGCAACTTCGATCGTTATGCGGTTTCGGTCGCAGGCGCCCTTGGTCTGATGCAGGTGATGCCGTTCTGGAAGGACGAAATTGGGCGCCCAGGTGACAACCTGAATCACGTCGACACCAATCTGCGCTATGGGTGCACGATCCTGAAATTCTATCTCGACAAGGAAAAAGGCGACTTGCGGCGCGCGCTGGGCCGTTATAACGGCAGCCTGGGAAAACGAAAATATCCCAACAAGGTCATCGATAAGCTCAGCTACAAGTGGTTCAAGGCCTAGATTCAGCCTGTAGTAAACCGCTCCGCCAGCGTTGCATCCACTTCCTCGGCCGCGACGGAGTCGACGCTTGCCATGCGCGGCCCGTCCTTTAGCCATTCGGCCAATTCATCGATTGCTGCGCTTTCACCGCAGGCCAGGACTTCAACGTTTCCGTTACTGAGGTTTATGGCATGCCCGGTGATGTTGAGCGACTCAGCGACGCGACGCGTGCTCTCACGAAAAAATACGCCCTGAACACGGCCTGCAATCGTGAATCGGCGCGCTGTTCTCATGTTTTGTGTCAGTCTTGGTTTTCGCGCGAGGCTTCGCTGACGCGTAGCGCATCAATTGCCTTGGTCTTGGCCTCAATCGCCTCGCGCCGTGCCACCCCAAAGTTCCTGGAGTCCAGATACTTCTCGGCACTCTGCAGAGATTCTTCAGCTTCCAGCAGCACTTCAGCCGCGTACTCTTCGGCCCCGGCCTCACGCGCCGCCATGATGGCCTGGCGGGCATCCGACATCTCCTGCACCGGCATAGACTCACAGCCCGCTGCGAGCAATGCGGCCAGAATGGTGGCGATGCGAATGAAAGCTGTTGTTCGAGATGAGAGCATTGTTATTCTTGTTGTTAGTAACCGGTCAACGCTACCAAGTACGAGGACATAATGTCAATTACGATATACCACAACCCGCGCTGCTCCAAGTCTCGGAAAACATTGGAATTACTTGAGCAGTCGGGCATCACTCCAACAATCGTTGAATACCTGAAAACGCCACCCGGTGCCGAGACCACTCTGCGGCACGCCAGGCTCATCGGTGTACGCGTGGCCGATTTGCTCCGCCGCGGAGAAGAAGAGTTCAAGCAGGCCAATGATCTTCCCGATCTGGATGACGATGCCGCGCTTGCAAAATGGCTCGAGGCGCACCCCAAAGTCATCGAGAGGCCGATCGTCGTCGATGAGGCTAACGACCGGGCTGTCGTCGGCCGTCCACCTGAAAACGTGATTGGGCTGGTCGGAAAATGAGTGAAATTCTCGTTCTTTACTATTCGCTGAATGGCGCAACCGAGTCGCTCGCGCGCGAAATTTGCCGCGGTGTCGATGCCGCCACCGGCATGGCATCGCGATTGCGCACGGTCCCACCGGTTTCCGCGGTTACCGAGGCAAGCATCGACAGCATCCCTGACTCAGGGCCTCCGTACGCCACGGCTCAGGATCTGACAGAGTGCGCCGGACTCGTCATGGGTAGCCCGACGCGCTTCGGCAACATGGACGCATCTTTGAAGTACTTCATCGACGGTACAGTAAACGAGTGGTTCACGGCGGCTGCCGTCGGTAAACCGTTCGGGCTTTTCACGTCGAGCTCGAGTTTGCATGGCGGCCAGGAGAGCACGCTGCTCTCCATGGCGTTGCCGCTCATTCACCACGGCATGCTGTATGTCGGGATCCCATGGACTGAAGAGGCAATGTCGAAGACCACGACCGGTGGTACACCGTATGGCGCCAGCCACGTCAGCTGGGGGCGCAACCCCGATGAACTGTCTGACGATGAAAAATCACTGGCGCGTGCGCTGGGTACGCGAGTCGCAGAGATTGCCAGTAAACTATTGTAGGAGCGCTGCTTGTACCCCGAGGGCACGTAGTCAGCGCGACAGTCGCAGTGCAAGCACAGCTCCTACAAAACCTCTTTGACGAATGGAATCGTCAGGCGCCGCTGGGCACGCAATGCTTCATTGTCCAACTTATCGAGAACTTCATAAAGACTCGCCATGTCACGCCGGCTGCGGCTGAGCAGGTAGCGTGCGGTTTCATCGGGCAGATCAAGCCCACGGAGCTTTGCCCGTAACTGCATAGCCTGAACGCGTTCATCGTCACTCAAGGGCTGCACGTGAAACGTCGCCAGCCTGGCGAGACGGCTCTGCAGATCCGGCATTTCGATGGGACATTCACGCGGCGACATGGCGGCTGACACGACCAGAGAGCGTTCCGCATCGAGCACTTCATTGCACAGCGCAAATAGTGCCTCTTCCCAGGCCGAATTGCCGGCGACCGTATCGATGTCATCAATACAGATGAGTTCGCGGCTCGCAAGACCGTCCAGAATCCCAGGGTCACCCTGGGCGAGCATTCTGAGCGGAATGTACACCGACTGGTCACCGGCCCTTTCGCACGCAGCCTGCAGCAGGTGTGTTTTGCCGGTCGCCGCGGCGCCCCAGATCCAATAGCCCTGCCCACCCAAGTCCTCGGCGAGTGCGGCGAGAGTGGCAACGAGCGTCTCGTTGCCCACGCTGAAATAGCTCTCGAACACAGCGTGATCCGCGAGGCGCAGCGGCAGGGCCATCTGAGTCACAAGTGCTTTCTCCCGAGCCTAGGACTCGCTGATGAGATCATCACTGATCTCATCAGCCATTTCGGCATCAAGCTTCTCAACGACGTCCGGGTGCTCCTTGAGATAGCGGAAATAGGCGAACCGGACAAGGACCGACAAGACTGCAGCCGCCGGCAGCGCCAGGAGAATGCCGAAGAATCCGAACAGCTGTCCGCCTGCGGCAATCGCAAAGATGATCAGTACAGGATGCAGGCCGATACGATCGCCAACGAGCTTCGGCGTCAGCAGGGACCCTTCGAGCAGCTGTGCAATCGAGAAGGTCGCGACGACACCGACGAGTTTCCAAAAAGGCGCCGGATCCAGGGCGACAGTGAGCGACGCAAGACCGATGCCGAAGACGAAGCCGAGGTAAGGCACGAAACTGACCAAGCCCGATACCACACCTATCGCGATCGCGAACTCGAGCCCGACAATACCGAGCCCAACCGAGTAGATCAGTGACAAGGCCAGCATAACGAGCAACTGTCCGCGCAGGAACGCACCCAGCATTTCGTCAGTCTCGCGCGCGAGGCCCATGACCGTGTCTTGCTGACCAGGCGGTATCAATGCGGCCAGGTGCGCCATGATCGAGTCCCAGTCACGCAGCAGGTAGAACGTCAGGATGGGGACAAGGAACAGGCTGAGTACCGCGGCGAATACCACGCTGCCCGACTGCGTTACACCGACAAGCACCTTTGTTCCCCAGCTCCCGGCCATGTCGCCGTAACGCGCAACAAACGCACCGAGGCCGACGTCCTCGCCAATCTCGAAATCGAGCATTTCCGCAAGGTTTGGCAACCACACCTGCTCAAACTGACGCACGATTTCCGGCAGCGCATCGAGTAACGCACCAATCTGCGTGCGGATCAGTGGCCCGACAAGCAGCACGAGCAAGCCGACCATGAGGAACGTGAGAACGAAGACGGCAACCACCGCCAGGGTGCGTGGTAACTTGAGGCGCTGCAGCCGATCCGCCAGCGGATCGCCGATGTAGGCCAGCAGTGCCGCAGCGATAAATGGCGTCAATACTGGCGCCAGAAGGTACAACAACCACCCTATCAGCGCGATCGCGATGAGCCAGTTCATGCGCAGGCTGGAGTTCATCGGTCAGCCCTGTGACCGGGCGCTGCGAATCCAGTTGGACACGTAGTCATAGCCGCTGATCACCACGGTAATAAGCACGGACGCACCAACCACCGTAATCGTAACGTCGTCCGGCCAGCCGAAGCCGGCCCTGAAAATAACGAAGATCAGGAATGTGAATTCGAGGCCCGTATTGAGCTTGCTGATAAAGGTCGGGTCGCCCTCGAGCCGACGCACGAGATAGTGATACATGAACGAACCGGCGACGATAACCACGTCGCGCAGAATCACGATGACCGCAAGCCAGACCGGAATGTGGCCGAGGAATGCCAGCGTTCCGAATGACCATGCAACGAGCAACTTGTCACCTGCCGGGTCCAGGAATGCGCCGAGACGCGTATTCCAGTCATATTTCTTTGCGATATAGCCATCGATACCATCCGACAAACCGGCAACGATGAACAACCCGAGCGCCCAGCCAAACTGGTCGTTGACAAACAACAGAATGATCGGCGCGATCAGAAAGATCCGCATTAAAGAAATGGCGTTCGGTATCCAGCTAAGGTCCATTGCGTCGTTTTCTTCTATGGGCTGTAGAAAAATTCCAGGGCCTGCTCGTAAGGATCGAAGCCGATCCTGTCCCCCTCGAATCCATTTTGTTCGATTAGACCACTAAATCGCAATGCCCTGCGCAAACGATCAGCTCCGCCGATCGCCGCGACGCGAAAGCGAATACGATCGCCTTTAACCTCGGCAATCGAAAACTGTTCAATAACTGTCATTTCAGCCAACAGGTTTTGCACGGCGCCAAATGCTTCCACCGACTCAATGCCGGCGATCGTCACATCGACCGATTCGAGTACCGCAGTGCCACTGATCGCGAACTCAGCGGCCAACAGGTCAGCCACCTGGTTGATGACGAGTTCTGGCTCACCATTCCAGGTCCGTTCCTCGCCGCCGAAGTAAAAACTCCATCGATTGCGTTGACTCGAGGCTGGTCGAACACGCCCAACGAGTATTGTATCGGCCTCGTAGCGCTCCGATGCGGCGATCAGCGCGTCGTCGAAACCACCCCAGATGTCGCTGAAGCTCAGATTCTGCAGGTCGATTGTGTCGAGTAGCGGGAATGCAACCGGCAGGCCGCGCCGCTCGGCGATGTCGAGAACCCGCTGCCGAAGCAGCCGGTTACGATCGATCGAGCGCGCCTCATCGCGACTGCGCACCGGGTCGTCCGCCGCAATAATCTCACGCTCACCCTGCCCCCAATCGACAGCAAGCCAGATCAGGGTCAGCGGTCGGTCACTGCCCCACACGGTCTGACCGGCCTGGCGCAGCGTATTCTGAATCGCATCACCGTCGAACGAGACCCACAGCGTGTCGTCCGCGCCCGGCCGGAATTGCACGACGTAGGACGCAGGATTGGGGAATAGCAGCTCCACCATTTCGACGTCCATACTCAATTCCGAGCCCGAAACGCGCAAAAGGACGTCGGCCAGCGCCAATTCATAGGCACGCGCCCGCGGATCAGCCTCCTCCTGGTCGAGAGTAACCTGCGCTGAGTACAGCGAGGCCACTTCTACTGCCCAAACTGGTAATGCGACGAATGCCAGAAACAGCACCGTCCAACGTAATTTCAACAAGGGTGGTTTCCCCGTGGATGCCCAAGCACTATTATATCGCCGATGAAGCCTCTGACCTATAAGGACGCCGGAGTTGATATCGACGCCGGCAACGATCTCGTCGATCGTATCAAGCCGCTCGTCAAACGCACACAAAGGCCCGAAGTCCTGGCAGGCCTTGGTGGCTTTGGCGGCCTCTTTGCCCTGCCGCCCGGCCGCTACCGGGAACCGGTGCTGGTATCCGGCACCGACGGTGTGGGCACCAAGCTGATGCTGGCCCATCATCTGAACCAGCACGACACGATCGGCATCGATCTCGTCGCCATGTGCGTAAACGACGTGCTCGTGCAGGGCGCGGAACCCTTGTTTTTCCTCGATTACTTCGCCTGCGGGCGGCTTGACGTCGAGGTTGCAACCAGCGTGATCGCGGGAATAGCCGAAGGATGTCACCAGGCTGGTGCCGCCCTGATCGGTGGCGAAACCGCGGAAATGCCGGACATGTATCCGGACGGAGAATACGACCTGGCAGGGTTTTGCGTCGGCGCCGTTGAGCGCGATGAGATGATCGACGGTCAGTCCATCTCTGCGGGTGATGCATTGATCGGAATCGCGTCGAGTGGGCCACATTCAAACGGTTACTCGCTGATTCGAAAAGTGCTCGAAATTGCCGGCGATGCGCAAATTGACGGCCGACCCGCCAGGGAGGCGTTACTTGCGCCGACGCGCATCTATGTCAAGTCTGTCCTCGCGATGATGCAGAAAGTCCCGGTCAAAGGGCTATCCCACATCACGGGCGGCGGCATCAGCGAGAACCTGCCGCGGGTATATCCTGCCGATGTCCATGCGGTTGTCGATCGCTCAACCTGGCAACAGGGCGCGGTATTCGATTGGCTCGCCCAGCACGGCAACATTGCTGACGAGGAAATGCTGCGCACGTTTAATTGTGGTGTTGGCATGGTTGTCGTCGTCGATGACAAAGATGTTGATGCCGCGTTGTCGACGCTCCTGGCGCTTGGTGAGAATGCATGGCAAATCGGGCGTATTGACCAGGGCGACGGCCCGGTCGAATTCCGTTGAGCCAGTCACGTTGCAGGACCGCAGTCCTGATCTCGGGATCGGGTAGCAATCTTCAGTCATTCATCGACAAGGCGGCACAGGGCGAGATTGATCTCGACCTCAGTGTTGTCTTTAGCAACAGGCCTGATGCCTATGGCCTGGTAAGAGCGAAAACGGCAGGCATTGCCACCGAGTGCCTGGACCATCGCGACTATGCTGACAGGGAGGCCTTCGACCGCGCGGTCGCCGGCGTGCTCGACGCCT
>Ga0316189_10005744_pt1 | contig 11908 bp, 11 predicted proteins | sample LowCovwburrow_MG_FD_204930 | JGI IMG/M metagenome (GOLD analysis project Ga0316189, IMG submission 204930) | Coastal sediment microbial communities from Maine, United States - Lowes Cove worm burrow | ecosystem: Environmental > Aquatic > Marine > Coastal > Sediment | place: USA: Maine... | reverse complement strand
AATAGAAAACAGCAGAACAATTGAAATACAAATATACTTCATAATTTACCTTTATTTTGAAATCAACGAATTATTTAACTTCTCTAAATGTGACTGAACAAGACATCAGTTTAAATTTGACTTTCTTTATGCAGGTGAGGCCGTGTTTATGCTTGCTAATTAACAGAAACTAAAGTTTTATTAGCTAATGTGTATCTGACCCCATTTATTTATTCTTTTGACTTTGGCTGCAAGCTTTTTAACCATCTCAAACCGTGTGCCGCCACCAGAGGAGACGAATCGCTATGTCCATAGTCCTCAGCAACAACGTTCTCTATTGAAGCGATTCCCTTATATTTTTTATTGCTTAGTTTACTAACAAAACCTTCGACAAATCGCCCTACCTCTTTCTCTATCTCTAATTCACCATAAGACATTAAGACATTAATCGCAGACTGTGGATTTTTTAAAGCGGCATGTTCTTGAGCAAAGAGTGTAGGAACTTCCTCGTCCAATGCACTACCGAGAATGTAATTTTTAAATGTGTCGGGTTGTACCATTAGTGCGTAAACACCAAATACTCCACCAGCGGAAAAACCGAAATAGGTTCGATTGTTCGGTTCGGTTCGGTAATTGCTTTCTACAAACTTAAAAACATCTTTGCGAATAAAAGCCAGGTGCTTATCAGCTAGGCCAAATTTTATTTTGGGATGTCTCGGATTAACGGTCTTCTTAAATGTGTAATCCATATTACGACTGACACTAGCCCCATATTGTTGCCTTAAATCCTCTGAAATGTCTTTCTGCCAGGATATGCCTACTAAAATTACATCTTTCATAATCATATATGAGGCAGATGATAATAATTCGATATGCTCGACGGCATCTGTAAAGTAAATAACCGGGTAGTTTTTGTCCTTATTTTTCTCGTAATTATCGGGTAGTTTGATGAGTAGCTCGTATTGTTTATTCGATATATTATCTTTAATCGGAATAACTTGTGTTCCAGGCATTTCATATGCTTTTGCTGTATTATCGTTTGCAATACTTTCTTGAGCATAGACTGTGTTAAGAGATAAAACACATATCAATATTAATAATTTCGTTGTTTTCATGTTTTCTGTTTTCGTTAATGCATTTAATTTCACCTTATTCTGTTGTAGAACGATTTTACTATCATTTTATATTTCAAAAATGAAACTATATGGGCAGTAACTAAATTTTAATCTATGAAAGTGTATTGTTAATCTATGAAAGTAAAATTTAGTTATTCTTTTAAGGAATCTAGGACATATGCTTTGAGCGTTTTGCCAATAGGGATTTTTAATTCGTCACTTAAATAAATAAGATTGCCATATACTTTTTTGATCTTATTTATATTGACAATGTATGATCTATGTGGTTGCAAAAAATTAAACCCTTTTAATTTCTCATTCCAGTTTCTTAATGAGTCCAAGATGAGATATTCTCTTTTATTTGTAGCAATATTAATATAATCGGCTTCGCCTTTTATGAACAATATATCTTCAATTTGAATATTAAAGAATGTTTTATCGGTGTAGACAAACACATTCTTTTTTGATTCATTTCTTTCTAGGGCTGCTTGATTTCTGATTCTATCTACTGCTTTAAAGAAGCGTTCATACGAAAATGGTTTGACTAAATAGTCAGTAACAGCTTCTTCAAAGGCCTCTATTGCGTAATTAGGATATGCGGTGGTTATAATTACCTTGGGAGGGTTTTTAAGTGTTTTCAAAAATGCAAGTCCACTTAATTCTGGTAATTGAATGTCTAAGAATAATAAATCTGTATTTTGAAGTGATGACAATGGAATATGCAGCCCACTTTCATACACACCTTGAGATGAAAGAAACGGTGTTTTTTCTATATATTTTTGCAAAACCCGCTGTGCCGGTTTCTCATCTTCTAAAACAATACATTTAATCATAATTTAATATGTAAATCTATCTTAAATTTATTATTTGAATGATCAATTATTAATTGATGGCTTTTTGGAAATAGTAATTCCAACCGTTTTTTTGTATTCTTAATACCAATTCCGCTTTCTACCCAATCCGAATCTATTTCTTTATCAGTATTTTCTACATAAGGGTTTTCACAATTAAATATAAAATCATTCTTTAAAAGCCTTATTTTTATATTTAAATTATGATTTATCCCGGTCATCATGCTTGAATATTTGAAGGCATTCTCAACAAAAGAAATAAGTAAAAGAGGTGGTATTAATTGATCATAATTATCTATACTTTCTTTCCAATTTACATTTACTTTATTAGACAATCGCTCTTGCTGAAGATTGATATAGTCTTTTAAATGACGTACTTCTTTTTCTAAAGGAACTTTATTTTTTTGTCCTTCGTTTAAAACATATCTAAAATTATCAGCTAGCTTTAAAATCAACTCAGGTGTTTTCTCTTCTTTATCTAAAGCACTAGCATAAATGGTATTTAATGTATTAAATAAAAAGTGCGGATTAATTTGCCCTTTTAGCAATCTCAATTGAGCCTTTTGCTCCTTACCTGATATTTCGTTAATCTCTTGCTGTTTTTTATACAACTGTTTTATAGAAAATAATGCAAAAAATACCAGTCCAAATACTCCATCACTAATAAATCCAGTTGCATTCTTAATAATAGTCCTTTTATCTAAGGAAAAACCATTTTCTGGATGAAAAAAGTTATCTATATACATGTAAAGAACTGTATTGAATACCACCAATAATGAAAGGAGAATAAAATGATACCATTTTTGTTTAATTTTAAAAAACCACAGATATAGTATATATGCTGGTATCATATTAAAAATAAGCTCAGCTATATCGTGCCAAATACTATCTTTATACTCAAATCCCATTGTTAGGGATAGCATTCTAGGATATATAAGAATTATACTCCAGAAAAGGATGTGTATAAGGGGTTCATACCTTAAAACTTTTTGATAGGTTTTATTCATTTAACTTTACAACTATAATTTACACAACAAATTTGATTAATTATTATTTGTTTATAAAAATTTTTCTATGAAGGTATTTAAAAAATCTTTAAACGTGATGTTGGCCTTGAGACTAAATCTTACTATCTAATACCTAGTAATTCACTATAACAGGAAAGTGACACCGTGAGAGCATCATTTTATTGAATCAATTTGACCCCAAATAAAACTAAATAAAATGAAAAATCCATCAATTAATATTTTTTGGTGCAATTTGATAGCATTTTCAGCAGAGAAAGAGAGATTTCAAACTAAGAATCTTTTCAACGTCTATAATAACTTGTCTACTAACCGTAACAAAATTTTTAATGCCCAGTAACCTCTTATTTGTTTTATGTATTATTGCTTAGGTCTAAGCGTCTCAATAATCTTAGCATCTACCCAATAAGGGCTTCCTATCACATATCTACTTCCATCTTCTCTAACCTTTACATCTCCCTTCCAAAAAAATAAATATTTTCCATCTGGTGTCACCCTCGCACGCTGCTCATAGAACGGCGTGTTTATTCGATCTCCCATGTTAATTGCTGTTCCCCATGAACCATCTTTTTGTCGAAAACTAATATAGATATCAGGAGTGCTTTCGCCTTCTATCTCTGCATCCCACATTAAATAGGATTCATCTGGAGCAATGAAGGGGTGGGCAATATATTTTCCTGTGTTAATCGCCATACTCAATTTTTGAGGGGTTTCATATTTGCCATCTATAAGGCGTGAATAACTCATATGCCCACTACCGCCATCATTGAAATCTATAAAATAAAAATAATAAGTTCCTTTAGCAGATACGGTGAAACCAGTGATAGGAATGTCTTTGAAAGCTTCATGGCTTTTCATCTCAGATAAAGCAGGGTTGAATCGTTCATTATATTTCTTTTCATCGGTTGGCAAGACAAACTTCCTACTCCATTTATTATTTTTGTTTTGCATAACAAACAATGTAGGTTTTTTATATTTTCCACCAGACCTCGTGAAAGAGAGCTCCGTCATATCTGGTAAAAACGATACAACAGTTTCAAGATATTCTTCTGTCGAAACAATACCAGGTGCAAACAATTCAGGAATTAAGCCTGGTGGCTTTTGTCCTAAATAGCGGTCTTCTAAGGGTGGAAAATCAGAGTCGTTTTCAATTTTTTCTTGAGCAAATACCGTATTGAAGGTCATCATACTTGCCAAGAGGAGTAATTTAATAGTTTTCATGTTTTATTTCTTTTTTAAATGAACTGTTATTGAGGTCTGAGTATCTCTATGATCTTCGCGTCCACTGGCTCCTTCGCTAAAATAGTCCTCTGGACTATTTATTCACGCTCGATCCTATTTTGGTCTAAGCTTCTCAATAATCTTCGCATCCACCCACATTCTATTAAATGGCGGTTTACAACGTGGACAATAGGAAAGATATTTACCGTCTGGCGTTACGTAACCTCCACCGTCTTCACCATCTGTATTTATGGTATCCCCAAAGTTAATGGCGGCACCCCATGTTCCATCTGGCTGTTTAAAACTAATATACATATCACCTTCGCCATAATCACCCTCTCTTTCACTATCCCAAATAAGGTAAGATTCATCTGGGGCAATGAAAGGGTGAGCCTTCCATTTACCCGTGTTTATGGCTGCACTAAAGGGTTTCGGTGCTTCACGCTTACCATTTACCAATCGTGAATATCGAATAAGACCACTTCCATCTGGCGTCCATTCATCAAAAACCAAGGTTCCTTTTAACGAAGCCGTAAGTCGCATAATGGGGATTGTATCAAACGGTGCTCCCAGGCTTTTTATCTCGGACCAACCAGAGTCGGTTCGTTCTATATACTTATCTTTCGAGTACATCGTATCATTTCCTGTAGCATAAAAATCATATTTCTTCCAACCACGGCTTTCCATACGGAAGACGCTAACGGTGGGGTCAAGAGGCGCGTCACCAGAGGTGGTGGTGAAGTAAAACTCTTTCATGTCTGGAGTAAACACACCTCCTGGCTCCCAGCCCTCTCTGGAGAGAATACCTCTTGTAAAATTTTCAGGAATTAAACCCGGTGGTTTTTGTCCATAATAAAGGTCTTCTATAGATTGTGCTTCATTGTCGTTTACTTTTTGTTCTTTAGTATTGCAAGCACTCAATAATAATGCGAATACAAGTGTCAAAATAAAATGTAGTTTTTTCATTGTTTAGATTTTTAGAATGTTTGTTATTACTTAATAAAAGCAGGTAAGATCCTATCTGCTATTATTTGCAGAATACTATTATCGCGATTATTATGAGCAGTAGTCACAACTACAAGATCAAGTTCTTCAATTAAAATGATAAACTGTCCACCGCCACCTCTAGCAGAGGTGCTGAAATAGTTATTATTACCGTATTTCATGTCTGCCTGCCACCAGAAATAACCGTAACCAGTATTAGAAATACTGCCATTGTCAGAGAAATTTTCATCGTCGCTGTGGCGTACAATTCTATTAATTGCTTTGGTGATATAGACTGCTGGTACCAGTTGTTCACCATTCCATATACCTTTATTGATGACCAACTGTCCCAACTTGGTCATAGCACGTGATGTCATACTCACCTTCCATCCCGATTCTGGCATGCCTGTAACTTCATTAATGTGCCAGCCGTAAGTATTGATACCCAATTTGTTTAGAAATTCATTTTTAATAAAGTCTATGGCCCCTCCAGGAACGATGGCGTCAATAACTTGCATTATCAACCCTGGACCAATTCCATATTTAAAACTTTGGGATTCTTCTGTAATTGGCGTACTATGCTCGAGCAAAGCTTGAACTCTCCCCTGCCCTTTTAACTGGTTAGGGTTTTTATTGAGTTCTTCTCTCTGTTCTTCACTGATACGGATACCAGAACTCATGGTCAGCGCATTGTGCAGGGTGATTTTTTCTGCACCGGCAACAAATTTTGTTGGATCCAGATCTTTGAGAAAGCTAACCAATGGTTTGTCTAAATCGGCCATAGACAAATAGCCCAACTGAATAGCACGACCAAGTAAGAAGCTGGTGTAAGATTTAGTTGCAGATGCTTGATGATGGGGCAGATTGACGCGACCGCGCGCATAATAGGATTCAAAGATGAGCTTCCCTTTATGTGAAATAAGAAAACTATCGAATTTACCATGTAAAGTGTCAGCAATCTCCTGCGCGAGCTTTAGAATCATCGCTTTATTACCACCATCGATGCCTAATTCGCCCACAATTATTTCATCTTTTCTGTCTGCTGGTTTAGTATTTATAAAAGCTTTTTCTAGGATTGGAATAGACCAAAAGAAGTTCCCCAAATAATCTACCGTGGCCTCAATTTGAACAGGTGTAGCCTCTGGTGCTCGGCTATCCCTTTGTTGGGCAAAGACTGTGTTGAGCGAAATGAGGCTTGTTAATATTAATAATTTCGTTGTTTTCATGTTTTTTTCCTCTTTATAATTTATAATTCCAACCCGCCAGCTGGCTCCTTCGCTAAAATAGTCCTCAGGACTATTTATTCACGCTCGATCCTATTTTGGTCTGAGTGTTTCAATAATCTTCGCATCCACCCAATAAGGGCTTCCTATCACATATCTACTTCCATCTTCTCTAACCTTCACATCTCCCTTCCAAAAAAATAAATATTTTCCATCGGGTGTAACTCTCGCATGCTGTTCATAGAGTGGTGTGTTTATTTTATCTCCCATGTTAATTGCTGCCCCCCATGAACCATCGTTCTGTCGAAAACTAATATAGATATCAGGAGTGCTTTTACCTTCTATCTCAGCATCCCACATTAAATAGGACTCATCTGGAGCAATGAAGGGGTGGGCAATATATTTTCCAGTATTAATCGCCTTGCTCATTTTTTGAGGGGTTTCATATTTGCCATCTATAAGGCGTGAATAACTCATATGCCCACTGCCGCCATCACTGAAGTCTATAAAATAAAAATAGTAAGTGTCTTTAGATGAGACCGAAAAACCTGTGATGGGGATGTCTTTAAAAGGTTCAAGGCTTTTCATCTCTGATACGCTAGGGTTGAATCGCTCCTTATATTTATTAATATCGGTTGACGGAATAGATTTCCTACTCCATCTATTATTTTTGTTTTGCATTACAAACAATGTAGGTTCTTTATATTTTCCACCAGACCTAGTGAATTGAAGCTCCCTCATATCGGGTAAAAACGTTACAACAGTTTCGAGATACTCTTCTGTCGAAACAATACCAGGAGCAAACAATTCAGGAATTAAGCCTGGTGGCTTTTGCCCTAAATAGCGATCTTCAAAGGGTGGGAAATCATCTTTCACAAACGCCGGAATGATCGCTTTTGAAACCTGAGTCATTATAGTATCTTCACTGTCATGGCCAGTAATCACAATTATTAAATCAAGTTCCTTGATTACGATTACGCGTTGGCCACCACCTCCCCAGGCAAATGTGGTGTTATAGCTTTTATTTCCAACCATTAAAGGTGTTTGATACCAGAAATAGCCGTAGCGATAGGTTTCAGGCATCCAATCTTCAGTAGGCTTAACAATACCACTGGTAGCTTTGTTGAGATAATCTACCGAAATAAGCTGTTCCCCATTCCATTTGCCTTTATTAAGAACCAAGTTACCCCATTTGAGCATATCGCGGGAGGTCATACTTACCATCCAACCTGCTTGTGGTAGGCCACTAACGTGATTCTCCCAGCTATAATTTGAAATGCCCATTTTGTCGATTAATTCATTCTTAATGAAATCCTCCGCTGTCCCAGGTACAACTGCATCAATAACCGTCATCACCAACATTGGATTGAAATTGCCATATAAATAAGTCTGAGAAGCAGACGTAATAGGGCCACTATGTTCAAGAAGTGTATGAACCAAGCCTTGACCTTTTAACCGAACGGAATCTTTCTTGATTTCTTCCCATTCGCCATTATTGATGCTAAGGCCTCCATGCATAGTCAAAGCCTTATGTAACGTAATTTTTTCTGCACCCTCAACAAATCTTGTTGGGTTGAGATCTTTCAAAAAATTAACTAGCGGCTTATCCAAATCAGCCATGGTTAGATATCCCAACTGAATTGCGCGACCCAATATCAAGCTGGTGTAGGCTTTAACGGCTGATGCTTGGCCGTGAGGAAGATTAACGCGTCCTTTTTTGTAATAGGATTCAAAAACCAATTTGTTTTTATGTGAAATGAGCAAGCCATCGTAATTGCCATGTTTTCCCTCTGCAATTTCCTTAGCCATTTTTACAATCATGTCTTTACCTTCAGCCGTTCCCAATTCACCAACGGAGATACCGTCTTTTCTATCCCTTGGTGTTGTGTCTATATAGGCTTTTTTGAGATCTGGAATATCCCAGAATGAAAGCGTGGATTCGGCAGCTGTAGCCTCCGGTGCGATGCTATCACTTTGTTGGGCAAAGCTACTATGTGTTAGTATAAGAAGCATTAAAAGTAGTAGTCCTGTTTTGTTTTTCATAATTTTCTTATTATAAGTTATCATACTCCTTGTTTTGCTATTTTTTTTCATCCAAAACCACACGAAATCCAAAATAGTCATACAACTCACCAGTAAAACCACCTCCGTAGCGAAAAGCAACACTGCTAAAAGTGGCATTAAGATTCCATCCTCCTCCACGTATTACTCTTCTTACTCTTCTACCCTCTTCATTAGCACCTTTAGGGTTTTCTTTAGGACTGTTGGCATAATATTCGCGTCCATATTTATCCATACACCATTCCAAAGCATTACCACTCATATCATAAAGTCCTAATTGATTGGCTTTTTTACCCGCTACGGCATGGGTTTTATTTTCAGAGTTACTATCATACCAACTCACATCTTCTAAGTTATTAGAGCCACTGTATTTGTAACCTTTAGCTTTATTGCCACCACGTGCGGCATATTCCCATTCTGCTTCATAAGGAAGACGTACTTTATGGTCTAGCTGAGTAGAAAGCCAATCAGCATAATCCATAGCATCACGCCAACTTACATTTATCATAGGATGGTTGTCTTGCCAACCCCAACTAGGCTCTTTGGGCATGCCTACTCCTGTGGAGTCACAATATTGTCGATATTGAGCTACGGTAACTTCGGTTTCACTTATATTAAAACTATTTAGAGTAACCTCATGGGTAGGGCGTTGATCTTTATTACCTGAGCCCCATTCGTCGCCCATCGTAAAAGAACCACCTTGTACATGTACAAATTTTGGCAGGTTTTGACCAAAGCTAATACTCGTTATTAATAGATAGGCGAAATAAATAAAGCGTTTTGCGTTTTTCATAGTTATTTATTTTTAATTGAATGAATGATTGATTGTTAAAAGAAATAGGTTTTACTTTAATTAAATGTTGGATAAATATATATTATCATCAATGCGCTCAAGCTTAAATAGGACAAACACAACAATTAAATGATAAACCCATTTTGTCATTGATATATCGCTTTTGTAATGAAATTATGGAAATTGATATTTATGATAGTATCTTTATCTTATTTTTAATAAAAGTGTTTATGATTAAAAAGTCTTTAAAACGTACTCTACTCATTAACGTTGGAGCCTTTCTATTGGTGGTCATACTTGAAATATTGAGTGGCTGGTTAAACAGAGATAATTTTGAAACTAGTTATTCCTTTTATTTATGGAACCTTAATTATGCAGCCTATATAATGTCCATCATTTGGATAAATCATTTTGTGCTTATCCCTTTTTTCTTAGATAAGAAAAAATATTTTTTATTTGCAACCCTACTCATTGGAAGCATATTTCTTACGTCCTATTTTAAAGGATATGGGATTGGCTGGCCACATATTTCTAAACTGTTTTTCTTTTTTCTTTATACTACCGGAACCGGAATGGCAGCCTTTTTTTTAAGAAGAAATATTATTGTTCAAAAAGAAAATGCTGAGAAAGATAAATTACAAAGGGAGATGGAACTCACCTATTTAAAAGAGCAGGTGAATCCTCATTTTTTATTTAACTCTTTAAATAGTATTTATTCACTTTCCAGGCAGCAATCGCCAGAAACTCCTGATCTTGTAATGCAGCTCTCAGAATTAATGAGGTATCAATTGGAGAGTTCTAAAAAAGATACCGTTTTATTAAAAGAAGAGCTTGAATTTATAGAAAATTATTTATTACTTGAAGAAAAAAGACTAAGCAAACGTTGTAATGTTGAGTTTTTAATTAAGGGAGATTTATTGGACTTAAGGATTGCACCAATGTTGCTAATCCCATTTGTTGAAAATGCGGTTAAACATGGTGCCCAAAGTACTAATGAACAGAGTACAATTGATGTTTCTGTGGCTATAAAAAATTCCACACTTCATTTTTGTGTAGAAAATTCAAAGCCTCACAAAGTTTCTTCATTGAAAAGAACAGGACTGGGTCTTGAAAATGTGAGAAGACGCTTAAATCTTTTATATCCTAACTCTCACGTATTGGAAATTGATGATAAAGAAGAAAAATATCATGTAAATTTATCTATTGATTTAGCAGTTTCAAAATTAAAAAAAACAGTTAATGATTAAAGTTGGTATTATAGATGACGAAATACTAGCACGTAAAGTGTTAGAAGAATATTGTTCTAAAATTGACAACTTAGAAATAGTACTAAGTACAGGGAATCCACTTGAATTTATTAATTTTACTCAGCAAAATGACCTTGACCTCATTTTTCTTGATATAGAAATGCCTGAACTTAATGGCATGGAAATTTTGCGTTCTATGGTAAAATCCCCTAAAGTTATTTTGACCACAGCTTATTCTGAATATGCATTAGAAAGTTATAACTATGGTGTTGTAGATTATTTATTGAAACCTATAAAAATCGAACGCTTTTTGAAAGCGATAAACAAAGTTTCAGCTTCAAAAATAACACAACCTAAAAAAGATATTGGAAGTGAAGAACTTCAAATAAAACATGATGGCATGCCTGTTAATATCGCATTTAAATCAATTCTGTATATTCAGAGTTTTGGAAATTACTTGAAAATCTTTACAGATTCAAGAATGTACCTTATTTCCGAAACACTTATTAATATTACTACGTTATTATCTGAAAATTTCCAACGCACACATAAATCATACATTGCCAATTTAAATAGAGTTTCAAAAGCTACCAGAACACATTTGTTAGTTGAAAATAATAAAGTGCCTTTGAGTGCTATGTATAAGGTTATAGTTTTTAAAAAATTGGAGATTTTAGCAAAATTATAAAATAGTTACTTTCTTTCGAATACATAAAATAACTCATTACTATTTATTAATCTTTTAATGAGAATGGTACAAATAACAGGACAATTATTATTATCGAAAATGTTCAAGCCAATTTATAAGAAGAATTTTTTAGAGGATATAAATAATTTAATAGATTTTAAAAATATTATAATATATTGATAATCAGCTAATTTTTATTTTCCGATACAAAAATTAGCAAAAATATTGCCTAATAGATCATCGCTGGTAATCTCTCCTGTAATTTCTCCAAAATGGTATAAGGCTTGTCGAATATCTATTGCAAGAAGATCTCCAGATAAGTTGGCGTCCATACCTTGTTGAACTTTCTGTATCTCTTCCAAAGCTTTCAATAACGCATCATAATGACGTGAATTTGTAACAATGGTTTCGTTGTTTCTCAGCGCTCCTGTGTTCACAAAATTCAGCAATTTGCTCTTAAGGTTATCAACTCCAAAACGAGTTTTTGCTGATAATAAATGAACATTAGGAATTTCAGTATTTAACTTAGCTAGTTGAATATCATCCAACATATCTATTTTATTAGCAATTATTATAAGTGGTTTTTGAGGATGTTTGTTCTTTATTTTTTCAATTTCAATTTTTACCAAATCTAAATTTTTGATACTATTAGGACTATCAAACAAATAAATAACCACTTGAGATTGATCAATTTTTTCAAAAGTTTTTTTAATCCCTATGC
>Ga0316189_10005742_pt1 | contig 11909 bp, 12 predicted proteins | sample LowCovwburrow_MG_FD_204930 | JGI IMG/M metagenome (GOLD analysis project Ga0316189, IMG submission 204930) | Coastal sediment microbial communities from Maine, United States - Lowes Cove worm burrow | ecosystem: Environmental > Aquatic > Marine > Coastal > Sediment | place: USA: Maine... | reverse complement strand
CCCAGCATAGCGATGATATCACGTAACTCCTCGTATTCCGCCAGTGTCCGGCGCACCGCACGGGCAATATCGTAATGCCGTTGCCCGACGACAGCGGGCGTCAACATGACCGAGGATGAGGCCAGCGGATCGACCGCCGGGTAAAGTCCCTCACTTGCCCGCTTGCGCGACAGCACGACCGAGGCTGAAAGGTGCGAAAATATATGTGCTGCCGCCGGATCTGTGAAATCGTCCGCCGGAACATAGACCGCCTGAATCGACGTGATGGAGCCCTTGCGGGTTGAGGATATCCGTTCCTGCAGGGCAGCGAGTTCGGTTGCCAGCGTCGGCTGGTAACCCACGCGCGACGGCATACGGCCCAGAAGGCCCGACACCTCAGATCCGGCCTGTACGAACCGGAAGATGTTGTCGATCAGCAGCAGCACGTCCTGGCCCCGTTCATCGCGGAAGAACTCAGCCATTGTCAGTGCGGAATTGCCGACCAGAAATCGCACGCCGGGGGCCTCGTTCATCTGGCCGAAAAGCATCACCATCTTTTCGCGTACGCCTGCCTCGCCCATCTCGCGCCAAAGCTCTTCTGCTTCGCGCGACCGCTCGCCGATGCCACAGAACAGGCTGACCCCGTGATGGTGTTCGACCGTGTTGTGAATGAGCTCACTCAGCAACACCGTCTTGCCGACGCCTGCGCCCCCGAAGAGGCCGGTCTTACCGCCGCGTTCGATAGGGGACAGGAGGTCGATCGCCTTTATCCCTGTTTCGAGAACTTCAGCCCGCAGCACTCGTTCTGATAGGGGTGGAGGCGCGTTATGTATGGGGCGGTACCCAACCGCGACAGGAGGTGGCAGTCCGTCAATGGGTGCGCCAAACACGTTCAACATCCGGCCCAGCACCGCTTCGCCTACCGGTACTTCGATCCCGGCGCCGCTAGCCGAAACGCGTACGCCCAAACCCAGCCCACGCACCGGGCCAAGCGCTATACAGCGCACAACGCCATCGCCGACTAGTGATGCAACTTCCATCGCGATGCCGCCTGCATGCACAAGCGCATTGATCCGCGGAACGTTCCTGGCAAAAGCAACGTCCACAACGCCTCCCCGGATGGCAACAATGGTTCCGGTTGCGAGGCTTTCTTCGACTTCATCCATCATGCGGTATCTAGCCATTCTGCGCTACCTGTGCACCTGTGTGTGCTTGAGGATCGCCAAGGCTTGTTCCAGTTGTCCGATCCCCGCCAGATCGTGGTCGCCGCGAACTGGACTGCTGTGGCCGTCTCCGGCCCCATTGATCCAGCCACGAAGGTCGAGCACGGGCATTTCATCAGACATCAGGACGCCTCCAGTGCCTCTTCCTCGGTGATTGAAACGCGCTACAGCTTATCCCTTCTGGGCAAAGGCTCTCATGGAAGCGGCTCCTAAAAATTGATCTGCATCATATATGACGCTGCCTTTCTGGATAATTTTGATGACGGACAGTTGAAAACAAACCATGAAGCCGCGGTGTTGAGTGTCAGACCGGTCAATAGACAAAAGAGAAGGTCGGCCTGTTTCGCTCGCCAAACGTCCCTGATCGCCAGCTTCAGTTCCCTGTATTTTCCCGGCAAAACAGGGAAACTCCAACAGAGACTGGCTCGCGCCAGACTGCACACACCACCATCCTTGTCTGTCTCTCTTCGTGTAATGGCACTGTCAGAAGAAACCGGATTGAATCGAGAAGGGCAGGCACCTGGCTTCTGCGAATGACAAAACGCAGCTCCTTTCGCTATTTCAAAACATCTCCTGAGATCATTCGCCTTGCGGTAATGATGTATATCCGATTTCCACTTTCGCTTCGGAATGTGGAGGACATGTTGCATGAGTGCGGTGTTGAAATCAGCCATGAAACCGTTCGGTTTTGGTGGAACCGTTTTGGTCCAATATTTGCCTCAGGGATCCGGAAGAAACGCGTCCAACAACTGCGGGCCTGTTCAAACTGGCGGTGGCATCTGGACGAGGTTTTTGTGAAAATCAATGGCCAGACGCATTACTTGTGGCGGGCTGTTGATCACGAGGGCGAGGTGCTGGAAACCTATGTCACAAAGCTCCGAGATCGCAAGACAGCATTGAGATTCCTCAAGAAATCGATGAAACGGTACGACCAAGCGAATGTAATTGTAACCGACAAACCCGGCTCCTATGGCGCTGCCATGAAGGCCATTGGCAACGCCGACAGACAGGAAACGGGTCGCTGGTTAAACACAAGGGCAGAGAATTTTCATCAGCCGTTTCGACGACGAGAACGGGCCATGCTCCGTTTCAGGAGCATGGGAAGTGTGCAGAAATTTGCTTCCATTCATTCAGCCGTCCGCAACCATTTCAACCAGGAGCGCCATCTAGACAGCCGTGCCAATTTCAGACTGAACCGCACAGCCGCCCTAGTTGAGCGGCGGCTGGCCTGCGCTTAATAGGTTGCGCTGGTCAAACTCGGTTGCGACTGCGCTGAGTTTCTCTGACAATGCCAGTTCGATGCTGATCCTCGCTGCCGATTTATGGGGCTTGACGCCTCACGTTTCACTCACACGGACGTGACGCAGATTGATTTCCCTTTGTGGTCTGCCGATCGCCACAATGGTCTTCCATATCAGGAGTCAAATACGTGGACCAGGAGCAGAAACTGCAATGTCAACGTTCTCGTTTTTTTTCCTCCAAGGGCTTAACCCGCCCAACCACCCCGGCAACCCTTGCGTTGGCAGTAGTGATTAGCATCACTTTTTCGCCCACCATCGTGGCGCAGGTGAACCCGGCGGATCCAGACGATGAAAGAGAGCCAGCACACTCAGGACCTGTCAAGCAGGCCGAAGACCCCAGCGGACCGCGACGGCATTTCCGCCTGAAAAACCCTGCACTCCTGAGCGGGGAGGAGGCTGAAAAGCTGTATATTGAGCTGAAGGAAGAAATGGCGAAGGGCTATCGGTTGTCGCGACAGCCAGGAACCGCGAACTACCAGACGTGGAAGCGGCAAAATCGGATACCTTACCCCAGCGTGTCGCACGGCAACCGGTTTCTCAACAATTACACCAACAACACAGCACGCGCTTATGGCCGGTTCAATCAGGCCGGCATATTGCCCGTCGGCTCGATAATAGCAAAAGACAGCATTACCCTGAGCAATGACGCGGTGCCGATGCCGGGCGCTTTATTCCTGATGGAGAAAATGCCTCGTGGTTTCAACTATGTTAGCGGTGACTGGCGGTACACCATGGTCATGCCGGATGGCAGTCTCTTTGGTACCACCAACGGTGAAGGGACACAGCGGGTAAAGTTCTGCATTTCCTGCCATCTGGCCGTTGAGCAACAGGATCACCTGTTCTTTATTCCCGAAGAGTATCGGCAAAACTGATCTCCCGGATCAATCGCTATCATTGCCTTTGGCAGCGTGGCAGACATGGCGCTTCGAAGGTACTGTTGACAATGCCGTACTGGAACGCTGGCGACGGGTCATCCAGTTAGTGTGACAATGCCGTTCAATGCCCACGCCAGCGCTTTCAGGCAGCTTTTTCATGACGGGTTGGCTGGATCAGGACATCGGCAGATATTCCCAACTGATCATGCAGTCGCCGGATCATTTCAATTGAAAGGTTGCGCTTGCGGTTCAACACTTCAGCTACGCGCGCACGTGTACCGATCATTGGCTCGAGGTCTCTGCGTGTGATGCCTTGCTGCTCCATGCGAAACCGGATTGCCTCGATAGGATCGGGAGGGTCCATCGGAAAATGTCTGGCTTCATAAACGTCGATTAACGTCGCCAGCACATCGAGGCGATCACCTTCAGGAGAACCATTCCGAGATCCCCAGAGATGCGCGACTTCGGCAAGTGCCGTTTCATAATCCGCTTCCGAGCGAATTGGTTTCAACTCAGTGGTCATGCCCAACCTCCGTGACGTCGATCCTGTCATAAGCTTTATGGCTGCCCAGCCACTTGATCCAGACGATGTTTTTCTCATAATCAACCGCGACGACAAGGCGATAGTCATTGTCCTTGATATTGAAGACGATCCGCCCTGCGCTGACAATACTTGCCGTGGAGTAGGGCCTCTTCACATCAGCCGAACTTGTCCAACTTGCCTTGCTGACTTCATCAAACCAGGCGTCGAGTGAGGCCTTGACCGCAGATTGATCCTTCCGGCCCGCCAGGCGATCAACAGACTCCTGCAAGGTGCGACGGGCGATAATCCTCATGTCACTCTCTCAAGCGTGTTCCCGTTATGGGATCGAGAGATTTATGTGATGTTGTCGATATTTCATGGCAGGTCAAAATGGATTCCCTTCTTTTGGATGCAGTTCCCAGTTCTAGGGAATCCGACCACTAAGTCTCTGTTTTTGCGTGATATGTTCAACTACTAGATGGTCAAAATTCGGTCATTTTCGGCAATTTGCCTGTATTTTCCCGTATAACAGGGAAAATGATACCAGAGACTGGTTCACCACAGACTGCACACACCACCACCCTTTTTCCGTTTCTCTTTGTGCAATTGTATGCTGCACGCAGGCATGAACCGAGGCAAACGGGTCGACGGGAAGCTGTACTTTAGTGGATTTGGAAAACTGACACCGAAACTCCAGTTTTAATGCGTTCCAGTGAGTCAAATTGTCAATGCCTTCTCGCGGATACTGGATGGTAACGTTTGACAATGATGCCAGGATCATCAGGACTTCTGCGGATGCTGCCGTTTCAGCTCAAGGCTAACGGATCGAAAGTAGTTCATGGAAACCTGGATGTTCATTGCCGTTGCTGCCGCTGCGTTTCAAACGGTGCGCTTCATGCTGCAGAAACAACTCAGCATGGGCAAGCTGTCTACGGGCGGTGCTACATTTTCGCGCTTTTTCTATTCAGTTCCCTTCATAACCGCGCTGGTCACGGCTTACCTGCTCTGGCGAGGTGTTGACCTGCCATCGTTCAGCCCGCTGTTCTGGGCTTATGCATGCAGCGGTGGCCTGGCCCAGATCCTGGCGACCTGGTGCGTTGTCGCCCTGTTTCAGCAACGCAATTTTGCCGTTGGCATAACTTTCAAGAAAACCGAAGTGCTGCTGACCGCATTCGTTGGCCTGGTCATCCTCGGTGACAGAATCTCGCTGCCGGGGTTCGTGGCCATTTTGATCGGCCTGATCGGTGTCCTGATCCTGTCTCAGAAACCCGGTCAGACAGACGGGGGCCTGATCTCACAGATATTCAACAAAGGCGCGGGGCTGGGCCTGTTGTCGGGGGTTTTATTCGCAATATCTGCTGTGGGATATCGCGGCGCGACGCTGGAAATTGCCAGCACTGACGCATTGCTGCGCTCGTCGATGTCGCTGGTTGTTGTGACCTGGGGCCAGACCATCGGCATGGCCCTGTGGCTGTTATGGCGGGAACCCGGCGAGATTTCACGGGTCATCAGCGCGCGCCGGACCGCGGTGTGGATGGGCGTTACGGGCATGGCGGGCAGCCTGTGCTGGTTCACTGCATTCACGTTGCAGAATGCAGCCTATGTATTTGCGGTGGGCCAGGTCGAGGTGATCTTCTCCCTGGCAGCCTCGGTGCTGTTTTTCAAGGAAACCGTATCACGCAAGGAACTTGGCGGGATATGTTTCATTACTGTCAGCATTCTGTACCTGGTGATCGCCGCTTAGCAGTTCAGCAGAGGCGAGTTTGTCTGCTCACAGCAGACTTCAGCGCGCGTGAGCCCATAGGCAAAATAGGTTGTAATCGGACGGAGCGCCGCAGGCCGGCGACGTGAATGTAGATCGAGCGCCGAATCGTCTCCAGCGCGGGCTGCAAAGCGACTGGACCCGGGTCGCCCCTGACAAAAGCCTGCGGTGCCCTTGATCAGTTGGTCAATCCGACAATCAGGGTTTGAACCAGTGCAATGGCACCGGATATCGGCCGGAACTGTCCTGGTACTTCGTTGTCCACGTAAAAACTCAATGTGGAATTCTGAGCCAGGGGGCTGCCTGGTGTGTCGGTGATGCTGATGACTTCCCTGCCGCGCAGCTTGGCTTCCCGGACCGCGTCGACCACGGGTGGTGCGTAGGGCGTGAACGCGATGCAGATCAACAGGTCGTCAGGTGCCATGTTGGCGACCTGCTGATCAGCAATGCCGCCGCCGAAATTCAGCAGGTCACAGCGAAATTCAGCGCGCGTGAGTCCATAGGCCAGGTAGGTTGCAATCGGGCGTGAGCGCCGCAGGCCGGCGACGTGGATATATGGCGCGCGCCGGATCATCTCGAGCGCGCGCTGCAAATCGGCAGGATCGGTATTTCGCCGGGTGCTTTCCAGGGACGCGGTGAGCCCGTCAATGCATTCATCCAGTATGGTGCGCATGTTGACCGGATTGCTGAGGGAGGTGCGGTGCTCGTAGACCTGCTCGCGCGCCGCAGGCGCCCCTTCGATAAGCCGCAACCTGAATACCTGCTGCAGGTCGGTGAAACCCTTGTAGTCAAACTCCTTGGCAAAGCGGATCAGCGTCGATGGCTGTACGCCGAGCTTGGCGGCTATGACGACAACCGTGTTCAGGGCGAAATAGTTGGGCTGGTCCAATGCCTCGCGGGCAATCCTCTGCAAATGCGGGCTCAACTCGTCGAAGCGGTCGCGGATGCGCGCACGCAGGGCGTCGAAGGTTTCATCACCTGCCCGCATTTCGATTCTCTTGACGTTTTCCATATCAAAGCCGTGACCGAATTTTCGTTCAAATACAAGTTATCGGTCAAAAAAGTGAACAAAATTTCAATTCTCGATTGACAATTGAACAAAATTTCTTTCAATAATTGAATATATTTTCGATTCAAGCATGCCGCCGGATGTGTCGTGGGCATCGTCGGAAATGAAAATCAGGAGGAATTCATGACCAAATCGGCTCTCACCAGACGTCAGTTGTTCAAAACATCAATCCTCGCCGGCGCGACCGGTGCCTTTATGGGACCGTGGACCCATAACCGGGTTTATGCCGCAAGCTCGGACAAGCCGATCAAGATCGGCATTACCTCGGATGCCAGCGGGCAATATGCAAATTCCGGCGCCAGCGATCGCAGGGGCATGGCAATGGCGATTGCGGAGTTCAACGAAAAGGGCGGGGTGCTCGGGCGCAAGATTGAATCGGTCCACATCGATACTGAAACGACACCGGCAACAGGCAGCCGCGTTGCTGAACGCATGATTACCCGCGAGGAAGCAGGCTTCCTGGTGGGGGCAGTGAGTTCGGGTGTTGCCAACGCCATCAGCCAGGTCGCCCAGAAGTATGGCGTCATCTATTGCAACACCAACTCATCCTCACCGACCGAGTCAGGCAAGAACTGCCACCGGGTGAAGTTTGTCTGGGACGGCAATGGCACCAATTTCGCCATGGCAGCAGTCAAGAACGCGGTCGAGAAATTCGGTAACAACTGGATGTTGCTGACCAATGACTATGTATGGGGCCACAACACCGCTGCCGCGACCAGGAAACTGCTGGAACAATACGGTGGATCCGTCAGCGAGGAAATTCTGGTCCCGCAGGGAACCCGTGACTTCTCGTCGGCGCTGCTGAAAATTCAACAGGGCAAGCCGGACGTGGTTGCTGCTGCCATCGGTGGGGATGATCAGAAATCGATGCGCCAGCAGGTGGCGCAGCTGGGCATGGGGTCAAGCCCGGCCTGGATCAATAACCAGCAGGACTGGCCTGACGTGTACGGGTTACCGCTTGAAAACCTGTTCGGTGTATTTGGCACCACCTGGTACTACAAACTTGACCTGCCCGGCGTAACTGAGTTCGTGCAGCGCTACCAGGCCATGTATCCGGAAACAAACATGCGGGTGCCCGGCAATGTTTTCTACAATGGCTATATGGCAACCAGGAACCTGCTCGCCGCCATTGAACGGGCCGGGACCACGAATAATATCGCGGTGATCAAGCAACTGGAAGGTCACAAGATGCCTGCTGCAGAACGCATGCAGCATCACGATGCCTATATTGATCCGGTGACCCACCAGGTCCAGCAGTCCATCTACCTGGCAACGAAAAATGCGAAGCCGGCTGATGATGACGACATGTTCGAGATACTGAACAACTCCGCACCAGGCGACGTCATGGACGCCGGAGCGCAGGATGAATGCAAGCTCGAATCCTACGATGACACCCCGACATTCGATGCCTGACACGATCTGAGCGCGGCCAGCATGGCTGGCCGCGACACCTGATCCTTCCGACCTGAATTCCATCTCGAGGCAGCACAAGATGATGCAGCTTGCTCCCCATCTGTTGAACGGCCTTACGCTTGGTCTTCTGTTTGCCCTGATCGCGCTGGGGTTCATGCTGATTGTCGGCGTGATGGAGGTGATAAACCTGGCTCACGGTTCGCTGTTCGCGCTGGGCGCGTATTTCGCCCTCGCGATCATTGGGGCGGATGCGGTCGCAGGTACGACGTTCGGTGACTGGTGGCTCTCCCTGCCATTGACCTTGCGCTTCGTTCTCGCGACGGCCGTCGCTCCCGTGCTGGCAGGCCTGGTGGGAATGATACTCGAACTGTGCCTGCGTCCCACTTACGGCAAGGCGCCCCTGTACGGCTTGTTGCTGACCTTTGGAGCGGCACTGGTCATGGAAGAACTCATCCGACTGGGATGGGGAACCGGTGAACAGAACCTGCCGGTCCCGCAGGCCATCAATGGCGCGATGCTGATCGGTGGCCTGATATTCTCGAAATACAAACTGTTTGCAGCGCTTTTTGCCAGCCTGGCGATCCTGGTCGTCTGGCTCTTCCTGGAGAAAACGCCTTACGGCGCCATCATCAAGGCCGGTGCACATGACAGCGAAATGGTTCGCGCACTTGGTTATGACCTGTCAAAACTCAGGCTGCTGGTGTTTGGCTTTGGTGCCGGACTGGCAGGCCTGGCGGGCGTGACCATGGTGCCGATCTGGGGCTTGCGGCCGCATGTCGGTGTTGACGTGGTGATTCCGGCTTTCCTGATCATTGTACTGGGCGGCGTCGGCAGCTTCTGGGGCGCGGTCATAGCCGCCATCCTGGTCGGCCTATCGATCGGCATCACCGGTGCCTACGCGTCGGCCTGGTCGATTATGTCGATTTACATTCTGCTGATCGTGGTTGTCGGTTTCCGTGCGCGCGGGCTGTTCGGCAAGAAAAGCGCGCTGGAGAACTAGCATGGCCAGCCTTTCCGACATCACCCGACACTCCAATCGATGGATTACACCACAGATACTGCTGTTTGCAGGATTTCTTCTCAGCGCGCCTTTATGGCTGCAGGCTGTCGGATTGTACCAGTATATCGGCATAGAGATCGCGATCTGGATCATCTACGCACTCGGGTTCAATCTTCTTTTTGGCTATACCGGGCTGCATTCATTCGGCCATGGCGCCTATATTGGCATCGGTGCTTATGCCTTTGGCCTTTTCCAGCACACTGTAACCGTCAGCCTGTGGGGTGGGTTGTTTGCCGCGATCCTGGCCGCGAGCATCGCCGGTGCGCTGGTTGCGGCATTCGTATCGCACAGGCGCGGTATCTACTACGCCTTGATGACCATAGCGTTCGGGCAGATATTCTGGTTTTCGGCGATAAAACTGCATTGGATTACCGGTGGTGAGGACGGGTTGCTGAACATCCCGCGTCCTGATCTCGATCTAGGCCTGGTGCACCTGGGCCTCGACAATGTCGGGCTCTACTACCTGGCCGCAGTCTTGCTTGTGTTACTGACGATCGTGACGTGGCGTGCCGTGAATTCGCCGTTTGGGCGGGTGTTGCAGGCAATCCGGCAGAACGAGATGCGGTCGGCTTTTGTCGGCTACAATGTCTGGCTGTTCAAATGGGCGGCGTTTGTCATTTCAGCGATGTACGCCGGTCTCGCCGGAGGGCTGTTCGCCATGGCCCAGCAAAGTGCCTATCCCGATATCATGAGCCTGCATCAGTCCGGACTGATCGTGATGATGGTGCTGGTCGGTGGTGGCCTCGTCAATTTCTGGGGCCCGGTCCTGGGGGTGATCGTGTACTTCATTGCCCGTGACGTCCTGGGCTCCCTCACCGAGACCTGGTTGTTATGGTACGGCTTGATGTTTGTCATCATGGTGATGTTCAAGCCCACCGGAATAGCCGGCGCGTTTGCCGACCTGGGCAAAGCCAGGGCAAAGACTGTTCCGGGGTCCAAGAATCCCGCAAAAGTGACGGCGGGGTAGCGGGCGTGGCACTGTTTGAAGCACACAATGTACACAAGCGCTTTGGCAGCCGGATTGTGCTTGAGGATATCTCGCTGCAATTTGAAGAAGGCCAGGTGAGTGGTATCATGGGCCCGAATGGAGCAGGCAAAACCACCTGCTTTCATGTGATGACCGGTCATCTGTCACCGACACGGGGTCGCATTTGTCTTGCCGGGCAGGATATCGCCGGCATGCCTCCCCACAAGATCGCCCGCAAAGGCGTGTCGCGCTCGTTCCAGATTATGAACCTGTTCGACGACAGTACCGTCATCGAGAATGTGCTTGTTGCCTTGCCGGACTTCCGGGCGCAATCCTGGAATGCCAGGACACCGGCATTCGGGGACAGCAAGCTGATCACGCAGGCGCAGGAAATTCTTCACCAGGTCGGGTTGGACGGCATGGAATGGGAGCCCTCGGTATCGCTTTCCTACGGCAACCGCAGGGCGCTGGAAATCGGTGTGGCGCTGGCGGCCAGGCCCCGAATACTGTTTCTTGATGAACCGACGTCCGGGCTTGGTCTCGAAGCGACACGGAAGCTTGCCGGGCTCATCCGTCAACTGCGCGACACCTACACGATTGTCATTATCGAACATGACATGCGCTTCCTGTTCGACCTGGCCGACAAGATATCCGTGGTTCACTGGGGGCAGGTGATTGCCGAAGGAACGCCTGGAGAACTGATGTCGAACAAGTGGGTCAAGCGTTCTGCTCTGGGGGACCTGGGCTGATGCTGGATATCTGCAATATCAATACGTTCTACGGGGAAACCCAGGTGCTGTTCGGCGCGTCCCTGAATGTGGGTGAAGGAGAAGTGGTTGCATTGCTGGGGGCCAACGGAGCCGGCAAGACCACGACCATACGGTCGGTGCTCGGACTTACTCCGCCCGCCGAGGGCAGCATCGTTTTTGACGGCAGGGAGATCACCAGAACTGCCACCCATGAAATTGCCAGGATGGGCATCGGCTGGGTCCCGGACGACAGGCGCATATTCCCGTCCCTGACGGTTGCGAGAAATCTCCAGATCGGCATCAAGAAGACCCGCTTCAGGTCATGGTCCATGGATGAAATGGTTGAGATATTCTCTGCCATCGAGCACCTGATGGCGCGCGAGTGCGAAAACCTGTCCGGTGGAGAGATGCAGATGGTCGCCATTTCCAGGGCACTTCTGGGGGCGCCGGGGCTGGTGTTGCTGGACGAGCCCAGCCAGGGGCTTGCTCCGAAAATCGTTCAGGATGTGCTGAAAACCGTGACCCGGCTGAAGCAGGAGGGCATCGCCGTGTTGATCGTGGAGCAAAATGCCCTTGCTGCGCTTGAGGTTTCTGACCGAGCCTTTGTCATGGATCGCGGACGGATAGTTCACGAAGGCGACGCACGCACGCTGCTGGACAGCCCTGCCATGCGCCAGAAACTCATAGGGATCTGAACAATGGCGGCCATGCTCGAAGTCAACAAGCTGAGTAAAGTGTATACCAGGGGGCGATTTGACCGGACGCCGACTTTCTCCCTGTCGGCAGATCTCACCATTGCCGACCCGGCCATTGTCGGGGTCATGGGACCAAACGGGTCCGGCAAGACCACCTTGTTTGAACTTATTACCGGCTCCAACATCCCGACCGGTGGCGAGGTGAAAATCCAGAACAGGAACGTGCACAAGATACGCACGGATCAACGCGACAGGCTGGCCATTCATTACCACCAGTCCTACCAGGTCAGGCA
>Ga0316189_10005741_pt1 | contig 11911 bp, 9 predicted proteins | sample LowCovwburrow_MG_FD_204930 | JGI IMG/M metagenome (GOLD analysis project Ga0316189, IMG submission 204930) | Coastal sediment microbial communities from Maine, United States - Lowes Cove worm burrow | ecosystem: Environmental > Aquatic > Marine > Coastal > Sediment | place: USA: Maine... | reverse complement strand
GTTTATGCACCAACTCCGCTTTTGAACCACAGACCCACGAACGCCATGGGCACGGTCATTCTTCTGATTTGAGTCTTCCGAAATAGCGTTTGAAAAGATGGCCGTAGTTGGGCAAAACCCGACGCGACCCGATTCGAACGAGGCCTTTGGCCTTCAGGCAAAGAACCTTTCCCAGCCCTTTCTGGCCGGGCTCTCAACCTGAACGCCGTCCCCTGGGGGACGGTTCAAGATTTCGGAGGATATGATGTTCATTTCTTTGAACTTCCGAACCATCTGCGTGCTTGCGCAGTTGGTTCAAGGAATTCTGTGCATGGCTGGCGCTTCCAACACGCCGGGTTATGTACCTGTTAATGCTGAGAACCTTAAGGTGCTCAGTCTTCCCGATGCCATTGCACTGGCGGTGAAACATCACCCCAGGCTGGCTGCCTATGGTTATGAAGTAGAGATTGTTGCGGCTGAAATTTCCCAAGCTGGTTTGCGGCCCAACCCTCAACTGGAACTGGAAACGGAGTCTTTTGGCGGGTCTGGCCCCTACCGGGGTCTGGATGAAGCGGAAACCACCGTCACCCTAAGCCAAACCCTTGAGTCTGGCGGGAAACGGTCCAAACGCCAGAACCTGGCCAGAACCCATGGGGAGTTGACGGATTGGAATTTCCAAGCTATGAAATTGGAAGTGATTGGTCTGGTTCGGAAACGGTATCTGGAGGTGCAGGCAGCTGAGGAGCAAATTAAGCTCACGGGAGAATTAACGCAACTGGCTCAAGAAGTTTATACCGCGGTATCCAAGAAAGTAGAGGCTGGGAAGGTGGCACCTCTGGAACAAACAAGAGCCAGGGTGGCACTGGCCGAAGCGCGACTTGAGCAGAAGCAGGCCGCCAACCATCTTTTTTCCGCTCGTTTGCGTCTGGCCAGCACCTGGGGTTCTACCACCCCGGATTTTACCAGTCTACAGGGCAATCTACCGCCCGCCAATCATCTCCCAGACCCTGCAGCCTTCAATACGGCTTCCAATCCGCTGCTCACCCGGGAAGACAAAGAGCTTGTTAAAGCAAGGGCCGCTCTGGCGTTGGAGCGGGCCACAGGGGTTCCAGACCTGGATGTGAAGGTGGGCTGGAAAAGGTTTGAAGATACCGGCGATGTTGCCTTTACTCTTGGTGTAGGTGTGGAGCTCCCAATTTTTAACCGTAACAAGTATGGGGTCCAACAGGCCAGTCTCCGCATTTCTCAAGCCGGAGAGAACCGCAAGGCAACGGCCCTTTCCCTGGACCTGGCCTTGCAAGAGTCCTACGCCTCCTTAAAAACCGCCTTTGAGGAGGCCGCTCTCCTTTCTGGCGACCTCCTGCCCGCAGCGGAATGGGCTTTTCACGCGGCACGGGAGGGTTATCGTCTGGGAAAGTTTGGTTATCTGGATGTGGCAGACGCCCAACGCTCGCTTTTCCAAATACAAAGAAAACATATCGATGCTCTGGCCGCCTACCATCTGGCCTTCATTGAAATGACGCAATTGGCGGGACGCACCCCTGATTATCACGGAGGAGAACTGTAATGATGACATTAACAAACAAGATAAATCCCGCTATTTTTGGGATATTGCTCCTTCTACTTTTTTCCAACCCGGGCATCTGCGGTGAGGAACACGAGGACCATCATGAAGACGAAAACATTACCCTGGACCGCGCTTCCATGGCGTCTTTGAATTTGAAGCCGGTAACCATTGAGAAGGGTTCCCTGAGCAACCTCATCAATATGCCTGCTTCTGTAATGTTCGACCCCAAACGGGTGGCCCATCTTACGCCTCGTGTGGCAGGGGCGGCGCGGGAAATCTTTTTTCAGTTGGGTGACGTGGTAAAGGAAGGCGATTGTCTCGCGGTTCTTGACAGCCGGGAGCTGGGTGCTGCGAAGTCGGCCTGGCTGGCGGCCAGGGCGCGAGAAAATTTGAGAGGTAAAACCTATGATCGCGAGCAGGATTTGTGGAAGAAACGAATCACTTCGGAACAAGACTATCTCGAAGCTCAAAATGCCCTTGAAGAGAGTCGCATTGAAACCCGTATTGCCAGACAAACGCTCCTTGCACTTGGTGTTACAGATGAAATACTGGAAACCCTGGCCCAGAATAGGGATCAGCCTCTTACCCGATATCAATTAACCGCCCCATTTGGTGGCGAGGTGACCGAGCAGCATATCAGTCTTGGGGAAGTAATGAAGGAAGAGGACACAGCCTTTGTGTTGGTAGACAAAAGCCAGGTATGGATCATGGCCCGGGTCTATGAACGGGATATTCGTAAACTGGAGATGGACAGCCAGGTAACGGTAAGTCTGGAAGCTTTTCCCGGAGAGGTGTTTCGGGGGAATTTAGACTATATTGGCAGTAGATTGGATGAAGAAACCCGAACCGTTGAAGCCCGGGTAGTCCTCAAAAACCCCGGGGGTAAATTGATTGCTGGCATGTTTGGCAGGGTAACGGCCCAGGAGAAAAGCAAGACCTCCATGGATCACTGGTTAATCCCGTCTTCCGGTGTGCAGCGCACGGAGCATGGGGACACGGTTTATCAGTTTGTGAAGGAGGGCGTTTACAAGCCCATTCCCGTGACAGTGGTCAACCGGTCCAGCGATTTCTGCGAGGTGCGCGGAGCCTTACAGCCTGGCATTCGCGTGGTAGTGGGCGACACATTTATCCTGAAATCGGAAGCTGGCAAGGCCGCCATGGGCGAAGGCCATTCACACTAAGCATATAGGAGAACGTTCATGAAGAAGATCATCGATTTTTCCCTGGACAACCAGCTCCTTGTGCTGGTGTTCTGGGCTCTTGTGGCCACGGCTGGCGTGTATTCCATGTTGAAATTACCCATGGATGCCGTTCCCGACGTGACCAATACCCAGGTTCAAATTCTCACCAACTCGCCCGGCTTACCTCCTGAAGATATAGAGCGATTCATAACCATGCCGGTGGAAACGGCCATGAACGGCGTGCCAGATGTAGAGGAGCTGAGATCGGTCTCCAAATTTGGTTTATCCGTGGTTACAGTTGTATTTACAGAGGGAACCGACATCTACCGGGCCCGCCAGTTAGTGGGCGAGCGCTTGAATGAGGCGCGGGAACAAATCCCGGAATCTTACGGACACCCCGAAATGGGACCTATTTCCTCCGGTCTTGGTGAGATCTATCAATTTGAGGTGAGGGGCCAAAACCATACGCCCATGGAATTGAGGACCATTTTGGATTGGGACATCAACTACCAGTTGCGCGGGGTGCCGGGCGTGGTTGAAGTAAATGCATTTGGCGGTCAGTTGAAAACATGGCAGGTTACGGTGGATACGGAGCGCATGATGGCCTTCAACCTGTCCATCAGCGATGTTTACGAAACGCTACAGAAGAATAATCGCAATGTGGGCGGTGGTTACATAGCCCATCAGGGTGAGCAATACCTCATCCGTGGCGAGGCGTTGTTGGAAAGCGCAGGAGACATTGAAGCGGTGGTGGTGAAGAACGACCCGAAGGCGGGTGCCCCGGTCTATATTCGAGACCTGGCCCAAGTTGAAGAAGCGCCCATGATCCGCCAGGGCGCTGTGACCCGAGATGGTGAACGGGAAGCGGTGGTGGGTATTGTCATGATGCTCATGGGAGAAAACGCCAGGGTAGTTGCCCGAAACGTAGACGAAAAGATCAACCAAATCCGAAAAACACTGCCGCCAGGAGTAACCATCGACACCTTCTATGATCGGACAGAACTGGTAAACCGAACCATCAAAACCGTGGCAAAGAACCTGGCGGAAGGCGGGATCCTGGTAATTCTCATCCTACTCCTCTTATTGGGAGATCTGCGCAGCGGTCTCATTGTAGCCTCCGCCATCCCATTCTCCATGCTTGCCGCACTCACCGCCATGCGGTTCTTTGGCATTAGCGGCAATCTCATGAGCCTGGGCGCTCTGGATTTCGGGCTCATTGTAGACGGTTCTGTAGTGCTCATTGAAAACGTGGTACGTCACCTCCGCCATCACCGGGGCGGCGCTTCTCATCTGGAACAGGTCAGGGAGTCCTGCCGCAATGTAGCGCGACCCGTTGCCTTTGCAGTGAGCATCATCATCCTGGTGTACATCCCCATTCTGGGACTCACGGGAATAGAAGGCAAAATGTTCAGGCCCATGGCCTTAACCGTGTTGTTCGCTCTTGCGGGATCCCTGGTCTGCGCCCTCACGCTCATGCCGGTTCTGGCGGCCATTTTCCTGAAGGGTGTGAAGGAAAAGGACCCCTTTCTGTTCCGATTGGCAGACCGTCTGTATCAGCCGGTCCTCAACAAGTTGATCCAAAAACCCAAAACCGTATTCCTCACAGCCATGGGTGTGTTTCTGGCCAGCCTGGCAGCCTTCCCATATTTGGGCGCGGAGTTCATGCCCAAATTGGATGAAGGTTCCATCGCCATGCAGATCTGGCGGTTGCCCTCCATTTCCCTGGAAACTTCGAACCGGATCAGTTTAGAGGCGGAACGGATCTTAAAAGCCGATTTTCCAGAGATTAAAACCATTGTTTCCCGAACGGGTCGTGCCGAGATCGCCACAGACCCCATGGGCGTTGAGATAAGCGATACCTATATCATGTTACACCCCAAAAAGACCTGGCGCTTTGATGACAAGGACGCCCTGGTCTCTGCCATTGATGAGACGTTGAAGGAAAAAACGTCTGGGGCTCAGTTCAGTTATTCTCAGCCTATAGAGTTGAGGGTATCGGAGTTGATCTCGGGTGTAAGGGCCGACGTAGCCCTGGAAATTTATGGTTTTGATTTGGATGAAATGAAGGAAAAGGCCGATGAGGCGGCTGCCATTCTTCGTGAAATTCATGGTGCCGCAGATGTTAAGGCCGAGCAGGTAGTGGGCTTGCCCACCCTGCGTATTAAGGTAAAACGAGAGGCACTGGCCCGTTACGGCTTGGATGCAGAAGATGTGTTGGACGTTGTGGAAGCTATTGGCGGTAAAACGGTTGGTTCTGTGTTTGAGGGCAGGCAACGGTTTGATTTACAGATACGATTGGACAAGGGTTCTGAAAGGGATCCGAGCCAGTTGGGCAGTCTCATGGTGGCAGCCCATGCAGGGGAGGGACAACGCAGATTAATCCCTCTCTCTCAGGTGGCTGATATTACTGTAGAAGACGGACCTGCCCAGATTAGTAGGGAGAACACCAGTCGCCGGATTACGGTGGAAGCCAACGTTCGGGGCAGAGATCTCGGCTCTTTTGTGGCTGAAGCAAAGGAGCGATTGGATGAGGAATGGGCGCTGCCTTCCGGCTGGTTTGTGGAGTGGGGGGGCCGGTTTGAAAATCTCCAGGAGGCTTCGGCCAGACTGGCCATTCTCACGCCTCTGGCTCTTTCACTGATCTTCTTCATGCTCTACAGCGCTTTCCGATCGGGGAGAATGGCCGCGCTCATCTTTTTGAACGTGCCCCTTGCCATAACTGGTGGGATCTTTGCCCTTTTGTTGCGGGGTTATCCCTTCTCTATTTCGGCAGGGGTGGGTTTTATTGCTTTATTGGGTGTTGCGGTGCTAAATGGCGTGGTGTTGGCGGCCAGCATTATCGGCAATGTTGAGAAGGGTCTGGATCCAGTTGAGGCTGCCAGACAAGGCGCCATTACCCGCCTGCGACCGGTGTTGATGACGGCTCTGGCAGCATCCCTTGGATTTGTGCCCATGGCCCTTGCCACCAGTGCTGGTGCCGAGGTGCAACGTCCTCTGGCTACTGTTGTTATTGGTGGGTTGTTAACATCTACCCTGTTAACCCTTTTTGTACTGCCTGCAGTCTATCGCTGGTTTAAGCCACGCTGACCAGGGTTTTGGAGACGGGTCTCCCGGCCCTGGTTTTAACCGGACCAGGGCTTCCTGAGGATGGGGTTTCCGGCTTTATTGGTACAGTCTTTTGGCAGGCCGAACGATGGCGGTTTAGAGAAGCTGGGTGGCAATCATGGCTGATATATTTGAGAGTTTGTTTTGGATAGATCCCGCGTTGTTCTTTGTGAATGGAGCATGGATGTTCCAGGCGCTGAGAGAAAAACTCAGATAATGAGAGGTTCAACTTGTGAATTGAATCCATGCCTTTGATTGTGAAGACCAACAAACCCACGACAATATTCTCTTTGCCCATCAGTTGACCTTCTCAACATAAATTGCAACACTTCCAGCAAATTACCCAAAACAGGGTTTCTCCCAAACACAGGGTAAAGCGAGAGCCACCAGACCAGTCTCTAATTCCACCATTGTCGTAAAATCATAAAACCCGAACATTCTCCCCAAAAAAGTATTACTTTTTTCCAGAAATCTGTTAAAGTATTTGGAGTCAAACAAACAAAATTCAGGAGTCACTATGTTATCCTCTGTCAGTTTAAATCATCTAGTACAAAGCTCGCTTTCCGAATTTCAGCCCAGCCCGGTCATTGCCGCGTTGCAAACAGCATTCGAGCAGGGATCGGAGGAATTGAGGGCCATTGAAAACAGTTTTCTACAGGCGAGTGAAGAAATGTCACCAGAGTTTGCGCCCTACTTTTTCCACAGTTGGAGCATGACAAACCATAGCGCAATGGCGGTATCGGCACTGGGCAACAAAATATCCCGTACACTGATGAGCGGCAATCTTGCTGATCCATCAAGCATGGTTCAATCTCTGGGTTATTTACACCGCATAAGTGATGAAGATCTTGGGGCAACCGGTGGAGTTCTTCACCAGGACCTTTTTTACGATATGGCCCAAGTCTTTTGTGGTGATGATCTCTGGCAAAGTCGTAAATATGCGGTGAAAGAGGCGAAGGAGTTCAAGGAATATCGCCTGAAAAATGTGGTTCACACCCAAGATCAACTGCATGGATTGTTGGTAACTGCAGTTCATGAAATTTACACTCATGCCGAAGTAGAATTTATCTTGCCTTTATTCAGGGATGCAGCTCTTAAAATGGGTTTAAAAGGTCCCAAGGCTTCTCGGGCAGTGGCCTGGATCAAGGTTCACTGTAATGGTGTGGAAAGGGATCACTTCCATCATGCCTTAAACGCCATACAGCATTGGCTGCAAGCAATGGATGTAGACCTGGGGACTTATGATATGGAAGGTATTTTCCGCACTTATCTTGGCCAGAAGAGCCGGGTGATGTCCTCTTTAAGTGATATGATGAGACAAAAAGTGGGGGCCTGAATTGCTTGGCCACTACATACCCCCGTCAACCACTTCTGAAACATTCATTCAAAACCGCAACGAACTTTTTGGAGAGTTCCACCCTTATTTCAAGGACAATGCATGGCATGCGGACCAGTTCAATCCCTACCCGTTTTTAGTGTCGAGGCGTACACACCAAAAACTTGAAACCTTGTGCAGCGCTATTTCGGCGGGGATTCGGGCCATTGTTGTCAATTACCTGGATGATTATCGGCTGAAGGAACGAATGCCCCTTGAAGAGGCGTATTTGGAAATATTACGAATGGCTGCGGAGCAACCCTATCAAATTGGCTGTTTTCGTCCAGATTTTGTAATTAATGAAGTGGACGAAGTGCGGATTTGCGAAATCAACGCACGCTTTTCTGCCAATGGTTTCAGAGTAAGCTATTTGATAGATGCAGCTCTGGGCAAGACCAGATACCTCAATGGTCACGAAAAGGCGCCGTCAAGAATCCCGGCTCTTCAATCCATTGATGCTTGTCTCACCAGCAACTGGAAGACCGCAAGCAAGATTGCTCTGGTCCTCACAAATGAAACTGCCGGCGAAATGACCTCTCTCTTGGGCCAACTCCCTTTTCATCAAATCCATCCCAGTAGACTAAGGCCGGGAGAATATGATCGGGTTATTCTGGAAATGGATCGGCGGGACTTGCTCCTGCTGCCCAAACCTGGCCTGCGCTGGATGATTGAGACCCATTGTGTACGAAATGATCTTCGGACAAATATACTGGTGCATGATAAACGTCTGCTTTCCATTCTTTGCGATACATCAATTATGGTGGACTATTTGGCCAAGGATCAGGTGGCTTTACTGGAGGAATATATTATTCCCACCTTTGCGGCAAATAACCCGGAGGCCCGGGCAAAGGCGCTGGAAACGCCTCAGAACTGGGTATTAAAACCATCCAGTGGCGGTCGTGGGGTTGACACCCATATTGGTTCACTTACACCGCCCGCGGATTGGAGCCATATCTTGGAGAGCCGAAGCGAAGCTTTTGTTTTACAGCCCTTTGTGTCTCAAAAGACGTGGCCAGTCACCTGCTTGGAGCAGGGCCGCCTGCAAACTAAGTTGATGAATGTAGTGGGGCTTCTCCCTTGTTTTAATGATCAATACTTTGGGCCGGGCATCTTCCGCACCGGTTCCAACGCGATCATTAACGTGCATCAAAAACGAGGGGAAATTTTGCCCAGTTCACTTGAGGGTTTCTCTTGAACTGCGCTGATCATGCAATCATCACGCCCTTCTATAATGCTGAGGCCTATCTGCCCGACCATGTTGCGTCCATAGCGGCTCAAACCCTAAAACCATGTCAATGGATTCTTATCGACGATGGGAGCACCGACGACAGTATCAACCAACTGGAAACTGCGCTTTCACGGCACCAAAAAGAGTTGGCTCCAGTAACCGTTGAAATCATTCAACCCCCTCAGCGGGGCGGTGTTTCCAAGGCCCGTAATCTTGGCATGGAGCGGGTTGGAGCTCAGCGGGTGACCCTACATGATGTAGACGATTTCTATACTCCCAATTTTATCGCTCGCATGCAGTACCTGTCTGAAAAATACAATCCGGATATGGTAATCCTGGGTTACACCCTGGAGCCATCAAAAGAGGTTGAGCCTGTTTCTGAAACGCTCAGCGCGTTGAAATCATACCTGGCCCACCTTGAGGAAGACCTTCTTTCCTTGAGCAACTCGTTGGAAGTGGTGACCTACCATGACTTCCCATTGGGACCCGGCAGCAACGTGTGCTGTAAAACATCCTTTCTGCAACAAAATCGCTATGATGAAACAACCAATTTTTTTGAAGGTCTTGAATTCTGGTATCGAAGTCTCAAAGAAGCACTCAGAACCGGTCCTTGTCTATGTCTGCTGGAGACCGGCGACTACCTGCACATAAACATGACGCCCAATTCCCTCTCACGACGTAGGCTCAGTTATGGTGAAGCCAGTCAATTACCTGGTATTCTAACTCGCCTGAGCAATAGCAAGGACTGCTACGATCAACGTATTTTTAATCTTGTCCTGGCCCGCTGGTTTCCCAATGTTTTTAATCGGATAAAATCCAATGCTCATCGTGCCCTATTCCTCTTGCGTAATCAGACCCTTTTTTGGCGTTTTCTCTTCTTGAGAATACGGCAGTTACTGGAGACAAAATGAAAACACAACCAACACCATGGCAAGCGCCCGTCCTCGATGAAACGGGATTACCTCTTTCTCCTAATGATGTCTTGGAACTGGCCCGGCAACACCCCGCTTATCCAAATCTGGATGCTGTGGTCCAATTCGAAGATGCCCCAATCCAAAACAAAACCACACTTTTCCAAGGGATCGCCCATTTGTTGGAGGGAGCCTCTTCCGGAGACCTCAGCCAACTTTATGTAACGCCCACAGGCGGAACCGGAATCAATGGCCACAGTGTTTTCATTGCCGGGCATGACGACAATAAAATTCAACGCCATTGGCTGGGCAACAGGCTGAGACATGTGGGACTTATTCCCTCCAGCGCCATCGTACTCAATTTATTTGTGGGACATCGCATGTACCGTTCCCTGGAAATCATTAATGACTTTTGTGAACAGGCTGGCGCCACGCCCCTACCTTTGGGGGCTCATATAGAAAACAGGCTGGCTTATCTGGTGGGAAGCGAATTTCAGGCCACCATGTTGGCCGGACTCCCAACAAGGCTGGTGGATTTTGCTCTCTACTTATTGGATGAGGGCCTCTCAATGCCTTTAACCCGCATTCTCTATGCAGGCGACTGCATTCGGCAGGTTCAAGCTTCCATCCTGCAAAGAGCATTTCCCAAAGCCGATATGGTCTCCATTTTTGGATCGGCGGAGTCGGGAATCTGGGCCTATCATCTCCCTGACGACCCCAAAGATGTCTTTCATTTCGATCCACGCATGATGCATTTAGAAATTATCAATCCTGAAAAAGATGGTAGTGGCGAAATGGTTTTAACCAATCTCGTCCGCCGCCGTTTTCCCTTGCTGCGCTATCACACTGGAGACCGGGTTATGTGGGTTGCTCGGGGCGCAGAAAAAAGCAGTTTCAAAATGTTGGGCCGTATTGCAAGTTCCTTCGCCATAGGCGAAAATTACATGGACCTCAATAGCCTGGCACCCTATTTGGAAGGCCTGCTTGCGTTTCAACTGGTTTTAAGTCAAGAATCCAGAGGTGACTTATTGGAACTTCGGGTGGTCCCTCCAGAGGGTTGGCATGAAGATCAACTATCCCAGTGGGAAAAGAAGATTGGCAACTTCATGGAAAAGGAAGAACTCCTGGTGGGTTCACGTTTGGAATTCCGTCGCTGCACCATGGCGCAGTTGGAGCGTTCACCCACCTCCGATAAGGTTATTCCCATCATGGATCGCCGTTGAGCTATCCCATGCGTCCCCGGTTTTCAACGTCAGTCCCTATAAAGGTTGCTATATTACCGTTCGGATTGCCTGCTCATTTCCATTTAAAGGAAGCTGGAAGAGTTCATGGCTGGGATATTTGAAGATCCCGTGACACCATCATACTGTGAGAAAAGGGTTCATTTCATGGTTGCCATTAGACCCGAACCTGGCCGGAAATGATGGTTTCCGTTGGAAAATAGCCCGCATTGTGTCTGGTGGAACTTACACCACCTCTCTGCCTAACAGCGCTACACATATTTATTTTGCCCCTCTCAACTTTGGCATTTTTCCCCAATATTTACACAAGGAGAGGAAGGCGTTCTGTGGCATAAAAACTGGCCATGGCTCATAAAACATTCAATTCATAGAGCTTGAAAGACAGGGCACCCCAAGATGTGTTAAAAAAATTTCCACGGCCAAAGTTTTCAGCCCAACGTAAAACGTGGAACCCTGTTAGCTCAACGAATGTTTTACGTTGGGCTCTCTCAGTGCCTGCTAGAATGTGCTCGGTCCCGGGATTGACCATATATGGATTGCCTGATCAGGCTTATTTTTGATCTCCCATTACGTAATTTTTTTATACATTGTTAAGGAGTGTCCTATGGTTCGGAGAGGTGTGCCCATCTTCGGGGCTTTACTAAGTCTATTAATTACTGGCAGTCTCATGGCGCAGACTGTCAGTGGAACGGTTTTTCGTGATTACAACGCCAACGGTCAGGCCGACACTTTTGAGGCTGGCGTGGAAGCTGTGACGGTTACGGCTTACGACTCTACGGGCGCAATCGTAGGGTCTGGCCCAACCATTGCCGATGGAACCTACAACCTGCCTTTGTCGGTTGGGCCAGGCACGGGTATTCGGGTTGAGTTTACGGGTTTACCCGCTTACCTGGTTACCGGGCCGGAAGGGCCTGATTCGGGTTCTACGGTTACTTTTGCCTTGAGCGGGGACACAGGCATCGACCTGGGCGTTAACAATCCTGGTGACTACTGTCAGGCAACCCCTGAATTGGCAACGAATTGCTATATTTTTGGAGATCAGACCGGATCTGGTTTGGACGCGCTTGTGTCCTTCGGTTATCTGTCTGGGAACTCCGGGGCATCCTCATCTCCAGGAGATTACACGGCAACTCATTCGGTGGAAGGCACGGCGGGCCAGGTTGGCTCTACCTGGGGCCTGGCCTATCAGGGCGCATCGGATAGCCTGTTTGCGGGTGCCTACATGAAGCGTCATTCCGGTTACGGCCCCTCCGGTCCGGGTGCCATCTATCGCATTGATAGAGGCTTGTCTTCTGTAAGCACCTTCTTGGATTTAAACACCCTA
>Ga0316189_10005740_pt1 | contig 11911 bp, 11 predicted proteins | sample LowCovwburrow_MG_FD_204930 | JGI IMG/M metagenome (GOLD analysis project Ga0316189, IMG submission 204930) | Coastal sediment microbial communities from Maine, United States - Lowes Cove worm burrow | ecosystem: Environmental > Aquatic > Marine > Coastal > Sediment | place: USA: Maine... | reverse complement strand
GTCTGGCGCATAGGCGAAAAAACCGTCACCTGGCATTTTCAGCAATGCCGCGCCGGGACCGTATGTTCCCAGGTCGTCGCCGTCTTTTTCGCCATAGGCGCAAAGTTCTTTGCTCATGACGAAGTTGGCCCGTTGACCCAGTCTCAGCAAGACCTTCGGCCTCATTTCGCCCGGCTCGCCCAGTGTAATATCAATGGAGCCGCTGAAAAGACTGCTTTCCAAGCCAACCCAGTCGTAGGTTTCCTTCAACTCCTCAAGAAAGACGACGGCCGTTTCCTGTTCCTTGCTGAAACGTTCCATGTTCTGGCCGTCTCGGGCCAGGTAATAGAGCTGGCGCTCGCCTAAACCTTCCACTTCCCAGCCACCGGAGTCTTTGGGGCCCATGGGCGGCAGCATGGCCAACGCTTTGAGGTATTCGGGTGGCTTGACCCGCATGGGGTTTATGGCGGGGTAAAACTGGTTTGGGCTCCAGGACCCGGAACGCATGAGGTATTTCAGCCCGAAGGCTTCCATTTGGCCCCGCATCCATTCCGCGTAGCGTTGCTGCTCGCCTTTTTTCTTTGTGTTGAATTTTGGCCGGTCGAAAAACGTGTCCTGGACGACACCCATCACTTGCTCTTTCTTGCCAAGCAACTCGGGTTCTGCGAAAAAACCTCGCGTCTCTTTGGCGCCCTGGCGTTCGGCTATCAGGGGGAAGGTGTCAACCCTTACACCACTGTCCCACCATTGCTTGAGTGCGATACCCTGGTTTAAGGCGGTCTCAATGTCAGCTTTGCCGGGGAGAGGCTTCTCTGATGTCACCTCTGATTCTTGAGCAATGGCAACCATCGTTTTCTCCTTTTGGTGTTTCGCACAGTTCTAATGGATGATTGATTCTGTGATGGGGTTAACGGCTTCGCTAGGGGAGGATGCAACCGCATGTTGCACAGTCGTGACTGGCGGCATCATCGAACCCCCTCTCAAAGAGTTCTTTGAAGAATTTGGCCTGAAGGTTCAAGAGAGAGAGCATTTCGCCCAGGGGTTCGGCCGGGTAGTAACGGTGAATTGTCAGTTTCTTGTATTGCTTTTCTTTTTTGCCCGCAAAAAGCCTCTTTTTCTGTTTACCGAGCATGGAATAAGCGAGCATGATCTCATGAAACGTAAACTTCGCTTCAAGCTCCGTGCTGGTTTTAAGCTTTCTTGTCAGGAAATCCAGGAACATAGGAACATCCATTTCCGCGATTTCCACACCGTTCATTTCCAAGATATCGATGGCCCGGTTATAGCTTGCCACGCGTTCGATGTCGCGATTCAGGGCAGCTGCCCAACCAATTAACTGTTGCCGGTAAACTGTTTCCATGGTGCTGGGCGGGTTGGTGATGGCCACATCCAATATTTTGGCGTTCATATTGATGACATGCAGAATCTCACCACCCGCCGCAATGGCGGGTTTTAGGGGTGTATTCATGAGCACGCCGCCGTCGACAAATTCCTGGGTACCCATGATTTGGGGTGGATAGAATCCGGGAATGGCGCTGGAGGCCCTGATCACCTTTGGTCCCAGTTCCCGAGACATCTCGGCCTTTTTGAAGATTCGTACCTGGCCGGTGGTCCAATTGGTGGTGGCAATGCTCAAGGACTTCGTTGATTTGCGCAGGGCATCAAAGTCTATATTCTTCTTGATCACCTGTTCCCAGGGGGAAGTTGAAATAAAAGTGGTGATGTTAATAAGGTCAATTGCCCGTTGCAAAAGGGGTTCGCCAGAGGAGGCGAAATGGGCGAGGCGTTGCGTCATGTCCCAGCCTATATACGCGCTGTCGCGCACATGCTGAGAGAGCGATTGCAGGGGGTTCTTCAGGAAGCAGAGGGGGTTGAAGACTTCCAGCGGATTTAACCGAATTCGATAGCCGCCGTTGCCGCAGCTGTTCTCGGCGAACTGTTCGAGCCAGATGGCCTCCAGCATGCCAACGGCGGCCGCTCCGTAGGTATCCCACTGGGAGACGAGGTAGGCAGCGTTGAAAGAGCCGATTGACGTTCCCGTCAAGACAGGCGGGTCCAGGGGGATCGGCGCTTCTCCATGCTTGGGGCTGGTGGCGGGAGACTTGCCGTTTACCAGGGCCTTGACAACGCCAAGCTCATAGGCACCTAAAGCGCCTCCACCAGAGAGGATTAAAGCCGAATTCTTGCTAGTTCTCATGTTCTTGTTCTCGATAGAGATGGCTGAGGCGAAGGGGATGACGCCAACACATGGGGCAGACCATCTTCACGGCGGGGATACTCATCGGGTACTGCGGGTAGTGCTCCGCCCATTGAGGGTTTCTACCTGCTTCAGATCAATTGGGGTGATGGCGAAGTTCAAATCTCTGGCCTTGGTTTGCAAGGATGGGGAAAGTCCAGGCTACATGGGCCCGGCTTGTGGGAGGATCAGCGGGGACCCCCATTGATCGGTGAATTCTGCTTGGTTGAGGCGACACTTTTTGGCGCGAGTTTTGGCAGAACTTTGAGTTCTATGCCTTGACCCTCTGTGATCACAACCAGTTGGTTGGCGTTGATGTTTTCAAACGATTCTTCTTTGCCGCCGGGCCAGCGCACGGTTAAACGATCCACCCGCTCGGCCTGATTGAGGCCGAAATAGAGGCGGCGTGAGTGTTGCGATGCATAACTGGAGCCCGCACTGGAAAGGCGGTGGTGGCGGGCTTTATCAGCGGCGATGGTTACTTCGGCGCCGATCCCGTCCCGGTTGGATTGGGTTCCCCTGAGTGAGACGACCAGCCAGTTGCGCTGTTGTCCTATGTCGTTGCGCAGCAGGCCTGGCGCGATGCCTTCGGGGTGGATATCACCCGGATTGTGGCTGATGGCCAGATCCAGGTCACCGTCGTGATCCATGTCGAAAAGCGCGATCCCGCGCGAGTCTATTATATCGTCTGCGCCCAGCGCCATGGCGACGTCTGTGAATTGGGGCTTGCCCGTCGCGTCTGTGCCCTCGTTGCGTAAGAGCACGTTGTGCTCCCATCCGTTCCAGGACAAGTTGCCCCGTGCTTCCTTCTTGAAATAGTGACCCTTCTTGTAATCGTCGATGTGCGCGACCGCGCCCATAATGAAGGGTAGTCAGTAATCGTCCTTACTGGTGGCGGTGATCCAGCCGTTGGCCGAGTAAATGTCCTGGTCTCCGTCGTTGTCGAAGTCATAGAATGTGGAGCCCCAGTACCAACCGAAGGGGTTGCTGTTGGAGGCCACGCTAACGTCTTCGAAGTGACCGCTACCGTCGTTGAGTAACAGGGAATTGCCCTTGATGATGTGGTCGCCGGCACTGGACCAGTTGGGACCCAGGTAGTGCAGCAACTCCTTGTAGAGGGGCAGATCCGCTCGGAAGGTGCCCTGTTGGATGCTGTTGATGACGTAGTTTTTCAGGGTGGGCGCCTGGCCGTACCAGCGCTGGCCGGAATGCACGTTGGCCACGTAGATATCCAGGTCGCCATCGTCGTCCACGTCGCCCCAGCTGGCACTCATGCCGAAGCCCAGGTCAATGGCGCCGGCTTCTTCCGAGATATCGGCGAAGGTTCCGTCGCCATTGTTGCGATAGAGGGTATTGCGGCCAAAATCATTGGCCACGTAGAGGTCCTGGTCGCCATCTTTGTCGTAGTCTGCCCAGGCTGTTCCCAGGGAGAGACCCACGTCACCCACACCTGCCGCTTGGGTTACATCCGTGAATTTGAAATTGCCATCGTTGCGAAGCAGGGTGTTGGGGACGCCATTGCGTGTGTAGAACGGCGTGTCGGGTAGATCTGTTCTGGGGTCCAGGTAGCGGCCCAGGTAGAGGTCCAGGTCGCCGTCGTTGTCGTAATCAGAGGCGGAAGCTACCGCTACGATCGGGCCGGTCAGGTCTGTGCCGTCACTTACGTCCGTAAAAGTACCGTCGCCGTTGTTGGCAAAGAGCTTGTTGCCCAGGGTGAAGCGGCCCACGAAAAGGTCCTGGTCGCCGTCGTTGTCCAGGTCGGCAAATACGCCGACGTTGACCGCGATCAGGTTATCGGTGAGGCCCGCCTCCACGGTGACGTCTTTAAAAGTACCGTCGCCCTGGTTCCTGAACAGCTGGGCCGCAGCTCCGTTCGGGAAGAAGAGGTCGTCCCAACCATCGCCATCGTAGTCGGCGGCACTGACGCCAGCCGAGCTGTACTGCACGATGGGAAACCCGTCCAGGGTCCAGTCGGGATCTACGTTAAACATGGGGTTGTACTTGAGCCGTACATCTGCAAGTCCGGCCTGGGCGACGATATCGGTAAAGCCGCTGCCTGAACCGATCACGGTTTTTCCCCTGAGCAGTTTCTGGCGGGTAATCTGCCAGTGCTCTCCTGCTCGGCTCAAGTCCATCAGGAAATGCGCTTGGATTTCGAAGTCGCCAACGTCTCGCTTGCCGCGTAGCCACAGGGTTGCCCTTACGGAAGCTCGTTTATCGGAGGTGAGCTGTTCCATGCCGGACAGTTTAAATTTGGCAAAATGAACCGAAGCGAAACTGTTGAGGAGATCGGTGACGGTCTTGTCCATATCTGCCTTGGCATAGACACGGGGTTCTTCTTCCGACCAGGCAAAAACGCGCACGCCGTCGGCCTCGTTGTCCAGGGTCTCGGTCCAACTTCCCTGTGCCTCGTTCTTATAGGAATCCGCGTAGAAGGCCGTCACTACAGTGGGGTCAAGCGCCTTGATTCCATGCGCCATTTCAGAGAATGATTTGCTGACGGTTCTACCCACTTCCGCCAGACGGAACGCGGATTTTTCCATGCGATGGGTCTGCCACATGAGTAAAAGGCCCGCTACCACCAGCAGGGACAGCAGGGTGAGCAATACGCGGCGCAAGCGTTTTTTAGGAGGATGCTTTGACATGCCAGAAATTCCTTCTATATGTTGGTTGGAGTGCTTGATGTTGAGGGAATCAATAGTTGGGGAAGAGGATGCGGCCCTGTTCTCGAAGTTGGCCACAGAGATAGTCCCGCTTGAGTTTGAGATGTTGGAGTTTGCCGTTATAGGTTCGCGGGATGGTACCGCTGCGGACCAGGTAGACCCGTCCGGGCCGAAAGCCGAGTTTTTCATGGGTTGCGCAAACGATCTCGCGACAAATGTCCTCGAGGGCTTCTTCGTCCATGGAGGCGCCGCGGCGAATTTCGGCGAAAAGGTAGACCTGTTCACCCTCGGAATGGCCCTTGTCGATGCCGGTTGCCATGCTTAGCTTCACACAGGGCAGTGCGTCGATGGTTTCCTCCACTTCCTGGTTGGCGATGGTTCGGCCCGCCGAGATGATCACATTTTTGCGCCGGCCGGAAATGAATAAGTGCCCTTCTTCGTCCAGGTAGCCCAAGTCGCCACTGTCGAAGAAACCGTTGTCTAGAAACAGCTTCGCGGTGGCCGTTGGGTTGTTGTAGTAGCCGCGAGTGGCCGCCTTGCTGCGGATGGCGATGCGGCCCACCCTGCCCGCTTCCATAGTGTCGCCGCTTTCGTCGACAATTTCCAGTTCCACGTCGCTGAAAGCCGGGCCCACCGAGACCAGGCCTCGAGCGTCCTCTCGCAGAGGTTTGCCGGGATACCAGGTACACACGCCCACCGTCGCCTCTGCCAGCCCGTAACCCGCGATCACCACATTCTCCAGGGAGAAGGCTTTTTCGAAATTGCGAATGGTACTGGCACGAACCGGTTCGGCGGCATTCAGGGCAACCCGCAGGCTGGTGATATCCAGATGGGCCAGTTTCTTGATATAGCGGAGGCAGAGGCGGTAGGCGAAATCGGGTGCCGCGGTGAAGCTGCCTTGATGCTCCTGGATCTTTTTCAGCCATGCGGCCACGCTTGCCAGGCTGGTGGGCAACAGGACCAATTTTGCGCCGAGGTAGAACGGAACCAGGGTCATCAGAATCAGGCCCATGTCGTGGTAGACGGGCAGCCAGCTGACAAAAACATCGTCTTTGCTGATACTCATGCCGGCGATCAGCTGTTTCACATTGGTGATCAGGTTTGCATGGGTAAGCATGACGCCCTTGGGGTCGCCTGTCGAGCCGGAGGTGAATTGAAGAAAGGCCAGATCGTCTCTGTCTAGCCGGGGCAATGCAAGAGGGGCTTGAGCAGCCGCATCGCTGAACAGAACGGGAAGGTTCTGAACCTGGCCCATACTTGTGAAGGCGTCCCGGTCTGAGCGGTCGGGTGGGATGATCATACAGGAGGCCTGACACAGGCCGGCAATCTTGAAATTGCGCTCGGGTGCGGTTTCCGGAAAAACGGGCACGGCCACCGCGCCCAGCAGCATGCAGGCATAAAAGGCATAGAAGAAGTCTGGTCCATTGGGCAAGATCAGGACCACGCGATCACCTTGGCCAACGCCGATCTCTGCCAGCGCCGCAGCCAGGGATTTGGCCCGAGACAAGATCTGTCCGTAACTGAACCGTTCGTCACCAAAGTGAAAGGCCACTTGTTGCGGTGTTACTTCACCGCGTTGAACGATCAGTTCCCGAAGGGTAGATGTGGTTTGGCTTGAAACGATCAACTCTGCCTCCATTCTACCAAGGCGCGAGAGGCTTTGTGCCTTCGGGGGTGCAAGAAATGTAGCACGTATTTCAAGGCGTCCCCCTACAGACGGTTAAACCTTGGCCTGAACCAGGTTGAATAAATCGGAGACGGCCACAAGATCGACAATCTCTTCTTCTTCGATAGCAATTTGGTACTTGTCTTCCAGGGCCAAAACGATATTCTGGATGTCCATGGATTCGGCACCCAGGTTTTCGCGCAGGCGATCATCGGACTTGACCTTTTTCAGGCCTAGTTGCCGACCCACCAGTTTGACCACGTCTTCAATACGGATCATTGGCAACCTCCTTCCAAGAGAAGAGCGGCACAACCGCCGTCGTACGCGACACTGGAGAGAAGGGCCTTGTGTATGTCCTGTTTTTTGTTGTGGGCACCCAATGCTGATTCGGGCAAGCCGGTGTTGGAGTCTGTGTAGCCGGCAATGCCGGGCAGTTTGCCGCGCGCCATGCTCTCCAGGGCGACAATGGCTTGAATGGCGCCGCCAGCCCCGAGCGTTTCACCCAGCACCGCTTTAGGCGCGGTCACAGCGGGCAATTCATCGCCGAAGACGGCGTACAGGGCATCTGCTTCGATACGATCACCCAGTTGGCTGCCATTGGCCGACGCACAAATAGCGTCCACCCCGGCAGGTTTGAGTGAGGCGGCCTGGAGCGTGCGCGACAGCGTGTGTGAGAGTGCACGCGCGCCCTGTTCCGGGTTGGTTCCCCGGCTCGGGTCGTAGCCGGTGGCGCTGCTCTTGATCTCACCCAGGATGGTTGCACCCCTGGCCCTGGCACTTTCCCGCTCTTCAAGCATGAGCAAGGCCGCGCCTTCGCCCAGGGCAAACCCATTGCGTTGCCGGTCGAAGGGGACGGGGTGGCCGGCGTCCTGACCGTTGAAGGCCAACATTCCGCCGCGGAAATAGGTGAAGGCAGATTCGAAACAAAGGGCTTCGGCACCACCGGCCAACAGGGCATCGGCCCTTCCGCAACGAATGCTTGCCGTTGCCGCAATAATGGCGTTCAGCGAAGACGTGGACCCGGTAGCGACCGTGGTGTTGACGCCCTGCAGATTGTTCCATACTGCGGTTTGACCCGCAGCTGCATTGATGACCGTATTGGCGAAATCCATGGGTTTTGCATACTTGGGACCCACGGTCAGGCTTTTGCGGTCGAATTCCATGATGGTGCTCAGTCCGCAAAACACCGTGCCCAGGAACAGGCCTACTTCCCGGTCGCTGACCTGCTCGGGCGACAAGCCCGCGTCGTTAAGCGCCAGGAAGGCAGCCGTTACCGCAAAGCGGCCAATGCGATCCAGGGGCCTGAAGTTCTTATCACCCAGGTAGTCCATGGGCGAAAAACCCTTGATTTCCATGGCCCGAAACCCTTGCAGAGAACCCGTTTCAAACTCCCCTACGGGAAGGTACTGATTCTTGCCAGCGCATAGGCCCTCGTGAAGCGCTTGGGCGGAGTCACCCAAGGGCGACAAAACCGCTCTGCCGGTAATCACCACTCTGCGGTTCAATGCACATCCTCCAATCGTTTCAAAATGACGGAAGCATTGTTGCCGCCGAAGGCATAGGCATTGTTCATGGCAATGCGCACGTTCACATCGCGGGCCTGATTGGGCACATAGTCCAGGTCGCAGGCCGGGTCTGCTTCCTCCAGGTTGATGGTGGGCGGAATGACGCTGCGGCTGATGGCCAGAGCACAAGCGGCAGCTTCGATGACCGAGGCGGCGCCCATAGTGTGTCCGAGAATGGATTTAATGGAGCTGATGGGGACCCGGTAGGCATCATCGCCGAAAACCTTTTTGACCGAAAGGGTTTCGTTGAGGTCGTTGCTCTTGGTACCGGTGCCATGGGCGCTGATGTAGTCCACATCTTCCGGGTTGATGCGGCTCTCGGCCAGGGCCTTCTGCATGGCGCGTACGGCGCCGCGACCCTCCGGATGAGAACCGGTCATATGGAAGGCGTCACAGCTCAGTCCGCAACCCATAACCTCGGCGAGAATCGTTGCGCGGCGGCGGCGAGCGCCTTCCAAGCTCTCCAGGATCAAGACCCCGGAGCCCTCGCCTGGGATCATGCCCTTGCGCGCTCGGTCAAAAGGCCTGCACAGGTCGGGTGAGATGGCCATCAACCTGGCAAAACCCGTGTAGGTAATGCGCGAGAAAGCATCGGCGCCGCCCACAACCATCACATCCGCCAGGCCCGTGGCAATCTGGTCGAAGCCGTGGGCGATGGCATAGTTTCCGGCGGCGCAGGCCGTGGGGATCATGGTGGGTGTGGTGCCGGTCAGGCCATAATGGCTGGCCACATAGGCGGGAATATTGTGGCAGGGATACCGTTCGTTAAAGTGGGTTGGAACCTGGCCCAACGCGTCTTCCACATAGCGGTCATTGAAGGATTCGATCAGGTTGGGCTCGCCAGAAGTGGTGCCCATGGAGACACCCGTGGCCTGCTGGGGCAGGGTTTCGGCGTCGAGTCCTGCGTCATCCAAGGCGAGTTGGGTTGCGGCCAGAGCAAATTGGGTTGCCCGAGCGAACAGGCCGGGGTCTACATCGGGTAGGAAATCACCCAGTTGGAAATTGTGGATCTGCCCCCCTCTGTGCACCCGGTAGGCCGATGTGTCGAACAGGGTCACATCGCTGATACCGTGGCGGCCTTCGATCAGGTTTTTCCAAAAAACCTCTTTGCCCGACCCAATCGGCGTCACCAGGCCAATTCCAGTGATAACAACACGTCGCATGAGTCTACCTCATATAATTTGTAGGATCAGGCGACCTTGCGGGCCATGTACTCGCCTGCCAGTTGGGCGGAAACTTCCACATTAATGAACTTTTCCATCTCTTCCTCTGGGATGTCGAGGTCGAATTCCTGATCAATATTAATAGCTATTTCGAGAAGGGTCAGGGAATCCAGGTCCAGGTCATCTTTGAAAGAAGCGGTGTCACTGATGTCTTCGGGTTTGATATTGGTCGTTTCATAGATCACTTGTTTGATCTTGGCTTTGGTTGATGAGAGATCCATGGGAATCCTCCTATGCCGTATATGTGGCTGAAAATCATTGTGGTTTGTTTATATGGTCGACAGATGCAAAGATCTAGAAGAATCAATTCTATAGAAGATAACACAGGGTTTTTTGCAATGCACGATTTATTTTGTGAATATTTTTTTCGCAGGGGGAAGGCGTCAAGATGGCTACACCCATTCGTGCCCAATGGCTTCAGGCTGAAACTGGTATGGCAGAAAAGGCTTTTTGGGATGAATTCGTCAGCAAGCCCAAGCTCAGCAAAGAGTTCTCGTAAGCGGGAGCCCTTTTTGCTTTTCGCTTGATTTGTTGAAAGTTCGGTTGCACCGGGTCATAGGCGAGATGTTTCGTGAAACCAGGGACAAGACCAAAGGGATTTTGGGGTGGAGGGTAGATGGTCAGGCTTGTTAAGATAATTAGTAAGTCCAAGCCCTGAGCCCTAGTCCTACTTTTTCATTAAGGCAAGAACAGGGGGCGTTAGGCTTCATCGAAACCGGCCGCGCAAGCAAAGACGGCGGGTTCGTAGCGAGAGGCTTTCTCCTGGTTTTGCTCGTGCTGGCTCAAGGGACCAACCATCTGAACAAGCCTCAGATGGTCATTTGTTCTCTATCTTGACCTTGAGCCAGGTAAATCTCAAGAAGTAGAATCGCCCATATAACCAGGACATTCCTCCGAGCCTAGAGGCAGCAGTTGGTTCTCAAGCATGGTTTTGATAAGCTCAGTCGCATTTTTCATCGAAATTCGGCGATTGCTGCCTGCAAAGTATACATCGGTTTTACTCTTTCCCTCATCGGCCAGATCGGAGATCCCCCGAACCACCATGCATCTGGTCGCAGACAGATTCTGCATCACGGTATGGACAACACCACTGGACTCCATTTCTATGACCGATATATTGCGATCACTGGCCTGTAGCCATTTGACAAAGCTATTTGAAGAGACAACCATATCGAGGGTGGCAATTTGGATATCATCAGCGTGGAGCCGAGTATTACCAAGACGACTCTTGCCTTCTTTCGTTTTCTCTTTCTGTGCCTCGTCGGGATCGAGAGGGTCATCGAGGGTCTTCAAAACCTTCTCTGCTCCATTTTTGCAAATCCCTTTCCAATTGGCGAATATCTCTTGGTGGGAAAACTCTAAATGCATTGCCCAGGACACCAATTGTTGGGTGGTCTGATAGCTGCTTCCCCCCAAAAGGATGGTGAAATCCATTACACCTTCTTTCGAAGGATGATCTTTTACCTCTGAACGATGAAAGAAATCCGTAACCCGTGAGGCAACCACTACGTCACCCTCGTTAATATTATCGGGTCTGGCGCTTCCGGCGATACCGATACTGACAACCGTCCCTACATTAAAGCGGTGTAACATTCTCTCCGCCATTTGGGCGGAGATCATCTTTCCCATTTTGCCTAGCAACAGCACGACACAACTGAATTCTCCGCATGTGAAGGCATAATAAACCTGGCCTGTCTTGGCGTCCGTCAGCCGCTCCATTGAACCCATGACATCTCTGAAAAAACGGAACTCCTCGGGCAACGCGATGACAAAAGCGATATCCATATTCTTGGCTTTCTCAATGTTCCAGATCGCTTTTCTTGTATTTTCTTTCATGGTTATGGCGACGCGTTCAAGATGCTTGTCTTTTTCTTGCCAATCGATAGATTTACCGCGCTGCCAAAGTGCGCGAAACTGTCTGGTGTAAGTGGCGAGGAAGTCGTCGTTCTTCCCGGACTCAAGAAGAAAGCAGGTTTTTTCTCCGCTACTCGCGTTCGGGTCCACGGTGTAAACGGAGACCAGAGCCAACCCGTCTTCCATTTTGCTATTGATTATGACCAGACCCACCGGGGGTGACCAGTCAACGACCTTTGCGTGGAAATGATCGCAACTGGTCTGCTCTAATTTGTCCTGGAATGCCTGGATGGTTTCAAGTTTTTCAGCGAAAGATTTCTGCTTCACGTTCCAGATAAGCGCCGCCGTTCCATTGGTCAATAAAAAGTTCACCCGGGTGCCCTTCTCCATTGCCTTGCTTATCACTTCTCCCTGACTTTTGAGAACATTCGGGGTCATTGCCATGATGTCGAGGGTGATCGGGTTTGGGTGCAAGGCAATGATCGATTCCCTCATGCTCCCCTGGGGAAAGAAAGACACAGATGTGAGGTTAGCCGATATTTGCTTCATGGCCTACCTGTTAGCTCTCGGTACCGGTTTTTTCAGGTTCAAAGCGGAGCGGGAAGTGGTGGTGTCTGAGTAAGGCTAATCCCTTTTGTTCCAATAGCGGTCCACGAACCTGCGTCAAGCCGTTTGGCCTGATGATCTTGCGCGCACTGATACAAGGCTGACGCGGTCTCATTCGG
>Ga0316189_10005739_pt1 | contig 11912 bp, 11 predicted proteins | sample LowCovwburrow_MG_FD_204930 | JGI IMG/M metagenome (GOLD analysis project Ga0316189, IMG submission 204930) | Coastal sediment microbial communities from Maine, United States - Lowes Cove worm burrow | ecosystem: Environmental > Aquatic > Marine > Coastal > Sediment | place: USA: Maine... | reverse complement strand
TAGGAATGCACAATATAGTAAACAGGCCAATGGCGGTAAATGGTGAAGTAGTGATACAGCCAATTATGTATGTAGCCCTATCGTACGATCATAGAATTATTGACGGTCGTGAATCTGTAGGATTTTTAGTTGCTGTTAAGGAGGCTTTAGAAAATCCGGTTGAAATTTTAATGGATAATGATCCTAAAAAAGCATTAGAAATGTAAATTTTATTAATAAGAGATTAAAGCCCATAGTTCTATCGAGTTATGGGTTTTTTTATAAAGAAATTACGGTATTGTAAAACCCTAAAATCAAAAGTTGTAAAATTTGGGTCTTTGTCTTTTATAGATTTATACAAAGCCATACTTCCGATAGCTCTGTTGGCTGCGCCAGATGGAGCTGTTAAAGAAACTGTTCTGATAATACGAGATTGAGATTCTTCACTACATTCAGAATGACACAGGTTAAATTGATGTACTCGAGGCACATCATTTGAAATAACGTCTAATTTTAGATCTAATTTTCTTAAATGTTTTCTAAAAAAATATTCTGGTCCGTTTTTGCTATTTCCCCCAGTAAATAATAAAGTATCAACTTTTGTGTGTTTTCTTATATAAGTTATCAGATCACGTAGTTTTATATCTTGCATACCCAGATCTGAGGCATCTATCTTTTCTCGTTTACAACTTTCAACGATATCGCAAATACCAATGTTGTTGGCAATTAAGAAATCTTTTCGTTGTTTAATAGCTTCATCTGTAGTCTCATATTTTAAATGCAATTCAAAAATTCTATCTATGATCTTCCATAATTGACCATTGCGACTCCCATAACAAAAATCGATATCGCCTTCAAGTAAATTATTCATAGAAAATCGAGGCGGAGGTAAGGTTCCAACAATTAATTTGGTAGCATTTTGTGGAATAAACGGCTCATATGGATGTTGGTGGAAAAACATTTCATTAAATATAATGAAAAAGCCCGAACGGCAAAGTTCAGGCCCTAGTTACTGTATAAAAACTCTAAATTACAATCTGATAACCATAATTGCCGTAATACATAAGGTGTTAATACTTATATTAAACTATAGTTATATAACATAAACTATGGTTGATCTACTTTATTGTTTTGGGCTAAAAAAAATAATATTCTTTATAAACCTATCACTAAAGTGGCAGTAAACCGATCATTATTAATATCTAAATTTGCCGGTTCAACACCATCAACATTCAAGAAATTATATACATCTGTATTTTTTGAATTTTGATATGAAAAATCCAATCTTGTATTTCCGCTAAATTTTAAACCTACACCCAACGAATAACCCGAAATATTATCTGAATCAATTGCGTCTGCATATGGACTTTCTTCAAAATGGTAACCACCTCTTAAGCTAAGTTTATCTAAACGCCATTCGGCTCCAACTTTAAATTGTGAAACTCCTCTTAAAGTATTTGCAAAATTTTGATTCTCATCATTGAACTCTCCGGCAGGTTTTAACTTAATATTTTTAAAATCCTTATAGGTATAATCAAAGCTAATTAAGCCTTCTTTTCCTACGATATAGGCTAAACTACCTGTTAACTTTGCTGGTGTTACCAAGTTGTAATCAAAAACATTTATTGATTCAATATCTCTTTGTATATCTGGTTCTCCATTAAAAAATAATACATCATCAAAGGCCACATATTCTTCTGATAATTCATACCAGGTAGGTGATTGAAAAGAAACACCTAATCTTAATTCGTTAGAAGGTTTTGCAATAAAACCAACTCCAAATGAAACCCCTGTACCAAAAGTTATTAATTCTTCATGTGCAGATACATCGAAAGTATTTCCTTCACCATCATTATTAAATTCTTCCGTAAATATCGATTGATAAAAGTCTATAGAATGAGTTGTTATCGAAGCACCAATATATAAATTTTCACTTGTTTGAGCGGCAAAAGAAAATACAAACTTATCATTTCTTCCAGTGGTAAAGTTTTCGAATGTTTGCTCTTCTGTATTCCCATAAATAACATCTGGATCATAAAAATCTGTTATTGGGGCAAAACCACTATTACCAGTTGTAAACCAGTTATTCTCAAAATCTCTACTAACAGAATAATTAAAACCAATGGCTATTTTTTGTATGTCTGAATGACGGCCTCCATCAAATACCAAAACACCACCACCTTGAGTTAAATTAAGATAATCATCTTGATTTAAAGTGTTTGTACCAGAAAAGTTAACATTGATATCTGTACTTCTTAATCCTATTGAAGTACTAAAACTACTGTTTTTAAATATCGCTAAACCGGCAGGGTTTATATCACCTGCTGAAAGATCACCACCCAGTGCACCAAAGGCTCCACCCATGGCATTGTATCTTGCAGTACCATTATTATCTTCACCAGAAAACAAAATGGCTACATCACTATTGCTTAAAACTTGGGCATTAATTGCTAAGGAGGACAACAATCCTCCTATTAGGAAAAGTACTTTTTTCATGTTAATTTTTTTTATCTATTTGAACGTCTTGAACTACTTCTTGAAGATGAGGATGTTGATCTAGATGATGAACTGCTTCTTGAAGAAGAGGCTCTACTGCCGCTACTTCTTGAAGATGATGACGATGATCTAGCTTTACTACTACTTCTCGATGGAGAAGAAGATCGGCTATAATTTCTAGTATTTCTGGAACTACTTCTTGTACCGTAGTTTCTTGATCTACTATTGTTGGGCCTGCTATAATTTCTTCTGCTTGAAGAAGACGTATTAGCTCGCCTGTATGTATTATTTGTTGAACTTGAATTTCTATTAGAATATGAAACTCTTGGTCTGCTAATTCGAGTTGTTGCGTTTCTGGAATTTGTTGCACTTCTATTATTTGGAGCAATTCTAGAATTACTTCTAGTGACTCCATATCTTGAATTTTGTAAACCTGATGAATTTCTTCTTAAGGCACTTGATCTGGTATTTGCATTTCTTAATCTTGAACTATTTGGTCGTACAGCTGATGTACTTCTTCTTACACCGTTAGTTGCACTACGTCTTAAATTTGTGCTGTTTGAATTGTTTCTTCGGTTAGCTGAAGTAGACCTCCTATTGGCAGAAGTGGTACCACTAGCTCTTCGGCTAATAGAACTTCTGTTACCTAATCTACTGTTATTTGACGCATAACGTCTTCCATATGAAGTGTTATATCGATTACCATAGAAATTATTTCTGCCATAAAAACCTCTATTACCCCATCCGTTATTCCAGCCCCAGCCATTATTCCAGCTCCAAGGATTGTAAAAGCCACCAAAACCCCAATAATTATTAAAACCACCGTAAAATCCACCATACCAAGGGTCATAGAATCCGCCCCAACCTAAATTAAAGCCTCCCCAACCCCAGTTATTAAACCTGTAAGGATTATACCATCCGAAACCACCGCCCCAGCCGATACCAGTATTAATAGTTATATCAATATTATCAGAATATTCCCAAGGAGAATTACCATCAACATAACCTTCATCATCATAATATTCATCATCACCATACCCCAAAGAATCAATATCTGTAAAAATATCATCTTCATTAAAATCATCATACCTTTCAGCTTGTCTCTTAAAGTAATCTTGATATTTAGATGATTTTTGATCGTTGGCGACGTTATTGTTATTGTTGTCGGCAACAATTGCTACTTGTTTTTTATTTGTATCGGTTGCATAAATACCATCATCTTCAGTTGCTGTGTTGGCATCTCTATATATGATACATGAAGTTGTAGAACCTAGTATAATCAATACTAAAGAGGCGAAAAATACTTTTTTAATTGCGGTGTAAATATTAATTTTCATATCCAATGGCTTTTTACTATTCTAAATTACAAATTATAATTAGTTTTGCACTGATTACAATTTGTGAAATATTTAACACAATATTTGTGCCAAACATACAATATGAGTAAAAATTTAACGAAAAGAAGCGAAGATTATTCTAAATGGTATAATGAATTGGTTGTAAAAGCTGATTTAGCTGAAAATTCCGGTGTAAGAGGATGTATGGTTATCAAGCCATACGGATTTGCAATTTGGGAGAAGATGCAAGCAGAATTAGATAGAATGTTTAAAGAAACCGGGCATGAAAATGCTTATTTCCCCTTATTTATACCAAAATCATATTTTAGTAAAGAGGCTAGTCATGTAGATGGTTTTGCCAAGGAATGTGCTGTTGTTACACATTATAGATTGAAAAATGCCGAAGATGGGAGTGGAATCATTGTTGATGAAGACGCAAAACTGGAGGAAGAATTGATCGTTAGGCCTACTTCTGAAACTATTATATGGGATACATATCGTAAATGGGTACAATCATATAGAGATTTACCTTTATTAATAAATCAATGGGCGAATGTTGTACGTTGGGAAATGCGAACACGCTTATTTTTACGTACCACTGAATTTCTTTGGCAGGAAGGTCATACTGCTCATGCCACAAAAAATGAAGCTATTGCTGAAGCTGAACAAATGCAACGTGTATATGCTGATTTTGCCGAAAATTTTATGGCAATGCCTGTTATTAGAGGGACTAAAACTGAAAGTGAACGTTTTGCCGGAGCCTTAGAAACTTATACTATTGAGGCCCTTATGCAAGATGGAAAAGCACTTCAAGCAGGAACCTCACATTTTTTAGGGCAGAATTTTGCAAAAGCATTTGATGTTAAGTTTACCTCTAAAGAAGGGAAACAAGAATATGTTTGGGCTACTTCTTGGGGAGTTTCAACTCGTTTGATGGGCGCCTTGGTAATGACACATTCTGATGATAGCGGTTTAGTATTACCACCAAATTTAGCTCCAATACAAGTTGTTATTGTTCCTATTTATAAGGGGGAAGAGCAATTTGAATTAATTTCCGCGAAAGCGAAAGAAATATTAACCGCTTTAAAAGCTAAAGGCATTTCAGTAAAGTTTGATAATAGAGACACTCATAAACCAGGTTGGAAATTTGCCGAATATGAATTGAAAGGAGTACCCTTAAGAATTGGTATGGGACCACGCGACCTTGAGAACGGTACAGTTGAATTGGCTCGTAGAGATACACTAACTAAAGAAGTTGTAAATCAGGATGATTTGGTTGAGACTATTGAAGGTTTATTAAAAGAGATTCAAGAAAATCTATATTCCAAGGCTGCTAAGTTTAGAGATGGACATATCACAAAAGTAGATACATTTGATGAGTTTAAAGAAACTTTAGACAATAAAGGTGGTTTTGTTTTAGCTCATTGGGATGGAACCGAAGCTACAGAAGATAGAATTAAAGAAAAAACGAAGGCCACAATCCGATGTATACCTCTTGATGCTGAGTACGAAGAAGGTTTATGTGTTTTTTCAGGTAAAAAATCGACCAAAAGAGTACTTTTTGCGAAAGCATATTAATTTTTTTGAAAAAGTGCTTGCAGAGTTTTAAAAATGTATTATTTTTGCACTCGCTTTAGAAAGCTAAAGTATGTTAATGGTCCGTTCGTCTAGGGGTTAGGACGCCAGGTTTTCATCCTGGTAACAGGGGTTCGATTCCCCTACGGACTACAATAAATGTGTTTTTTTGTGGATTTGTTTATGCGTTGAGATATACGCCATAAGAATAAATGATTAAACAAATGAACAATTAAACAATTAAACAATAAGATAATGGCAAATCATAAGTCGGCATTAAAAAGAATTAGAAGTAGCGAAACAAAGCGTTTAAGAAACAAGTTTCAGCATAAAACAACAAGAAATGCTATTAAGAACTTGCGTTCAGCGGAAAAGAAGAAAGATGCAGAAGCTCAACTTCCTTTAGTGGTAGCAATGATCGATAAATTAGCTAAGAATAATATAATTCATAAAAATAAGGCTGCTAATTTAAAATCAAAATTAACAAAGTTTGTTGCAACTATATAAGTTTTTATAGTTTTAAAAAATTGGAAAGACTGTCTGTTTAGACAGTCTTTTTTTATTTGTAAAAGTTACAATTTCATTGCTATTTCATTTTGTATAGAGTAGGAGTTTTTAATTTCTAATTGTTCTATATGAAATGTTTTGTGATGAAACGAGAATTAGAAAGAGAGTATACATATGTACTGTTTGGCAGTGAAGCAATTAGCTTATATAAAATGTCTTTAAGCATATTATTGTCATCTTCTTATGTTGAATATAAAATAGGTGCATATATTGATGTTAAACAATTTATGCAGGAAACTCAAAAATGGGATAGTTTCATTGAAATTAGCGAAAGTGATTTTAGACGAATAAAAAAGCATTCATTTAAATCTCCTCACTCTAAAATCACCGTAGAAGGTAGAAGGAAAAGAAGAACATTTTTTGACTTTTTTTTAAAGTAGACCAAAGATCACCACTCATAGGTTCTATCTGCATCTAATCTAATAAATATAAATAATAATAAGGTAAATCCCCAAAGAGACGAGCCTCCATAACTAAAGAAAGGTAAAGGAATTCCAACTGTTGGCAATAGACCAATTACCATACCGATATTTATCATAAAGTGAAAAAAGATCATCGTTGCTACCGAATAACCAAAAACACGGCTAAAAGCTGATTTCTGTCGTTCGGCTACTTGAATTAAACGAAGTATAAAAGCAACAAAAATTATTATAATCGCACTTGTGCCTAAAAAGCCCCATTCTTCACCTACAGTACTAAAAATATAATCGGTATGCTGTTCTGGTACAAAATTTCCTTGAGTTCGGTCACCTTCTAAAAAGCCTTTTCCTGTAAACCCTCCCGAGCCTATAGTTATCATTGATTGATTTGTATTATAACCAATACCTCTTGTATCTGAAGTTTTACCTAATAAAATACTAAACCGATCTTGATGACGCTGCTCAAAAATATTATTAAATACATAATCTACACTAAAAATGAATAAACCTATTGTTACATATACTAACAACATTTTTGTCCATTCTCTTTTGAGTATTAATTTATGACTCCTTATTAAGTATATAAAAAAGAGCGTAATTATTGTAAAAAGGGCAATTAAAGTCACTTTTAAACTTAAAGCCAGGGTTGTAATAAATAATACAATAGCGGCAATACCAATCCAAATATAATAACCGGGTAAACCTTCACGATACATTACAAAGATCAATGCTAAAAATATTAATGCTGAGCCTGCATCGGGTTGAAGTGTAATTAATATGGCGGGTACCAATATTATTAGAAAACCCCTTATTTGAGATGTAAAACTACTTAAATCTCTGTTAGGTTCACCTAGAAAATTTGCCAGTGCTAAGGCAGTTCCGGCCTTGGCAAATTCAGAGGGCTGTAGGCTGATTCCTCCAAGGTTGTACCAAGATGTAGCACCGTTAATATTTGTTCCAAAAAGGAATAGTCCTACGAGAAATAGAAGAGAAGCGATATATATAATACCTGAAAAACGCTCGTAGAATTTTGAATCAACTGAAATTATAACAACGGCTAAAATTAAACCAAATCCAATTTTTTGAATATGTTTCCCGTAGAGCGTAGAAAAATCGAAAATTTCTGTATTACCTTGACCTATTGTTGCAGCATAGATACTGACCCATCCAAAAAAGACAAGTGTTATAAATAGAAGGACTAAAATCCAATCTATACCAGCGAGTATGTTATTCTTTCGTTTGCGCAAGAATCTGTTGTGTTTGTTCGATTAATAGTTGTTTTTCTAATTCTTGCTTGTCGTATTCATCTTGTAAGCTACCTTCGAACATACGTTTTTCAAGCCATGCTCTACTTGTTTCTCCATTCAAATATTTTTCTATCATTAAAGTAGCGATTGGTCCAGCCCAACGAGAACCCCAATATCCATTTTCAACAAATACAGCAATAGCAATTTTTGGATCATCTTTTGGAGCAAAGGCTATAAATACAGAGTGATCGGTAAATTGAATTTTTCTTCCGTTTACACTCCAAAAATTTTCGGCAGTACCGGTTTTTCCAGCAATTTTAAGACCTTTTACTTTAGAGCCCTGTGCTGTGCCTTTTTCAAAAACATTATACATTCCTTCAATTATCGGGTCAAAATACTTCGGGTCAATAGTTGTATAATTTGGTTTTGTATATTTTTCAATTTCTATAGGTTTTTGGCCTATTTTTTTAAGTATATGAGGAGTATAATAATAACCTTTATTGGCAATTGCTGCGGTCATATTTGCCAATTGTATAGGTGATGTTAAGACTTCACCTTGACCAATTGCATTTGAAATGATAGTAGGAGCTCTCCAACTTCCAGCTGGATAATAACGATTGTAAAATTTAGAATCAGGAACTAATCCCTTAGTACCGGCCGGTAAATCATACCCTAAAAAATTACCTAAGCCAAAACTTTCAACATGTTTATTCCAAACATCTGTACCTTTCGCGGCATTTCCATACTTTTCAATGGTTTTTCGATAAACGTTCGCAAAATATGCGTTGCAAGATTTGTAGATGCCTCTATCTAATTTTATTGGTGCTCCATAAACACCACAATGACATGCCATAAAGTTATGTATTGAGCGTCCATATTTATAACCACCGTAGCAATAAAAAGGAGTATTTTCATCAATAACTCCCTCTTGTAGGGCAACCAAGGCATTTATAATTTTAAAAGGTGACCCCGGCGGATATTGAGCTAGCAAACCTCTATCATAAGCGGGTTTATTAATGCTGTCACCAAAAAGTTCAACAGAATTTTTTGATCGAATTCTACCTACCATTCTATTCGGATCGTAGGTTGGTGTCGATACCAGTGATAAAATTTCGCCTGTTGATGGTTCTATAGCAACGATTCCTCCTTTTTTATTCTGCATTAACCGTTCACCATACTGTTGTAGTTTAGTGTCTAAAGTAATGGTTAGATCTTTTCCTATTATTGGCAGGGTGTCGTATTTGCCCTCTTTGAAGGGACCAATTTCTTTATTAAATCTATTCTTTTGAATAAATTTCACTCCTTTAACACCCCGAAGTACATCTTCATATTGCTTTTCAATCCCGTCAACACCAATTATTTCACCCAGTTGATAATAGCTATTCTTTTCAAGGAAATCTTCATTGACTTCTCCCAAATACCCTAAGACATTTGGGGCACTTTTTATAGGATATTCACGCAGAGACCTTTTTTGTATATAAAATCCCTTAAAGTTGTGCATTTTTTCTTGCAGATAGGCATAATCACTTTTAGAAAATTGTGCTAAAAAAACCGATGGAATTCTTGGAGAGTATGTTTTAGCCCGGTTATATTTCTTTAAAAAATCTGCCTTTGTAATTTGTAATAAGTTACAAAACTCAACAGTATCTAAGGGTTTTACGTCCTTAGGTATAATCATAATATCATAGGATAACTGATTGGCAACTAATAAAATACCATTTCTATCATAAATAAATCCCCTTTGTGGATAATCATACTTTATGGCTACTGCCGAGTTGTTTAAAGGAGAAGATCTATATGAATCGTCAATTACTTGTAAATAAAATAATCTTAAAATAAATATGAAACCAACTATGAGTATTGAAAAATATGCTAAGTATTTACGCTCCATTTTATTTTTTTCTGGATAACAAGATAAGGCTAAAAATTGTTAAAATAATGGTAAAAATACTCGTTAAGAAGGTGCGAGATAGTATGATTCCTAAATCAGATAGTTTAAAATATTCTAAACTAAATACTATAAAACTATGTATGAATGTTAAGAAAGAAACATAAACTAATATTTTCAGAATCGGTTGTTTCAAGATATTAAAAACCACATGATCTATTTCAGATCTTCTTAAAATAGTTTTCAAAAGAGGTAAGCGAATATAGGCGATAAATAAGGTTGCCGCTGCATTTGTTCCTCCTGAATTTAAAAACATATCTACACACAAACCCAATAAAAAACTAAAAAATAATACAGGCCCTCTATTTCTATTAAAAGGGAAAAGTATAACGAATAATATATATAAAAAAGGATTTATATAACCGAACAATTCAATATTATTCAGAAGTATTACTTGTAATAGAAGCAAACTTATAAAAAGTATAATATTTTGTAGAATATTACTATTCATTCGTTGTGGTTTCTTGTATTTTTATTAATTCATCCTTATATAAACTTGTAACAACATTAACAGGGCCAATAGCACTCATATCATTAAAAAGTTTTACATTTATAAACCGATAACTATTGTTTTCTACCCTAAAATCTTCAACTATACCAACAGGTATTCCTTCAGGAAAAATAATCGATTTTCCACCGGTTATTAAGGAATCTCCTTTTTGGATATTCGCTTGAATTGGTAAATCAACTAATTGTAAAATATTATAGTTTTTACCATCCCACTGTAATGTCCCAAAATGTAAACTATTTGTAAGTCTGACATTTATTTTAGAATTTTCATTTAAAATGGAAAGAACTGTGGTAAAATTTTCAGATAAATTTTGTGTTATGCCTATCACTCCTATACTATTTATTACCCCTTGATCTGAATCAATTCCATCATTTGAACCTTTATCAATAGTTAAATAATTGTATTTTTTATGATACTGATTGTCAATTACCTGAGCTGGAGTGTATAAATATTTTTGAAAATACTTTGTTGAATCAATTACTCCAAATACTTGTGATGAGGTGTCAATATTTTGTTTTGACAAGACATTCTTCAACTCAGTATTTTCTCTTAAAAGTTGTTGATTATGTTCTCTTAAATCACCATACTCTTTAAAGCGATTTATTCTTTTGTAGATTCCGCCAGTAAGGAAATTAGCAGAGTTTATATATTTGCTATTGTGATAGGAATGATTTTGAATAGTAAATGAAATGGCAATTATTTCTAACAACAAAAAGAACAAAAAGTATTTGTACTTAATTATAAAATTAACAATTTGCTGCATAGAAAGAAAGTGAATTTACTATTTCATCAATACACTTTTGTATTTTTCAAGATCTTTTAAAGCGATACCAGTACCTCTAACTACAGCTCTTAATGGATCTTCAGCCACATATACCGGCAAATCTGTTTTTCTGGACAGACGTTTGTCTAAACCTCTAAGCATAGAACCACCACCAGCAAGATAGATGCCAGTATTATAAATATCTGCCGCTAATTCAGGGGGTGTTTGAGATAAGGTTTCCATTACCGCATCTTCAATACGTAATATAGATTTATCGAGAGCCTTCGCAATTTCTCTATATGATATTTTTATTTGTTTCGGTTTACCGCTTAATAAATCTCTTCCTTGTACCAAAATATCGTCTGGAGCATCTTCAAGATCCTCGGTTGCAGCACCAACATCTATTTTAATTTTTTCTGCAGTAGTTTCACCAACATATAAGTTATGTTGTGTTCGCATATAATAAGCTATATCATTTGTAAATACATCACCAGCTACTTTAATTGACTTATCACAAACAATTCCGCCAAGAGCGATTACAGCAATTTCTGTTGTACCACCACCTATATCAATGATCATATTCCCTTTAGGTTGCATAATATCTATACCAATACCAATCGAAGCAGCCATTGGCTCATGAATCAAATAAATGTCGGTAGCTTTCATATGTTCAGCAGAATCTCGAACTGCTCTTTTTTCAACTTCTGTAATCCCTGAAGGAATACAAATGACCATACGTAATGAAGGTGAGAAAAAAAAACGTTTTTTGATTGAAGGAATTTGCTTAATAAATTCTTTAATCATTTGCTCTGACGCTTCAAAATCGGCAATTACACCATCTTTTAGAGGTCTGATAGTTTTAATATTCTCATGTGTTTTACCTTGCATAAGATTGGCTTTTTTACCAATAGCGATAATTTTACCAGTAGTTCGATCACGGGCTACAATTGACGGACTATCAATTACCACCTTACCTTGATGTATAATAAGTGTATTTGCAGTGCCTAAGTCAATAGCTACGTCTTCGGTCATGAAGTCGAAAAATCCCATAGAGTTATTTAATTAGAGTT
>Ga0316189_10005737_pt1 | contig 11913 bp, 6 predicted proteins | sample LowCovwburrow_MG_FD_204930 | JGI IMG/M metagenome (GOLD analysis project Ga0316189, IMG submission 204930) | Coastal sediment microbial communities from Maine, United States - Lowes Cove worm burrow | ecosystem: Environmental > Aquatic > Marine > Coastal > Sediment | place: USA: Maine... | reverse complement strand
ATGGAGCGGCCCGATCCGAAACTGTGATCCGATCGACGTCGTCTGCCTCAACCCCGAGCGGGCTGCAAACCAGCCGCCCCCGAAGAGCGCGTAACACGCAAGGCGACAACTATCCTGAGATATACCGATACCGGCAATGTTTCGGTTCACTCCCGCGCGCGAGCGAACATCTCCGAGGCGTTTGTAGATGGGCAACTCCTCTTCGAGGTGAATCCGGAGTGCCTCCTCAACATCACCCCGTCTACCTATAGACTCAGCGATCTCTCCAGCTGTGATGGCCGCCGAGCGAAAGTCGCCACACGCCTTGAGGGCACTGAATGCTTCATGGTGAAGACTAAGAGCCTCGTCGACTTCGCCTCGGTCGCCCAGGATTCCTGCGACGGAAGCCAGGGCCAATGCGTGCTCTTGTGGATTGCCACGTTGAACCTTGGCCAGATCACGAAAGCACTGCTCAGCGCCGAGCACATCTCCGCGGCGGCGGCGGAGCTCTCCTTGGCGAAGGAGACCAAGCGACGGATCCGAGAGACCGGAGAGCAGTGCAAGCGCCTCGTCAGGCGAGTCGTCCTCAACTGCGCGCGCTACCAAAACACGAATCTGATCCGGGATCGGCACGTTGTCGGCCCGGAGCTGTGCGATGACGGCGCGGCCGAGAACGCGGGCCTCCTGCGTTTCATAGACGTCGAGAAACTCTCCGAGAACACGCTCGGAAAGTCCGGCCAGGCCCTCGCCACGTTCAGCGACGAGGCCCAGTCGCACTCGAGTCGAGGCCTTGATCGGCTCCCGGGCGAGGGGGGAGAGACCGAGATCCGGAAGCGCTTCCAAGAGCGACCGGGCGAGGTCTCGCGCCGTGGTCCGGTCGAGCTCCTCGACGAAGCGCAGCGCCAACGGAGCCGGCGCGACCGCGGTCGCGCCGATCTCTTCGTCCCGGTGCTGCTCCCAGAGGCCGAGCGCCTCGAGCCGCGCCGCGTCGCGCTCGGTGGCACCGGCTGCCGGTCCCAGCCCGGCCAGGACGGCCTCCCGCGGCACGGGTCCAGGCAGCACCCCGCTCAGGTGCAGGAGGGCCTTCTGCGTATCGGTGAGCCGACTGACCAACACCCCGACGACGTCGGCCATCCATAAATCGAGTTCATCGGGGTCACCCACGTCGCGCGGCTGGTCCTCGACCATCTCCGGGAGATTCTCGAGCTCGTCCGTCGCCGCCAGGTCTCGAGCTAGCCGCAACAGAAGCTCGACGAGGCCGGGGTTGCCAGCGCTCGCATCGAGACAGATCGCGCGCTCCTTCGCAGGCAAGTCTGCGGCCTGCCGCGCCGTCGGCAGGAGCTCGCGCTCGATCACAGGGAGGCCGCTCAGATGGATCGTGTGGAGGCCCGCGGCCACCAGGTCCTTGCCGTCCACTCCCGGGAGGACGAACATAAAGCGCGAGGTCAACACCAGCCGGTGCGGTCGCCCCTCCATCGCGAGCTGACGGAACGCTTCAATCACGCCGCGCATCGTCCGGAGAAGGGCGTCCTGGACCCGCACCGGCGTGGCTTCTCGGACAAGGACCTGCTCTACGTCGTCGAGCACCAGGAGGATCGGCCGCTCCGCGCCGCCCAGCAGACGGTAGAGCTTCTCCTGGAGCGCCCCGTCATCCCGAACCATGGCCGCGCGGTGCTCCTCGGCTTCGCGGGTTCCGGCGACGCCGAGCGCATGCTGGACCCGCTGGAGGATGCTCGGCGCCTTGAGCTCTTCGGCCCCCCAACACACCGCGACGACGCCCTTGTGGCGATCCGCGATCCGCCCCGCGAGGCTGCTCTTGCCCTGATGCCCGAGACCCGTCAGGAGGACGCCCGCACGCTCGTTCGCGGCGAGTACCCGCAGCGCCTCTTGGAGCTCGCGCCGACGACCCACGAAGTCGAGCCGCGTGGCGATCTGCAGCTTGCGCTCCTCTCCAAACGCCCGGCTCCCCGTCCCGAGAGGAGGAAGGCGCCCGCCCGGCTTTGCCACCCCACCGCCCGCTCGTGGGCCCGCGACGAGGCGCGCGAGGTGCCAATCGGTGTTCTGGCCCGCAGCCTTCCCCTTCAGGTCCAGCCGAGCGGCGTTGAGCGCCCGTGAGAGCGGCCACCCCGTATGAAGCTTCTCGTAGAACTTCGCCACGAAAACCGTCGCCTGCGCGTCCGAGACCGACGCGCTCCAACCGAGCGCAGCCTGAACACCCTCGCGCACCAGCGACACCACGAAGCTGGCGACATCTCCGCCCGCCGTCTCGCACGCGCTGACGACCACCAGCGACGCATCTCTCAGGAGGTACCCCGCGCTGTCGTGATCAAGAAGCCCTTGCGCCGTCGTCAACGCCACTCCACCCCGATCATCCTCGAGGAGGAGCGCCGGCGTCGGAGTTGCGGTCCCATGACAGGTGATGTGGACGACCGGAGATGGCGCCTCATCCCCGAGATCGCTGAGCCGGTCGCCCAAACCGCGGGCCGTACCGGTCTCTTCGACCGAGAGGAGGAGCGGCTTGTCACGGACCGCCCCCAGGATCGCCGCCTCCTCCGCTTCGTAGCGAAGCCGCCGCAGACCTGGCCCCGGCGAGTCCGGTGCTGCTGCCATGAAGACGATCGTCAGGCCATGCGCGGGCCGGCTCGGCGGCAGCGTCGAGGCCGGCTCCAGCCGCCGCACGACCTCGAACCCACGCTCCACCAGGAAGCCGCCGCCGTCGTGGAGCAGCTCCCACGGAACCTCGCGGATGATCACGTCCTCCGCGACAACATCCAGGGTGAGCTGCGGCGTTCGCAGACGAACTCCCCACCCACCGAGCCAATCGTAGAGGTCGCCGCCGATGTCCTTCAGCCAGGCATCGCCGCGCGCCCGAGACCAGGCGGCGGCTCTCAGCGCGAGGCCATCGAGCCGTTGTCGGTCGTCATCATCGAGCCGCCGCGAATCCCCCCCGAGCCAGAGCGTCTGGCCGTCGAGCCGGAGCATCAACGAGTCGCTCATCGAGCCTCGTGGATGAGATCTCGAACCGCGGCCGCCGCCCCCTGGATCCCCCCAACCCCTGGGAGGTCGAGCGCATCGAGCCGGTAGAGGCCATACGGGACCGCGGACAGGTCGCTCGGCTGACCGTCGCGATAGACGGGGATGAGGAGCCGCTTCCACTGCCGCTTGAGAGCGATCGCCCGCTGGAGCTCCTCATCCAAATACCATGCGTCATCGAAATGGGGCGAGACCAAGACCACCGTCCCTCGAGCCGCGGCCTGGGCGTTGCGGATGTCGAACGACCAGCCCTCGCCGCGACGAAGCCCACGGCGATCCATGAAGGTCTTGACGCCCCGAGCACTCAGGGCCTGGTAGAGTTCGATCGCAAGATCCCGATCAGGCCCCGCGTAGGCGAGGAAGATATCCCAACCGGGCTCCTGCGGCGACTTGTTGGCCAGCTCGATCAACGCCGCCTCGCCCCCAGCGCCGAGAGCGACCGACCGGCCCTCCGCGTCGCTCGCCACCACCTGCGTCCCAGTCGGCAAGAGACCGAGCCAACGCCGGACCGCAGCGATCTTGCCGATCCGGTCTGCGATCTCCCACGACGCAAGGATCGCTGACGGGATCGTCAGCAGCAGGGTGGCAACGGCCACCCCATCGCGGGTTTCCCCGCCCTCGGCCACCGTCTGCGGCTCGGCCGGCGGAGCGCCGAGCTCCTCAAGGCCCCGCGCGAGGGCCTCGGCGACTTCATAGGCATCTGGACCGGAGATCTGAAACTCGAGCATGCGTCCCCCTGGAGCCGGCAGGATACCCCGGTTGCGACGCCTTCTGGCCCGGCTCAACTACAAGGCCGCGCCTCGATGAGCCAGACCCCCTACGAAGGCTCCGCCAACCTCCTGCTCTTGAGTTCGATGTACCACCGAGGCCAGGTCTGGCTCGCAGGAGTCGGCGCGCGGACAGTGCGGATCGACGGGGGTGAGTCTCCACCACTCGGGGGGCTCTCCTGGGGCATGAGCCTGAGTCGCCGGTCCACGCGAGGAGGATAGTCGCCGGTGATCGGCAACCGCTGCTGACAACAGGGAGTGGGCAGGAGCGGGCAACATTCTCCGGAGAGGCGCTGTGTTTGAGTGGCGACGCTCGGCGTATACTCGGCGGCCCAGGAGGCACGATGCTTACGATTCAGGTCACCGGAGGGGATGCGCGCTCGATCGCGGAAGAGCTTGCGGACACGCTCGAGGAGCTCGGCTCGATCTACCCGGCTGTGGCGGGATCCAAGGCGCTGCGGCGAGAATCCGCGAGCTGGTCGGAGTGATGTGATCGGATGACAGCGAGCAAGACACTCCGTCTCGATGGATCGACGTTCTGGTTCGCGGGCGAAGCTCGCGAGCTCACGGACGAGGATCAGACGACCCTCCGCGATCTTTCGCGGCGTACGGCCGCATGGAACCGAGCCCGTGGCAACGCATGGCTCGCGGAGATCGGTCGCGAACTCCACGACTGGTTAGGAAATTGGGCAGCCGGGCTGAGTGCGCCGGATCTCACGCTCGACGTGATCGCGACGGACTCGCTCGTCCGCGAGGCGCCGTGGGAGCTCCTCCATGACGGGACTCGCTTCCTGGTGGACAACGGGTTCGAGGTCGTCCGTCGGCTGGAGTCGCGCGCCCAGCTCCCGGCGCCTCTCCCTGAACACGGCCTGACGCTGGTGTTCATGGCGGCATCGCCAACGACATCGCGGCCAGGGTTGTCGCGGTTACGCTACGAAGAAGAGGAGGCTGCGATCCTGAGGGCCCTTGCGACCAGGCGCCCACTCTCCGCGGAAGAGCTAGGCACCCGTTCGCAGCGAGGCGAGCTTCTTCCGAATGACCTCCTGCTCTCCGTCGAGGAGACCGGCACCCCCTCAGGGCTCGGCGAGCGCCTCGGCGACCTCGCCCAGGAGGCGCCTGCTCCGGTCGTCCACATCACGGCGCACGGAGCCGGCTCGCCTCCCGCTCTCCTCCTTGAAGACGACGGGGGTGAGGAGACTATGACCTCCGCGTCCGAGCTCCGAGAGGGCGTGGGTTTCCGGCTGGCGCTCGCATCGCTCGTAGTCGTCAGCGCCTGTGAGACCGCAGCCTCGGGGGTCGACAGCTTCGCGATCTCGCTGGTCAAGGGAGGAGTCCAGGCAGCGCTTGGATGGAGCGCTTCGGTGTCTGATAAGCAAGCTACAGTCTTCGCTAGCTGCTTCTACGCGAGGATCCGTGAGGGGGACCCGCTCGACCGAGCGCTGAACGCCGCCCGGAGGCACCTCAAAGGCCAGAGGCCTCCCGCGAACACGGACTGGCACCTCGCGCGGTTGGTCGCAAGACCGCTGGCGGGCGGTCCCATAGTGCGGAAGGGCGGGCTGATACCAACCTTGGGCAGGGGCAGTCGTGCCTTTGGTGGCAATGACCGGGTGGAGATCGCCAGGCGGCTGCAATTCGTGGGGCGTCGCCCGAATATCCAGAAGGCGCTCAAGGTGCTCAAGGCCGGCCAGCATGCGGGAGTGCTGGTCACAGGGCTCGGACACCAGGGCAAGAGCAGCCTCGCCGGTCGTATCGCGGATCGACGACGCGGATCGATCGCGGTCTGCTGGGGCGCCAAGGAGCTAAGGGCGCCAAGGATTCTGCTCACGATCCAGGAAGCGCTCGGCGTAGCGGGCGAGCCCGCGGCCATCGCTGCGCGCAAGCAGGTCGCCGAGCACTCGAGTGGCCTTCAGAGGCTCCTTGTGAGGCTCCTTGAGTCTGAGCCAAACCCGCACTTGCTAGTCCTGGACGACGTCGAGCAGGTGCTCGACCAGACGAAGACGCCTGTCCAGGTCCTGCCGGACTACGAGGAGGCGCTACGGGCAGTTCTGATGGCCTTTGCGCAGCTCACGAGCAATGGTCGGCAGCACCGCCTGGTGCTGACCTCCCGGGTCACCTTTCTTCTCCGCGGCTGGGGCGGAGAGGACCTTGTGGCGGCTCATCTCAGCGAGGTTCACCTCGTCGGCATGGGGCCAGTCGAGCGGGAGCTCCTGCCGACCTCACGCTCGGCGTCGATGCTGCCCACCGAGGCTCGGGTGCGCTGCCTAGACGCGAGCGCGGGCAATCCCGGCCTTGTAGCGCTCCTCCTCGGTCTGGCCCAGGACCTCTTCGCCAGCGGCGAGCTGGAGCGGCTGCCAGAGCTTCTCGCCGGCCATCCCGGGGCTTCACCGGATCAGGAGCAGATGGACGCCTGGATGGAGGAGGTTGTCGGTCACCTGGTCTCCCGCCTCACCAACGCACAGCGGGACCTCCTGCGGACAAGCGGCGTCCTACCGGGCCCAGTGCCAAGGTCCGCGGTGCTCGCAGCCCTCAGCCCGGTGACCGGCGCGACCGAGCGTGACGCGGCGCGTCTCGAGGCCCTCGGCCTTTGGGAGCTGCACTCGGACGAGAGCACTGGACGTCGTGCTATCAGCCCGGCACCGCTTGCGCTGCGTTGCGTTGAGCCGATCGAAGGCGACCGCTGCGGCGAGGTGGCGGGATCGATCTTGACCGCGCTCGATCAGGTCTGGGCCCCCCCGCCTCTGGATCAACGAGGTGCCCGCACCTTCGTCGTTCTCAGTCTCCTCGCGGGTCGTGGGCAGGGCCTCGCAGGGCCCGGAGAGGTCGTCCTTGCCTCGCTGATCGCGGCACAGGAGTTCATCGCTGCTCGCGGCCTGGGCCGACGAATTATCGCCTGTATGCAGGCCGACGACCTACCTCTTCCGGACGGACTCCGGTTGAGGGTTGCCGACGCCGTTGAGGGAGAATCGACCAAGGAAGCACTCGCTCTCCTCAATGGCGTCGAAGAGCAATCCAGGATTCTGCTGCGACGCGGTCAACTCCTCCAGAGGGGGGGGAACCTCGATGCCGCAGAGCGTGACTTCCTAGCCTTCGCCGAGCTGAACAAGGATGATCCGCACGGGCGAGCCGTTGGTATTGGTTGCGTAGCCGACATCCTCGAGATCCGCGGGGACTTGGATGAGGCACTCCGCATCCGCCAGGAAGAAGAAATCCCCGTCTACGAGCGGCTCGGCGACGTTCGTCAGAGGGCCCTCGCCATGGGAAGGATCGCCGACATCCTCTATCGACGCGGGGGACCGGACGAGGCCCTCCGCATCCGTAAGGAGGAAGAAATCCCCATTTACGAGAGGCTCGGCGACGTTTATTCGCGGGCTGTCAGCATGGGGAGGATTGCCGACATCCTCTCGGCCCGCGGGGAGCTGGATGAGGCCCTCCGCATCCGCGAAGAGGAAGAAATCCCCGTCTACGAGCGACTCGGCACCATTCGTGAGCGGGCCGTCGCTATGGGAAAGATTGCCGACATCCTCTATCAACGCGGGGAGTTGAACGAAGCTCTTCGCATCCGCAAGGAGGAAGAAATCCCCGTCTACGAGCGGCTCGGTGATGTTCGTTCGCGGGCTCTCACCATGGCGAAGATCGCCGACATCCTCTCTCGACGCGGGGAGCTGGACGAGGCCATCCGCATCTTTCGCGATGAGGTGAAGCCCATTCTTGAGCAGCTCGGTGACGTTCGCTTTCGGGCCCTCACCATGGCGAAGATAGCCGACATCCTCTCAGCCCGCGGGGAGCTGGACGAGGCCCTCCACATCCTTCGCGATGAAGTGATGCCCAGTCTTGAACGGCTCGGCGACGTTCATTCGCGAGCCGCCGCCCTGGCGAAGATAGCCTACATCCTCTCGGCCCGCGGAGAGCCGGACGAGGCCCTCCGCATCCTTTGTGATGACGTGAAGCCGAGTCTCGAGAAGCTCGGTGACGTACGGTCGTGGGCCGTGCTCATGGGGAGAGTCGCCGAAATTCTTTCTAGACGCGGAGAGTTTGGCGATGCTCTCCGCATCCTTCGCGATGAAGTGAGGCCCATTTTCGAGCAGCTCGGCGACGTTCGTGAGCTCGCCGTCACCATGGGGCAGGTAGCCGACATCCTCTCGACCTGCGGGAAGCTGGACGAGGCGCTGCGCATCCGCAAGGAAGAAGAAATCCCCGTCTACGAGCGGCTTGGCGACGCTCGTTCGCTGATGGTCACCCGCGTCAGCCAAGCGCTCACACTTCATCTTAGAGGTCGACGCGAAGACGCCGAGGAGATCCGTCAGTACTTCGTCGACTCTGTCGCGGTTGCTCGCAACCACGGCTTCCCGGAGAGACAGCAGATAGAGGCGCACATGCGGAGACTTGGCCTAGTCGTCCCCTAGGGTCCCGTGGTTATAGTCGCAGCAACCACTCAGAGGGCTGGACAGCACGCAGAGCCGCCCGCAGAAGTACCCGCCTTTCGCCGCCAGCGGTAGAGCAGCCCCCGGTGGATGCCGAGCTCCTCAGCGAGGGCTGGGACCGTCTGCCCGTCTCCAGCCCCTGGATTCATCCGCTCGGGGGTTCTCGGTGAGGCCGTAGCTGAGTTCGTCGTTGGTCGGCACGGCGATGTTCTAGGCGCACAGGCTCGCCGCCATTCCGGGCTTCTGAGCTGCGTGCTAGCTTCCGCAGCATGACCGACGCACCCGCGGCTCTCGCCAAGATCATTGGGACGACACTTGCTTCGACCGACAAGCTCGGCACCCCCCAGGGGCTCGGCCAAATTCTCGCCACGGCGTTCTACGTCGACCGCACTGTTGGAGGAGGTTTTTTGTCCGAACAGGCCCAGAAGATCCTCGGCCTCCTGGCGGAAGGCATCGAGGCGCTCGGGTACCCGGTCAAGCATGCCCCTGAGTACGTCTGGTACCTCGTGTGCCGCTACGGGGAGATGTCGGTAAAGGCGACAACTCCGAGCAAGCTCGAGATCATCTACGCGGCTTTTTTCTCCGAATTCAGCAAGGAGTTCGCGCAGGACGCCGACGTGGCCATGTTCCGCGACCTTGTCGAGAAGATCGACTACAACGAAGCCGTGTTTCTAGCCGGTCTCTGGAGCTACTACGCGGAGCGTCGTCAGAACGCGTGGGAGCCACTAACCCGAGAGCCCGCCCACACCGACTACCATACCGCACGTAGCCTTTCCTCGAAGGGAGAGCTGTTCGTCGCGGTGGCCAACAAGCCTTCAAGCCAGATGACCGACGACTACCCGAGGCTGGCGCTGCGCGTTTACGTCTGTGCGACCCCCGCGCTCGAATGCTTCGTCAAGTTCGTCAAGCTCACCGGTACGCCAGCAATTTGACAGCTCTAGCTGTCTACCGTCAGTTCATCAGTTCTCGGCACGCGCCGCGCCTGGTCCGCGAGGCTCGCCTCCGCCTCATCGGCGATCGTCAACGACCGCGTTACAGAATCGCTCGTGATCGTCGGCAGCGAGACGCTCACGATCCCCGGGACGTTGCTTCACGAACGCCGGAAGGCCATCCGCAGCGCGGGCCGCCTGTGGCAGGTCCGGGGTCTAGCGTCCCATCTCGGAGCCGCGGACGACTCACCGGCCGGCACGTCGTCTAGTTCATCTGATCCAGCCATGCGAGGAGCGGACTGGCCGCGTCGGAGTTCGACTCGGCGCTAACCTCCGTATGACGGGACGGAGGGTCTCTCGGGGGCGCAGGCTCCAAAGTCGCCGAAAGTCCTAGTCCCTCACTCGTCGACGGCTGAGTGTCGACCTGTTCTTGGTCCTGGGTAGTCATTCCGAGCAGCCTCATGAGTTCGTCGAACGATCTCTGTGGCGGCTCTACTTGATCCTCCACCTGGGGGGAATGAGCCGCATCCGGAGTCACTGATTGCACTTGAGCAAACTCAGGTATTCCAAGTGCCTCCGCGAGGCGCTCAAGCGGAGTCTGTTGCGCCGCTTCGCCGCCAGGCTGCTCCGAGTAGATACTGACCTCGTCCGCGGATTGGTCGTGTTGCTCGCGTTGAGCAGCCTCAACTACAGGCATTGACCCCGCTGAGCTCGCATCGGGCCCGAACTCGGCGTCGGGCTGCTCTGGAGTGCCAGGCTCTTTCGCATCGGCCGACTTGTCCGAGCGTGCCTTGTACTTCTGCCAGGCCCAGCGTCCTGCGTAGGTGAGCCCCGTCGTAATGACAAGTCCGGCGCCAATGTTCCTGGCTATGCGTGCAGTCTCGGGAGATTGAGATCTTGCGAGATGTCCCCCGGTGCAGAGAAGAGCTCCTACGGCACCGGCTCCGATCGCAGCCTTCGTGGAGCCCCCTGCGACACCGGCCGCGGCTAGGCTAGCGACCGTACCAACGGCGTAGCTGGCGGTCGCGACCCGCTCCTGGTGGCGCGTCTGCTCGGTGCTGCGGGTTCCCGTTGCATGGCTCGGAGAGCGCGGTGCTGAGGCGTGTTGGTCTTTCGCAGCCTCGAGCTGCGACTTCGCCTCGGCGAGTGCAGCGTCCATCGCCTGGAGTTGACGCTCAAGCCCGTACTTCTGGCGAAGGAGGTCTAGGTGGGAGATCTTCGGGGCCCTCTCCCCCGCAGCGTCAGCATCAGCGACCGATCGATCTGTCGCACTCTCTGCGGATGGTGCGGGATCGGGCTTACTCGCAGGGCGGTCGCTTGGCTTCGCTTGTGAGTCGATATGGACCCTCTGCGGCGGCTCTTTCGGAGGTTCGGATCGATTTCGGCTTGGCGGCGTCGGCCTCACCTTGGCTGCTGGGGTTGGTCGTGCCGTATTCGTCGTAGACCTTGTCGATGGGGCTGCTTGCTCAGCGTTTGGTGATACTGGCGCCTTCTCGACATGAGTCGCCGATGGGGTCGACGGATGGATCGCGGAGGCCGGCGGAGCAGGCTCCGCTGCTGGTTGCTCAACTGGTGAGCTGAGCTCTCGCGCGTCCACACCGAGCAAGGGCACTTCTAGTACCGCCGCAATCGACGCTAGAGTTCCGATACGTGTCCCTGTCGAGGGCGCCGAGAAGAGTCGGTTGAGGACGCTCCGGGAGACTGAGACCTTGCCGGCGAGGCCACGGATGCTGAGGCCCCGCGCCTTCATCACAGCTTGGATTTGGGAGACCTCTGCAGCAAGGAGCTCGTCCGCAGCTCCTTCCTGATGGGCGCCCTCCGCCTGCAACCGTTCCAAGACATCGGCGAATGACTCGACGAAGAAGCCGTCGTTCGCGACGGGATGACGGCCGGGGCCCTTAGATGTCGCCGACTCGCCTAGACGTCGAAGAAGATCCGAAAGTTGATCGCGAGCCCGCATAATCTCAGCGTAACTCTTCGAACGAGGGCATGAGAGCGATCTCGCTGGCGGGAGGGCTTGGACGCTCGGTCGGCGCGAACCCGTAGTCGGCGCGGTCGCGGTCGCGCTCGCGGTCGCGCTCGACTGTTAACAAGCCAGCCTGATGAGGGCACCGAGCGACGCGTCGACAACGGTGAGCAGCGAAGCCCCGGAGATCATGACCTCCAACAGTGAGCCGACGGGCGAACTTGTATCAGCGTCCTTGTTTGTCGATGAAACCGCTCCCTTGCGGCGACTGGAGTCCGCGGCCAGCGACCGCTTGTCGGCAAGCTAACTCGCCCGGGCACGAGCGCGCTACGGGACTCGTGTGGCTCTGCTCCGTCGAGCATGGTGGTCGGGCTCCGGTGGTCCAGGTGGTCCGGTGGTCCGGGTGGTCCGGGTGATCCGGGGCTCCGGGTGATCCGGGTGATCCGGTGATCCGGGTGATCCGGGTGGTCCGGGTAGTCCGGGTGATCCGGGTGGTCCGGGTGGTCCGGGTGATCCGGGTGATCCGGGTGATCCGGGTGATCCAGGTGGCCGAGGTCCGGGTGGTCCGGGTGGTCCGGGTGGTCCAGGTGATCCAGGTGGTCCAGGCAGTCCGGGTGGTCCGGGTGGTCCGGGTGGCCCGGGTGGTCCAGGTCCGCCCGGTCCAGGTCCGGGTGGTCCAGGCCCGGGTGGTCCAGGCCCGGGTGGCCTGGGTGGCCTGGGTGGCCCGGGTAGTCCCGGGTGGCCTGGGTGGCCCGGGTGGTCCGGGTGGTCCGGGTGGTCCGGGTGGCCCGGGTGGTCCAGGTGGTCCGGGTGGTCCA
>Ga0316189_10005736_pt1 | contig 11913 bp, 11 predicted proteins | sample LowCovwburrow_MG_FD_204930 | JGI IMG/M metagenome (GOLD analysis project Ga0316189, IMG submission 204930) | Coastal sediment microbial communities from Maine, United States - Lowes Cove worm burrow | ecosystem: Environmental > Aquatic > Marine > Coastal > Sediment | place: USA: Maine... | reverse complement strand
TCACCGTAATGAAGGCTTGCGGGCCATCCTTGAATTTCTGTTGCATTTCTTCCGACTGGTAGTCGGCATTCGTCATCGCGTGCGGCACGGTGTAGACGCCGGGCTGTTGCCCTTTCAGAGCGGCGCGCACGCCCTCCTCGTCATTGGTCTTGCTGAAGTCGCCCTTGTGCCACGGCATCACCATCCAGATGAGCGCGCCAACGACGAACGTAAGAGCGCCGGCTACGAGAATCGGTAACCAAAAATTGACAATACTCATAATAACCCCCTGTTTCGGCTTTGTTTTTGTTATTCGATGTGGCCTCATCATACCCCGACGCAAAGCCCTTCGGTATGCTTGAACAATGCTGATTCGATCGTTGCCATTGCTTGCTGCCATTCTGCCGCTGCTAGCGGTGAACCTCGCGTATTGGCTGGGAGTGAGCTACGGGCAGTTGCCTGACTGTTTCCCCTACTTCGACGGTTGCACATCCATTAGCGCGACCGGACGGCATGAGCCTGGCAGCTTCCTGTTTCGCGCAGTGCATTTGCCGCTGTCGGTGTTGCTACTGGTGATCTGGTTTTTCGCCGCCGCCTGGTTGCGCTCGCTGTGCAAAGACGACGGCAAAGGCTGGGGAAGCTGGATCGTCGGCTGGGGTGCGCTCGGCGCTGTTGCCCTGATCCTCTACGTCACGTTTCTAGGCACCAGTGAGCCGTTTTACGAGTTCATGCGACGCATCGGCATCTACTTCTATTTTCTGGGAACCGCGCTTGCGCAACTATTGGTGTCGCTGCGCTTCAAACGCTGCTGTGATGACAACGCCAGAACTCTGGCCAGGACCATGTTCTGGCTGTGCCTGTTGCCATTCGGTTTAGGGGTATTGAATCTGCTTCTGAAATCGACGCTTGCGGACGCGGACATGAGCGAAAATCGCATTGAGTGGCTCGCCGCATTTGCCATGCAGTGCTGGTATATCCTGCTTTACGTGGCATGGACACGCACGGGTTTTCAGGCCGTAGTTACCACGGGTTCGACCAGCGCTCGTTAGTTAATACGCTCTCGTCTGTTAGCGCTTCGAGGAATGCCAGAAGGTCGGCTCGCTCTTCTTCGCTCAAGTCAAAACTGCGTACAAACTCGGATTTGAACGGGCTTACTCTGCCATCCCCGGCATAGGGCCCGTCCTCGATGCGTCGTCCGCCGCTCGCATAATGGTCGAGCACTTCATCAAGCGTCGCGATACTGCCGTCGTGCATATACGGCGCCGTTATGGCGACGTTTCTAAGGCCAGGCGCCTTGAATCGTCCCATGTCCCGCACTTTGCCGGTCATGTCATGTAAACCAGTATTGTCGGCTGGGTATGCGCCGGTGTTCTGGATGTTGTAGAGGCCTGTGTTGTGGTATCCAACCGCTTCGACGACGGCATTAGCGTGTGTCGTGCTGTCACTAAAGTTGAAGCCGCCGTGACAATGAAAGCACTCGAATCTCTCGGAGAAGAACATGTCCATGCCGCGCACCGCCGCGTCGTCCATCGCGCGCTCGTCTCCGCCAAGGTAGCGGTCATATGGCGTGTCATAGCTGATGATGGTGCGCACGAAACTGGCCATACTACGCACCGTATTGAGTACGGACGCCGCATCGGCGTCGCCCGGAAAGGCACGCGGCAGCAGTTCCCGGTAGCGCGGTTCTGTGTTCAGTAGCTCGATGAGTTCGGCTTCCCTTCCTCCCATGCCCATTTCCAGCGGGTTATCGCCGAGTAGCGGTGTAAGCGCCTGGTCTTCGAGCTTGTCCAACAGCGGATTGGCCCAGGTCAGCCTGCTCGCATACGCGACATTCACCAGTGACATGGAGCTGCGCGGATGCTGCTCTCCGGTGGCGCCGATCGACCTGCTTCGCCCATCAGTAAAGGCGAGTTGCTGCAAGTGACAGCTCGCGCATGAGGTGGTCTTGTTGACAGACAACCGGGTGTCGTAGAAAAGCAGTCTGCCCAGCTCAACTTTCGCGTCGCTCATCGGGTTGTCAGCGGGTACGGCCGGAATCGGCTGACCCTCGGGCAGGTGCCACTGAAAGCTGTCATCACGGAGCCACCACGTGAGCGCGGCGATCGCACACGCCATCAGGATCAGGGCCGAGCCTGTCTTCATCTGGGAATTGCCTTGAATACGCGCTGCTCCCCGTCCAGATCACCACTCGCATGATCAAGGCCCAGTGCGTTAAAAGGAGCGCTGCATGAGGTCTCTGACGGCCCTGACGAGCAATCAGTGGCGACTCCGTCAGCAAGGTCGGTGTTCGCGAGCAAGGCCTGCAAGTCCACTGCGACGACGTCTGTTGCCGGATCAAAGTCCGGCAGATGCACCGTTATCCGGTTGGGCGCACTGCAGCCGCTGATATTACGAACAGTTCCCTCGCATCCGGTGCTGCCGACGTGAATCCAGAAGCCGTCTTCCAGGTTGCGAACACCCGCGCTAAGGAACTTGTAACCCGATCGCCAGTGCCAGTGCATTGCGGAAATATTCAGTGGTGCGGCGGCCTGCAGTGGGTCGGCATGATTGAGTTCGAAGGGCACGCCGACTTCAAAACTGATGCCGCTGGGGCTGTCGGCTGCAGCGCCAAGACTGATCGTCGAATTCAGCTCGCGCGTGCCGTTTTCACAGGCACCGGTGCCATTTTCGAGGTCGATGAGATGGACCGCGCCCGTTTCGCCGTCGGTCACGTAGAAGCGCAGGTCGGTGAGCACAACTTGTTCGCCGGGCTCGCCACATTCGATGGGGGAATTTCCGAAAAATGCACGAAATTCCACCGCAACCGACCTTGGGGGCGGGCTGCAGGCGGTTAGCAGTAAAATGGATGCAATTGTGGCGGTAAAACGCACCGAGCGAACCTCAATCAGAGGGGCTGGCTAGCTTGCAGAGTAACTGAGGTCGCCGTCAACCTCGTCTTCGCCATCATCTTCTGATTTTGGTGCCAGCGAGTAGTCGAGGACACCGGTTGCAAGCAGATCGGTAGATGCCTGGGCAACGGACAACTCAGTTTCTACCTCACGAAGTTTGGCCTCGGACTTGACGTTCTCGGTCGCACGTTCGCTGAGCTCTGCACGCAATTCGCGGGTCTTCAGCACGGATTCGCGAAGATCTACGCCGGTCTTCTCGAGTTTTGCCTGCTGCTCGGAAATCACATTGTCGCGGCGTTCAATGCCTTCTTCGATTTCTGCGTTCTTCGCTTCCAGCTGCTCGATCGTAGCCTGTGCTTTTTCTGCATCCGTCTTGGCGATCCGCACCGCCGCTTCCAGTTCACGGATCCGGTCATCGCGAGGGTCACGTTTGCGGGCCCTGGACCTGGCGCTCAGCATGGAGCTGATGGTCGACAGCAGCCAGCCAAACAGGAAGGCGCCAGCAACTATTAACAACAGGTTTTGCGGGATATCGACAAACATCGGGCTAGATTATGCGCTTTCTGTATATAAAAAATGACCGAGTTCTCAGTCCTGTCATAATTGCCGGACTCTGCAATGATCTGTTGTGACCCTGAGAGCCGCTATGCAGGAAATAAAGACTTATTAAAAAACAATGGGTTACCGTTTTTTTCTACCGCGACTTATGAAGTCTATCGCGATGTCGGGAAAGTCGCTGAAGATGCCGTCGACGTTGAGATTTGTAAACAGGAATTCCAGCAGCGATGCGACGTTGGCGAAGTCCGACGGCAAATCATCCCGCCTGAGTGTGTAGGGATGTACGGCCAGTCCGAGTGCATGGGCGTTGGCAACCAGGCCGCTGCTCGTCGGTTTCTTCAGTTTCGGCGTGAGTTTGTACGTGTGTTGCAGCCACGGGCCAATGGCATCTGCCACCTCCGCGATCGACCTGAGCCCCCTCTTCGTCCGCAGGCTGTCGAAGTCATCAGCTGATTCATTCCAGCTGTTCTCGCCGATCAGCTGCACAAGCTTCAAGTGGCAGCCGAGCTCTTCACGCAGGCGCTTCAGCTCGGCGGCATCAAAGCACTGCACGTACGCCTTGTCGTCCGCATTCTCATAGCCAAACTCCGCCAGTACGCGAAGCATCTGCGGCGCGATATCGCAGCCCTGCTGCTTGTGCCACGCCGGTCGTTTGATCTCCGGGTATACGCCAGCGCGGCGTCCCGTCGCCTCATTAAGCTGCGCGATGAAAGCCAGTTCCTCGGCGAGCGTGTGGATTCTCAAATTCTCGGTTACGGCGCCCGAGCGACCGGGATAGACAGGGGTACCGTGTTCGTTCTGCCTGTGATGGACGCTCAGCTTACGCAGATCCTCAAGCTTGAAATCGCGAACGTAGTAGCGGCCGTCGGCGCGAGCCCGTTCAGGGAACCTGGCGGCAACATCGGTGATTCTGTCGAGATGGATGTCGTGCAGAACCACGAGCTCGTCATCCCTCGTGGCGACGACGTCCTGTTCCAGGTAATCGGCACCCTGTGCATGAGCAAGGGCCTTGGCGGGCAAGGTATGCTCCGGCAAATAGCCGCTGGCACCGCGGTGGGCGATGACTACCGGGCGCATCTAGTCGTTTATTTCGCCGTTTTCGTCATAGCCCGGGAAATCAAGAACTTCCCAACGGGCGGTGTCTTCACCGCGCGCCTGCCGCTTGATTGCGTCGACGATCTCGCGGTTGTTCCACTCTAAATGTTCCTGGACCCTGTCCAGTATCTCTTTTGGTGTGTCGGTAATCCCGCCAAATGGCCTGATCGCAACCATGCCAATATTGTTTGCTTCGGCGACATCCATCATGTAGTTCACGAGGTCTTTTTTCTCTGCAAACAGTGACGGCAGCACAATGACCGCTTCCGAGGCCTTGATCTGCTTGATGAGCTCGTCCTTGATGGCCTCCATACCCCCCGTTGTCGGGATGTTCTCGGGCTGGCTGACATTGATATAGAAAAAGCGGTCTACGCTCTCCAGGAATTCGAACACCCGCAGGTAATCGTCGCTTTCATCGAAGCCGTGGGTCGTAAAAACCCGGATAGGATTCTTCTCAGACACCAATACCCTCCTTTCGCTGCCTTGCCACTATTGTATCCAATTCGCGGCAATGGTTCCCATGCCAACTGGCTTTAGGTATCGTCACATCTTAATGCGACTCCTCCTCTATAACATACGATATGCCGTCGGCGGCGGTGCCAGTATGCACATGCCCCTGCCCGGTGCCGGCTATGTCTTTGGAGACCCCAATGTGTTGCCGGAACTGACGCGCTTTATCAAGTCAGTAGACCCGGATATTGTCGGTCTGATCGAGGTTGACACCGGTTCGATACGCAGCCGCAATGTCAACCAGGCCGAGGCGCTGGCCGCCGACCTGGGTATGAATACCTCGTACGAGACCAAGTACGGATCAAAGTCGCTAAATCAATTGCTGCCCATCGTGCGCAAACAAGGCAACGCATTTCTGGCGTCAGCGCGCGTGCATGGTGAAACCTTTCACTATTTCGATACCGGCATCAAGCGCCTGATCATCGAGCTGGAAATGCAGGAGTTTGCGGTTTTCCTGGTGCACTTGTCATTGAAGTACCGTCATCGGCACCTGCAGTTGCGCAAGCTTTACGATCTGGTTGCGGCCACCAGCAAGCCGGTCATCGTCGCCGGAGATTTCAATACCTTCTGGGGCGAGAACGAAATCTACCTGTTCATGAAAGCGGCGGGCCTGAAATCGGCCAATATTGACGGCATCCCCACCTACCCGAGCCGCTCGCCGCGCAAAGAACTGGACTTTATTCTTTACCAGGAAGGCATACGCTTAACCGGCTTCGAAGTACCCGAAGTGCGCCTTTCCGATCATTTACCCCTCGTTTGCGACTTTGAAGTCGTTTAGACGGAGCAAGACAGTCATGAACACGAAACACTGGAAGACCGAAACAGACAATGATGGCATCGTCTGGCTGTGCATTGATCGTGCCGACAGCAACGCCAACACCATGTCGTCTGAAGTTCTGCTGGAACTGGATTCACTGCTCAAGCCAATGCTGGAGAAGCCTCCGGCTGGCGTGGTTATCTGGTCGGCCAAGTCGAGCGGTTTCGTCATGGGCGCCGATATAAACGAGTTCACGACCATCGAAACCGAGAAGCAGGCTTATGAGCTCGTGCGTCTCGGCCAGCAACTATTGGACCAGCTTGAAGCCCTCACCTGTCCCACGGTCGCGGCTATCGATGGCTTCTGCCTTGGCGGCGGTCTCGAGCTGGCGATGGCCTGCAAATACCGACTCGCGCTTGAGACTGACAAGAAGATACTGGGCCTGCCTGAAGTTCAGTTAGGCCTGCATCCTGGCTTCGGTGGCACTGTGCGCGCCGTGCAAATCTGCGGCGTGCGCCCGGGTATGCAAATAATGCTAGCGGGCCAGCCTATCCGCGTGGACAAGGCGCGCAAGATTGGTCTTGTGGACAAGATCACTGATGCAGACAACTGGAGACAGGCCGCAAAAGCGCTCATCAAGGCCAACGCGCCGAAACAGCGTGCGCCATTTGTTGAGCGGCTGCTGAATCTCGGTCTGCTGCGACCCTATATTCGCTCGGTGCTGATCAAGCAGGTCGCGAAGAAGGCGCGCAAGGATCACTACCCCGCTCCGTACGCGATGATCGATTTGTGGACGAAGCACGGCGCGTCATCCAAGACGGGCTATGAGGCCGAAGCGCGTTCGTTCGCGAAGTTGGTTGTAAGCAGCACTTCCCGAAACCTCGTTCGTGTGTTCTTTCTGCAGAGCAAGCTCAAGGGTCAGGGAGGCAAACCGTCAAGCAAGATCGAGCACGTACATGTCGTCGGTGCCGGCGTAATGGGTGGCGATATCGCTTCATGGTGTGCACTTCGCGGTCTCAAGGTTACGCTGCAGGATCGCGAGATGAAGTACATCGAGCCGGCCATGGAACGTGCCGCCAAATTGTTTGCCAAGCGCGTCCGTGATGAGCAGAAGCGCGCCGCGACAACTGCGCGATTAACTGCAGATGTAGCGGGTGACGGCGCAGCTGACGCGGATCTTGTCATTGAAGCCATTTATGAAAACCTGGAGGCCAAGCAGGAGCTCTACATGGCGTTGCAGGCCAAGATGAAGCCCGGCGCAATGCTCGCGACAAATACCTCGAGTATTCGCCTTGAAGAACTGCGTACCGTGCTCAATGAACCAAAGCGTTTTATTGGCCTGCATTTCTTCAACCCGGTTGCGATGTTGCCGTTGGTTGAAGTGATTCGCTGCGACGATACTGATGATGAGGCGATGAATCTCGGCTTCAGCTTCGTCAAGCAGATAGGCAAGTTTCCGCTGCAATGCGCAAGCGCTCCGGGGTTTGTCGTCAATCGTATTCTTGCGCCGTACATGGCCGAAGCAATGCACCTTGCAGAGGAAGGCGTGCCATTGCCGGCAATCGACAAGGCTGCCGAGGATTTCGGAATGCCAATGGGTCCCGTCGAACTCGTTGATAGCGTAGGCATTGATGTCGCCTTGCACGTATCCAAAGTCCTCGGGGCAGCGATGAACCGCCCGGTTCCTCAGCGTCTGCAGGACATGGTCGAGGCAGGCAAGCTGGGCCGCAAGTCCGGCGAAGGTTTCTATCGCTGGGAGAACGGTAAGGCCGTAAAACCCGAGGCCAGTGGCGAGGTTCCCGACAACATCCAGGATCGACTCATTCTGCCCATGGTTAATGAGGCGGTCGCCTGTCTTGACGAGCAGATTGTTGCCAATGCCGACTTGCTCGACGCGGGCGTCATTTTCGGCACCGGTTTTGCACCGTTCAGGGGCGGCCCGCTGCAATACGCCCGCGATCGAGGCACCGAAAGTGTGATCCAGGTCCTGAATGAACTGTCGACCCAGCACGGTGATCGCTTCAAGCCGCACCAAGGCTGGTCTGCTCTGTGACGGGCTTCACGATGCGGCACTTAAGCAGTACCGGAAGTTATTGAATTAAAGGTAGAATGCCTGCCTTATGTGCAATTCGCGATGCTTAGTGATGACAAATGACAGATGAGCAGCTGACAACTGACCTGCTCAGAAATTTCTCGCCTCTGGATGGGCTGAAACGCGACAATCTGGCTGCGCTTGCGCGCAAGGTACAGGTTCGCGAGATGTCGCCCGGCCAAATCCTCTTCAAGGAAGGCGACACTGAGAAGCGCACGATATACGTAGTCTCTGGCACGCTTGAACTCATGGATGGCGCCAAGGTCGTCGGCAAGGTTGACGGTGGCTCGGAGTTTGCAAGAAATCCGGTTGCCCCCGTCTACCCTCGTCGCGTCACGGCGCGCGCTCGCGATCGCGTCCGCTTTATTTCGATCGACAGCGATCTGCTCGATGTCATGTTGACCTGGGACCAGACTGGCACTTATGAAGTGTCTGAACTGCAGGGCAAGTCCGATTCCGGAACGGAAGACTGGATGACGATGCTGTTGCAGACGAAGGCCTTCCACAAAATTCCGCCGGCGAACATCCAGGCGATCTTCATGCGCATGCAGCAGATCAACTACCGTTCCGGCGATGTCATCCTCAAGCAAGGCGCTGAAGGCGACTATTTCTATGTTCTGATTCGCGGCAACGCGCTCGTGACACGGGAAACGCCGCTCAGCAAAGACGGCATCAAACTCGCCGAACTCAGCGTTGGTGACACGTTCGGTGAAGAGGCTCTGATCTCAGAGGCGAAGCGCAACGCCACGGTTACGATGGTTTCCGAGGGCTCTGTGATGCGCCTCGGCAAAGAGGACTTCAAGAAACTGCTTAACGAGCCCATGCTTGACTGGGTCAACATGGCCGAGGCTGAAGACATTATTCGCCAGGGTGGGCAGTGGCTCGATGTGCGTCTGCCGAGCGAGTTTGAAAACAAACATCTCGACAATTCGTTGAACATTCCGCTGTACTTCATACGCCTGAAGATCAACACGCTTGATCCGGACAAGCGCTACATTGTCTGCTGCGACACGGGTCGACGCAGTTCGGCTGGTGCGTACATTCTGTCGGAACGCGGCTACCAGGCTTATGTGCTGCGCGGCGGAATCAGCCGCGAAAACGCCTAGCCACCCCACACAGCCGTTGTTACCATGCCTGCTGGCATTCGCAGGGGGTTGCTTTGTCCGGCCTGATTCAGGAATTCAAGCGCCGTAACGTATTCCGGGTTGCCGTGGCGTACGCCATTGTGTCCTGGTTGGTCGTGCAGGTCGCTGACACAGCCGTCCCTGCCCTGCGCCTGCCCGATTGGGTACCGTCGCTGATATTCCTCCTCATCGCGCTGGGATTTCTTCCCACTCTGATTTTTGCCTGGGCATTTGAGCTTACGCCGGAAGGTATCAAGCGCGAAAAGGACGTCGATCGCAGCCAGTCAATAACCGGCAATACCGGCAAGAAGCTCAACCAAATAACGCTGGTCGCACTGGCACTGGTAGTGATCCTGGTCGTAGCCGATCGTTTTATCGCGCCACGGGATGACTCACAGTCGTCAGCAGAGGCAGCGCCGTTGGCTGACGATGATGTATCGATAGCGGTGCTGCCGTTTACCGATATGAGTCCGGACAGGGACCAGGACTACTTCTCTGACGGCATTACCGAGGAGATATTGAATGGCCTTGCCAAGCTGAAGGTCATGAAAGTTGCTGGCAGAACATCTTCTTTTGCCTTTAAGGGCCGCAATGAAGATCTCAGGGACATCGGTCTGGCGCTAGGCGTGCAGCATGTCCTCGAAGGGTCGGTGCGCAAAGACGGTAACAAGCTGCGTATTACCGCACAGCTCATCAAGGTCAGCGACGGCTTTCACCTCTGGTCGGAAACCTACGATCGCGAACTGGACGATGTGTTTGCGGTTCAGGATGAGATTTCGGCAGCCATCGTCAAGGAGCTGCGTGGCAACCTTCTAGGTGAGGAGATTGTTACTCCGGGCGCAAACGCAATCGATGTAACGACTTACCAGGATTACCTGGCTGCCAGACAGCTGATACAGCGCCGCACCAACGCAAGCCTGACGCGTGCACGCGAGATGCTGCAGAGGATTGTCGCTGCTGAGCCGGCCTATCCACCTGCCCTGACATCGCTCGCAGAAGTGGTCTTGCTGCTGCGAGGAGACGTTTTCAGTTCTTATGGCGATATGGACGCCGATGAGTCGCGGGCGATCGCTGCACCGCTGCTGCAGAGAGCGCTGCAGATAGACCCGAATTTCGCGGATGCGTTTGCCGTGCAGGGGCTGACCTACTACTCAGATGGCGAATGGGCACTGGCAGAGCAATCGCTGGCGCGTGCCGTCGAGTTAAACCCGTCGCTGTCAAACGCCTGGAACTGGCGCTCTATAAACGCCCGCGCCAACAATCAGTTCGATGATGCAGAGCGCTACATTGACGAGGCGATCAAGATCGACCCACTGTGGTTGACGCCAAACAGCAACGTTATTTATTCGCTGGTCAGCGAAGGTCGCATGGACGAAGCGTTTGCCCGGATAGAACGCTTGCGACCCTTTCACCAGGACGCCTCTGGCTTCCATGGGATAGATGCCTTCGTGCTTCGACAAACCGGCCAGCTTGCTGCTTCAAACAAAGCAGCAAAGCGCAGTTACGAGCTGGCTCCTGATACGCCGTCGGCAAGTATGGGGCTCGTATTCAACTATGTTCTTTTGCAAGAGCCCACGCAGGCGATTGCGCTCATTCCGCCGTTCATGAGCGTCATGCAAAACTACCTCACCGGGACCTGGGACGAGGCGATGCCGCAACTGCAGGCAATGCTTGGTGACCAGCCGCTGGATGGCAACCCAATGCTCATTGGCGCTTATGTGGCGGGCGCTGTCTATCTCGAAGACTATGAGCGCGTGGCTGATCTTTATGACGAGTATGACCAGGACGCCCAAGCGTTGGTCGATGGCCGGTTCGTTGGCAGTGCTTCGGACTATGCGCATGCGCTCAAGGAGGTAGAGCGTGTCGACGAAGCCAACGAGCTTCTGCAGGCCTGGCATGTAACGCTTGAGCGGCGACGCACATCTGGCATGAACGACACCGATCACATCGTTGATTGGGCCATTTACTCCTCGCTTACCGGCGACCACGACGCCGCGCTTGCCGGGCTGGATAAGGCGGTAGAGCGCGGCTGGCGAGTGCCGTTTTGGCAGTACACCGGCGTATTGCGGCAGTATTTTGGCGACCCTCGATTCGAGGCCATCCGCAAGAAAAACCTCGACGCTATCAATTCAGAGCGCGCCAAATTGGGCCTGGAGCCCGTTCTGCGTGTTGGTGAGTTCTACGTGCCTGCTGCGGAACCTGAGGCCGGCTAATTACATGGTGTGGGTTGGTTTGTCGCCGCCGAGAGCGCCGGCCAGGTAGGTCTCAATCTTCTTCTGCGTGTTGCCCTGGTCCTGGTCGGAGAACTGCACGCCAATGCCGGCAGTGCGCTTGCCCTGCGCGCCTTTCGGCGTCATCCAGATGACCGTTCCGGCAACCGGAATCTTCTCTTCCTCACCCATCAGGTTGAGAAGCATGAAGACCTCGTCGCCAAGCCGATAAGAGCTGTTCGTAGGGATAAACAGGCCTCCATTGACGACATACGGCATGTACGCGAGATACAGCGCACTCTTGTCCTTGATCGTCAGTGTTAGCAGTCCTGGTTTACTCATTAGTAGCTCTCTCCGCAGTCGCTGAGCCCCGTGGCCCAATCGATCAATAGCGCTTCAAAGGTCAATTGCACATTGTAGGAGCCACCAGGCTGCCCACGCAGGCGATTGATTATGTCTAAATAGCAGAACAAATTTTTCCTGTCTATGCGGCGCAGCACAGAATCGTCAATAACCAGTCCTGGCGCCCTTTCACGCCCGCCGGAATGCGCCAAAATGGCCAGTCGTACCTGCCTCGCGAGCCAATCCAGGATAAACAGCGGCTCCATTTTGCTCCAGGTCGCTGCGACCTCCAGCGCCGATCCCGCGCCTTTGGCAAGCGCAACAAAGTCGCGCGCCATGGCGGCATTGGTGTCCAGTG
>Ga0316189_10005735_pt1 | contig 11916 bp, 9 predicted proteins | sample LowCovwburrow_MG_FD_204930 | JGI IMG/M metagenome (GOLD analysis project Ga0316189, IMG submission 204930) | Coastal sediment microbial communities from Maine, United States - Lowes Cove worm burrow | ecosystem: Environmental > Aquatic > Marine > Coastal > Sediment | place: USA: Maine... | reverse complement strand
TCGATCGTGCCGTTACTGGTCAGTACACCCAGCCTCAGGCGAGTGATGGTGGAGAAATCATTGTAGGCGCTGACATGAACCTCTTCACCATACTTGGCTGGAATCGTGTCGAGGTAGGCGCGCACTTTATCGACAAGCGTGATGATATCGGCATCGCCTTTTTTGATGACGATCATGGTGATGGCGGGATCGCCACGGGCAGCAACGTAACGGTAAGGGCGCTGCAGGGTTTGCGTTACTTCAGCGACATCTTTCAGATAGAGTGCCTGTCCACGTTCATTGGCACGCAGCACCAGATTTCCAGCATCCTCAGCAGATACGAACTCGCCTGTAATGCGGATAATGCTCTGACCATCTGTGGCTTTCAGGCGTCCACCGGGTGCATTGATATTCCACCCTTTGACCAGTGCAATAATGTCGTTGATGGATATCCGGCTATCGCGCATTTTCTCCGGATGCGGAACGATGCGAATCTCCTCCTTGCGGTCACCCTGTACAAAGACATTGGCAACACCGTTGATATCACGCACATCATCTTCAATCTGGCCACTCAGATTTTTGAGCTCCAGCTCCTTGAAATCACCGAAGATGGAGAAGGTAAGTACAGGCGTTTGCTCTGATTTGACCTCCATGATGATTGGGTCGGCAGGCAGATCGACAGGTAGATCGGCGCGATTAATCGCCTGCTGAATATCAGAGACCAGCCGTGCACGGTCTTCAAAGTTGGGATCCACCTCAATGGTGATCTGCATGGTTCCGGAATAGGCCGTGGAGCGGATCACATTGATGCCATCAATGCCTTTTAACTCCTGCTCAATCGGAGCCACCATGAGTCGTTCCACTTCACGCGGTGCAGCGCCGGGGTAAGCACCGGATACAGCAATGACATCGAAGTTGATGCTCGGGAATGCTTCGCGCTGCATCTGTGTGGCAGCATAGATGCCTCCCAGCAGCAGGATCGTGGAGATGAGGTTGACTACGACTCCGCGTTTAACGAAATAGGCGATGAGGCTTTTCATGAGTTATTGTCCATGGCTGTTTGCGATGTCGATGTGCAGTGATTCGAGAAGATTACCTTGCGCCCACAACAGCTGTTTTGATGCCAGCTGCAGGGTAAGTGCCTGCAGGTCTGCGCTGAGTTCAGCTCTGCTCAGTTCACCTTCAAACTGTACCAGTGTGGCGGTATCAGAACGCCCTTCACGGTAGCGTTTCATCTCGGCTCTGAATTTACGTTTTTCCGCCGCAGCCTGTTTGCGGGCAGCAATCAGTGTCGGTTTTCCTGAGCGTAATGCTGTGATAGCGGTGGATATATCGCTTCTGATCTGCTCCAGCGTGGTAACCCTCTGGGCAGCAACACGCTGCTGTTGAAGCACCGCCTTCTCCAGTGCCGCACGTGCAGAGTTTCTCCCCACCACTTCACTGAGTTCAACCGAGAGGGAGGCGTAGTGATCGTTGATGGTAAAGCCAGCTGCGGCAGCGCCACCGGCAGTGGTATTGAGTGCGCGGCTGCCCAGTTCTGCAATCAGATCAAGTTGAATTTGATCACCGTCACGCGCCATGGTGAGCTGGGCATCTGCTGCATCCATCTGGGCCTGTAGCAGTTTCAGCTCTGCCCGTTGCTCTTCGGCCACTGTAACAGCATCGCCCATTGCAGGAGGAGTGGCAGGAGGCGTGGAAAAACCGGCCGATTCAGCCTGAATGGATATCTCAGCATCGGGATTACGAAGCATGAGTCTGTTCAGGTTGCTCAGGCTGGCTGCTCTCAGGGCTCTGGCGCGCTGAAGATCGGTGTTGCGGGCGGCCAGCAGTGCCTCTGCCTGCAGCCGGTCAGCAGCCTCAATCAGGCCGAACTTTTCACGTGTCTGCTGATAATTCAATAGATCTCTGGCCCGTTTTACAGCCTGTTCGGCAATGCGGATATTGATATCATCCGAGCTCAGCTGAAACCATGCATTGGTTGCTTTCAGTGCCAGCATGCGTGCTGTGATCAGTTGCTGCATCTCGGCAACGCGAACACCGGCCTGAGTAGCAATCAGCGACTGTTCATAATCAGGGCGTTCACTGCCTTTGAGCAGCGGATGACGGTAGTTGAGATTGATCTGGTTGCGATAAGCCGGATTAAAGCTTGAGAGCTGAGCCGCCAGCGGTGAGGGGGCATAGGCCTGACTGGTACGGTTGTAGTTGAAGTTGGCTCCCAGTGTGCCGCCGCTGGCCAGTGGTTTACTGATGCTGCCGGAGAATTGTCCAAGCCTTGTTTCAGAAGGCTGGAAGCTGCTGGTGGTTGGAGTTGTCTCTTCACTGGCACCGATGCGGGCTGTAACCACGGGATCGAGCATGCCTTCAATGCGACGACTATCGGTTTGAGCGATACGGCGATCCAGTTTACTGATCGCAAGATCGGGGTGTTGATCAATCACCGCTTCAATGGCGGTTTTCAGGTCCATCTCCTCTGCTGCAGCGGGCATGGCTGAAACACCCAATAGCAGGCTTGTCGCAATGATATGGTTGAACAGTGGTGGCATGGTACTCCCTTCTCGATTCAAAACGGATAATAGTCAGTTAAGATGAATGATTCGTAAAATATTGATGATGTCAACTATTGGCATGGTCAACCTTTCTGGTTATCGTTCAGCCATGAACATTGCAATGCCAAAACGATTTGAGGATGGCTTAGGCTATCTGGTGCATCATCTGATGTACGCTTTTCGCCAGACGCTGGCCGAGCAGTGCCTGGCCAGTGGTTATCCTATTACCGCTGATGAGCTGGGTATTGTGATGATGCTTCATCAGGCTGGCCGCGAGCAGGGTCTGACCCAGAAGCAGTTGGCCGACACGCTGGCTAAAGATAAGGCGGTGATCACCCGTCTGCTGAATAGTCTGGCTGGTAAAGATCTGATTCTGCGAACGACTGATGCGAAAGATCGCCGCGTTGTACGTGTCTCTCTTACCGATGCGGGATTAGCCGCAGCAGAGACACTGCATCCAAGGCTTATGGAAGTGCTCAAGCAGGCTTACAGTGATATCAGTGATGAGGAGTTCCTTCTTGCCCGTGATGTGCTTGGCCGTATGTTGAGTAATGTCAGGGAAATCTCACCGAAATAAAAAACGCGACCCTGAGCAGGGCCGCGTTTGAAATGATCATTTTATAATTTAGCGATCAGGCGCGTTCGACAAATTCACCGTTGTCGGTATTGACCTTCACGCGTGTACCTGACTCCAGATAGGGTGGAACCATGATCGCAGCGCCGGTCTCCAGACGTCCCGGTTTATAAGAGCTGGTCGCTGTCTGGCCTTTGATGGCCGCATCACACTCCACAACTTCGAGAATAACAGTCTGAGGCATCTTCACGTTCAGCGGACGCTCTTCGTGAAATTCGACCTGAACCATCATCTCCGGCAGCAGGTAGGGCAGTGCATTGTCCAGCATCTCCTCACTGAGTGTGATCTGGTCGTAGGTCTCCATATCCATGAAGTGGTAGTCGTCACCGTCGGCATAGAGGTACTGCATGTCGCGCTGGCTGAGGATCACACGTTCAACACGCTCGGTTGAATTGAATCGCTTGTTGGTTTTGTTGCCAGTTTCGATATTGCGCATCTCAAGCTGCATGCAGGCTACGCCTTTACCCGGAGTGACATGATTGGTTTTCATGACGCGCCACAGGCCACTGTCGATCTCAAGAATGTTGCCGACACGTACGCTGGTTACATTGATTTGCATGGGTTATTCCTCGCTTTTCATCGGCTGAATATCGATCAGCCAAAGTGAAACTCTTTTCTCAAATGGCCCGGGACCATAGCTATTTGTCGCATTTCGGGCAACAATTCGACTTCGGTCGCGATCGGCCATCTCAGGGAGTAACTATGTTTATCTGCCAGGCTCATGCGTTCTGGATGGCTCGATGAGCCGCTCACATACACTTCAGGAATCGATGGATGATTTTCTTCAGAGCACACCCGGCACGTTTATCTCCGGCTCTGCTGTTCACTCTGCCGAGGAGCAGTGCATGGAGATGCTGGCACAGTATCTGATTCACTACTCCGATCTTTTTCAGGATGCAGAGATGAATGAAGAGTCCGATTTTGCCGAATGGGAAGAGGGGCTGGAGCAGCATATGGCCGATCTTCTTGAGGGTGATGTTGAACCCTCAAGTGATCTCGGTCAGCTACCCATGGATGCGCTTGACCCTGAACATCTGCGTGATTTTCTTGGTTGGTTTTCGGTGCGGGAGAGCAGTAATGCCGAGCTGATTCAGGCCTATTCCGACGCGCTGCAGGCGTGGATCACCTTCAGCCATAAGCGTGGCTGGTTCAGTCATGATGCATATCTGAAGCTGGTTGAAATTCTGACAGAGGTGACACCTGATGCAGTCAGAGTGGCACGCCTTTCACGTGTGCTGTTCCATTTTGTGCGTTCCGGTGGCGGTGTTTCACCGCGCATGCGCAGCAAACGTTTTTCACGTTTTGTTGAGGGGCATGGACGTGTGGTGAGCATCAAAGAGAATGAAATCGTCTTCGATTTTGACAATATGCAGGAGAAGATCGGTCCTGTGGCCTTGCCAAAGGTGATTCTCGATATGATCGAAGAGAGCGATGTTTTTGATGTGGAGCTGGGTCTGCGCGGTGATGCCTGGGTGATTGTCGATATCGGTCCGGTCTATCCAGCCAGTGTCTATGTTGAGGTGGAGGAGTATCAGGGGCTTGATAAGCGCTCCTGATCAGTTTGACTAAGCTGTTTTAAACAGCGCGACATTGTAATTTATACTGCTGTATTGATGCTGTTTGCAAGTTGTAGGGCCAAGGCGTGAATATATCCCCTTTCTCGAACAGATGATGCGGTTATAGTTCAGGCAGATAGAGATGACACGATCAGCAAATGTATAGCATTTATTCTGGTGTCATATTTCGGAGGCAGGCATGTTCCATGGTACGATGACCGCACTGGTCACACCATTCGCAAACGGAAACATTGATGAAGAGGCTTTTCGTGAGCATCTGGAGAGGCAGATCGAGGCTGGCGTTGACGGTGTTATTCCTGCCGGTACGACAGGTGAGGCGGCAACACTCTCTTATGATGAACACAAGCAGCTGATCCGTATTGCAGTGGAGCAGGTGGCCGGACGTGTGCCGGTGATCGCAGGAACCGGAAGTAACAATACAGCCGAATCGATTGAACTCACCGCTGCGGCCAAATCGATCGGTGCCGATGCTGCGCTGCTGATCTCCCCGTATTACAACAAACCGACTCAGGAAGGGATCTTTCAGCACTACAAAGCGGTAGCTGATGCCGTGCATATGCCGCAGCTGGTTTACAATGTGCCTGGACGCACCAACTCCAATATTCTACCGGAAACGGTTGGCAGGCTTTCGCATGTGGCCAATATTGTCGGCATTAAGGATGCCACGGCGAATATGGAGCAGTTAACACAGGCGATGATCGCCTCTGATGGACGTATGGAGTTCTATTCCGGTGATGATGCAACCACCATGCCCTTTATGGCGCTGGGCGGGCACGGGGTGATCTCTGTGGTTTCCAATATTGCACCGCAAACGATGCTGACCCTGACCCGGGCGATCTCCAGTGGTGATCTGCAGCGCGCTCGTCGGGCTCAGTTTGCCATGGCTGAGCTGAACAAAATGCTCTTCGTGGAGGCCAATCCTATTCCAGTGAAGGCCGCATGTACGATGCTAGGCTGGATGAGTAGTGAATTGCGTTTGCCGCTGCTGCCGCTGGCTGGTGAGTCGCTCGCAGGACTGCGTCAGGCGATGGAAAGTTTCGAGTTTGAGGGCCAACGGTTGGAGCTTGCTGCAAGCTGAGGCTTCTATGTCACGCTTACGTCTGATATTCAGCTTCAGGCGGCTGGTGCACTCCTTCGCCTATTTTGGAGCCACACTGGCGGCGATTGCCGTCTTCGTACTGGTGTTGATGCTGGCCGAATCGGCGGTTTATCTGGTGACCGGACTGCCGGTATCGGTATGGGCGATGGTGATTGCCGCGATTGCCGCTGCATTCGGTTTTGCGCCGCTGGTACAATCGATGCAGCGGGCACTGGACCGGCTCTTTTTCCGCCACCAGCTTGATATGCTGGCTGCGATTCGGCAGTTGGGAGCTGGCGATCTTGCGCAACTGCCACTGCAGGATATTGAAACGGCACTTCTGGAACGTATCTACAGGGTCAGCCATCGCAGTTATGTGGCACTGGATGAGCGTAACAGGCCGGATGGGGCGTGGTACGCCTACCCTGCGCATGCTCCGATGATTGATGAACATGCCCATGCCGGTAGTCATGAAGCTTATGATCTCTGTCTGGAGCTGCCGGATGCCACGGGTGAGGCTTATCTCTGGCTTGGTCCGAGGCTGGATAGCTGGCCGATGGATAGTGAGGAGCGGGCCAGTCTGGAGTCATTGGCAAAATTCGCAGCCATGAGTCTGGAGCATGCCCGTCTTACCCATCAGCAGGCGGAAGCAGCAAGGCTTGATTCACTCTCGCGAGTCACCAAACAGCTGCACTCCCATGATCTGAAAAACCGACTGCACGATCTCTCATTTCTCGCTCATCATCTCGGTTCCGGCAAGCTGGAAGAGGAGGATGTGGCGCGCATGCTCTCGGCGATCAAGAAAGTGACAGGCAGAATGCAGACGCTGATGCAGCGCATGAATGATCCCAATGCACCGGTTGATCTGGCGATTGCGCCGATTGATCTGGTTGCGCTGCTCAAACGAAGTGTAAAAGATCGTCTCTGGCCTGAATCGATTACCATTGTTGATGACTATCAGTTGTTGCCCGCAGTAGCAGGTGACAGTGATCAGCTGCAGGGGGTATTTGAGAATCTCTACGACAACGGCGTGCAGTCGATGCAGCGACAGGGCGAGATACGCATCCAGACGCGGCTGGTAAAAAACAGTGAGAATATAGATGTGGCCGAGGTGCGGGTGAGTGATCAGGGCTGTGGTATGACGCCGGAGTTTCTGAAAAATCGTCTGTTCAGGCTTTTTGCCACCAGTAAGAGCAATGGCCTGGGTGTTGGCCTCTATCTTTCACGCCGAATCGTTGAAGCACATGGCGGAAACATTACTGCACAAAGTGAGGGGACGGGCAAAGGTTCCACCTTCATTGTACAGCTGCCGCTATGGCAGGATAAGCATGTCAAATAAGCTGTCCAAAGTATTGATCAAGGAGCTCCTGATATGAAACAAACAGTATTGGTTGTTGATGATAACGATATCAATCGGCTGAATTTGAAGCTGCTTCTCAAAGAGTCCTATCAGATTCTTGAGGCGGGTGATCTGGAGAGTGCAGATCAGATGCTCTCAGGCAACCGCGTTGATCTGGTTGTGCTTGATTTGGCCTTGCCACCAGAGCCGGATAATCCTGAGATCGGCATGGCATATCTGCAGAAGTTAAGAGTGGAAAGTCCTGACACACCGGTGGTGGTGATTACCGGACATGATGAGCGCTCCTTTGCTGTGCGGGCTCAGGAGTTGGGTGCGCTGGACTTTTTCGGTAAACCGTTTGATCCCGATGAGGTGAAGAGCACCATTGATCGCAGCATGGAGACCAGCTGGAAAGCGATGCGTGAGCAGGAGATGGAGCGCGCGCTGCAGAGTCAGGTCAATACAGATCTGCTCGGAGAGTCTCAGGAGATGCAGGAGCTCAGACGCTTGATTGATCAGGTAGCAGCCGCACCATCCACTGTTCTGGTTTGTGGTGAAACCGGAACAGGCAAAGAGCTGATTGCGCGCAAGCTGCATGCTGCCAGTAACCGTTCCGAGCAGCCCTTTATTGCGATTAATTGCGCTGCTATGAGCGCTGAGATGCTTGAGACAGAGCTCTTTGGTTATGAGATGGGAGCCTTTTCCGGAGCTGGAAAACGTAAACTGGGATGGTTTGAGCGCGCCAGTGGTGGCACGCTGTTTCTCGATGAGGTTGCAGGCTTGCCTCTGCCGGTTCAGGCCAAGCTGTTGCGGGTTCTGGAGTCGGGCGAGTTTTCGCGCCTTGGTGGTGAGGCGATTCTCTATTCGGATGTGCGTCTGATCTGCTCTACCCGTGAAGATCTTGAGCGCAACGTGGCTGAAGGGCTGTTTCGCGATGATCTCTATTATCGTATTCATGTGGTTGAAATTGCAGTGCCGCCACTACGCGATCATATCGATGACCTTCCTGAACTGGCTGATGCGATTCTGCTGCGTAAGGCTGCGATGTGTGGCAAACGTATGGATGGTTTTTCAGAGGATGTGCTTGAACAGCTGTCGCGCTATAGCTGGCCGGGAAATGTCAGAGAGTTGGAGAATGTGATTGAACGCGCTGTTGTTCTCGCCTCTGATGAGGTGGTCGTGGCGATTCCGTCACTGGCTGGTCCTCAGTTTGTCTCTGATGATATCGATCCCCTGCAGCTCTGGCTTCAGCAGCTGCCCGATAGCGGTATCCGCGCAGAGAAGGCGGTGGCAGAGTTTGAACGGCAGCTTGTTGAGGCGGCGTTAGAGCGCAACCATCATATCAAAGCCAGAGCAGGTCGCTGGCTCGGATTCGGTGACCGCGCCAAGGATAAGATGCGCTATCTTTGTGATAAATATGATATTGAGGTGCAGGAGGGTTTATGAGAAAGCTGTTGATCTTGCTGGCACTATCTCTTGGCCTGCCTCTCTTCGCACAGGTTGGAGTTACGTTTGCCACTGAAACGGACTATCTCTACTACCGTGATGCCAATGTTCCACCCTTTCAGAAATCCCGCGAATTTTTCGATATGCCCAATCGCCCCGGCCTTTATGAGGTGACAATGGTTTCCGATACCGTCGGGCCGCTCACCTTCCGCGTTGTCAGGGTGCACGGTGATATCGAGAAGACGATGCAACAGCGACGCAGCTACAAAGTCGGCAGTCATGAATTTCAGGCGCGCTTTAACAATCCGGATGGTACGAATGATCTGATTGTTGAGATTGCCAACTCTAATCCGGCTACTGTTGCCAAAGTTGCGGTGTTTGTGGTCGAACTCTCTAATCATTAAACATGCCCTGAGCTCTCGCTGCTATATTGCCGTTTGCCGTTCGCATCCTGAACCCTTAATCTGTTTGCTATGAGGCAGGCTTTTACACTTATTGCACTTTTGTTGATCTCACTCGGCTGGGGCGCCCCTATCTCTGCTCATGAGGGGGAACTTGATAGCGTCGGATTGCACCTGAAATGGAAGCATCAGTTCCAGTTTGCCGGTTATTATATGGCTATTGAGAAGGGATATTATGCTGATGAAGGCTTGAATGTTGAACTCTTTGAGGGTGGTCCGGGAAAAAATCCGGTCAGGGAGCTGCTGGAGGGGCATGCACAATATGCAGTGGGTAACGCCAGTGCGCTTCTGGATCGGGCCGAAGGGGCTCCTGTTGTGGTTCTCGCCTCTATTTTTCAGCATACAGCACAGGTGATCTACACACGTCCTGAGATCAGTTCTCCGGCTGAGTTGCGCGGCAAGCGGATTGTTATGATGCAGGATGGACGCCGTGAGGTTGAAGCTTTTGCACTGCTGAAAAAATTTAATATCAACCGCGTCGATTTTGTCCGCCAGTCGGCAGGTGTAGCAGAGGATCTTTTTAACGGTAAGAGCGATGCATGGCCCGGTTATAGCAGTAATGAGGCATTTCTGTTTGAGCAGAAAGGCATGCCATCTCGCATGTTCAAACCTCAGGAGTATGGCCTGGATATCTATGGCGATACGCTGCTGACCACAGAGAAGGAGATCGAGGAGAATCCTAAACGAGCCGATGCATTGCACCGTGCCACGATCAAGGGATGGCGCTATGCACTGAGTCACATCGATGAAGTGATTGAACTGATTAAGACAAAATATGACTCGCAGCAGAAGTCGCGCGACTTCCTGAGGTTTGAGGCTGATATCATTGCCGATTTGATGAATGTCGACATTATCCCGATTGGCCTTTCAAATCCCAGACGCTGGCATCGTATTGCCGAAGAGTTTGAAGCATTGGGTTATCCGATTGGGCCGTTGGAGTGGGAGCGCTTTCTCTACCAGCCGAAACCGACGATCTCGCATGTGATGAAAAATCATGTCTACCCCTACCGCTTCTGGATCGGCATTACTGTTTTGCTGATTCTTATTCTTATTCTCTACGCATTTAACAGGCAGCTGCGTCATGGCATCGAAAAGCGTACGAATGAACTGGAGAAGCTCTCCAGCGAGTACAGGGAGATGCTCGACCAGATGCAGGATACCTATTATCGCGTCAATCTGGATGGGGTGCTGCTCTGGGTCTCAGCCTCGGTTGAACGTCATCTGGGATATAAACGCAGCAATTTGATCGGTATGCGAACCAGTGATCTCTATTATGAGAAAGAGGGGCGTGAAAAACATCTGCAGGCATTAGCCGATGGTGATGGAAAAATTGAACAGTATGAACTCTGCTTAAGGCATCAGGATGGTTCCCGATTCTGGACAGAATCCAACTCGCACTACTGTTATGATGAGCAGGGTAATGTCATCGGCGTGGAGGGTAATCTGCGTGATATCAATGCGCGCAAACAGGCAGAGCAGGAGAGAGAGGAGCTGACCAGCCAGCTGCAGCAGGCACAGAAGATGGAGAGTGTCGGTGTGCTGGCCGGAGGCATTGCCCATGATTTTAATAATCTTCTCGTCGGTGTGATGGGTAATGCTGAACTGGCACTGCTGGATGCGCCCGATGAAGGCGAAATACGCTATTATCTCAAGCAGGTTTTCAAGGCATCCAAGAAGGGTGCTGAACTTGTTCATCAGATGCTCGCCTATTCAGGGCAGGGTCGCTTTGCCATGGGGGAGCAGAATCTTAATCTTCTGATTAGCGATGTGTCAGAGCTTCTCGGCACAGTGATCGGTAAACGTGTTGAGCTGGAGCTGAAATTGCAGGATGGGCTGGCAAATCTGCATGGTGATAAAAACCAGCTGACTCAGATGCTGATGAATCTGATGACAAATGCTGCTGAGGCGATGCAGGGTAAACCGGGAAGCGTTACACTCTCTACAGGTAGCGTGCACCTGAATCAGCGTGATTTCTCACGCATGTATCTCAAAGATGAGCTTGTTGAAGGTGAATATATCTTTGTCGAGGCGTGTGATACGGGCTGCGGCATGGATAAGCAGACCCAGCAGCGTATTTTCGATCCCTTTTTTACCACCAAAGAGACGGGCAGTGGTCTTGGTCTGGCGGCACTGCTTGGCATTGTGCGCAGCCATGCCGGTGCACTTTCACTCACCAGCGAGCCGGGGCGTGGCTCCTGCTTTAAAATCTATTTTCCTGCACTAAAGGGGGAAGCTATTGAATCTGTAGCCGAGCAGACAGGCCAGTATGAGTTGCCAGCAGGCCTGCGCGGTACTGTGTTGCTGGTGGATGATGAGTCGGCAGTGCGTGATGTCGCCAGTCGCATTCTGGAGCGGGAGGGGATGAGCGTGATCACTGCTGATGATGGTGAAGCCGGTTTAGCCCTTCTGGAAGAGCATTGTCAGGAAATCGCACTGGTACTGCTTGATCTGACCATGCCCAGACTGGATGGAGAGCAGGCCTTTCATCTGATGCATGCAAAATATCCGGATATTCCGATTGTTCTGAGTAGTGGTTTTTCCGAAAGTGCGGCAGCCGAACGACTTTATGCTCAGGGGCTGGCAGGTTTTGTACATAAACCCTACAGCAGAAAAGCGCTACTGCATGCTGTTAAGACCTGTTTACACTAATTTCGATGGCGTCGATACAGCCATTTTTGTGATCCTGGAGAGGCTGGCATGCATCGATCGCCGGGCTGAGGCTTGGATTTCCCACTTGAAAACCCTATAGAGTCATTATCGCACTGTTATCGGTGAAACGCAGGAGTTGATATCATGGATATGAACAGAATGACCCAGAAAGTGAGTGAGGCGATAGCCTCGGCACAATCGCTGGCT
>Ga0316189_10005734_pt1 | contig 11917 bp, 11 predicted proteins | sample LowCovwburrow_MG_FD_204930 | JGI IMG/M metagenome (GOLD analysis project Ga0316189, IMG submission 204930) | Coastal sediment microbial communities from Maine, United States - Lowes Cove worm burrow | ecosystem: Environmental > Aquatic > Marine > Coastal > Sediment | place: USA: Maine... | reverse complement strand
TAGTAAATTCAAGAAGAAAAAAGTTCCAATAATGGATACGGGCACCGCTATTGCCGGAATTAAAGTAGAGCGTAAATCTTGCAAAAAGATAAACACAACAATGAACACCAGTAGAAAAGCCTCTAATAAAGTGGTTACTACTTTGTCTATAGAAGCCGTTAAAAACAAACTGGTATCATATGGAATAAAAATATGTAACCCTTTTGGTAAGTTTTTCTCTATACCATCTAAGGTGGTTTTAATATGTTCAATAATATCTTCTGCATTAGAACCTTTTGTTTGAAAAATCCCCATAAAAACAGCTGGATGCCCCAAGCTCTCAGCGTTTGAAGAATAAGATTGAGCATCCAATTCTATTTTGGCTACATCATTTAACCTTAAAAACTCACCATTGCCTAGTGCTTTAACAATGATATTGGCATATTGTTTTTCATCCTTAAAGCGACCACTGTACTTTAAAACATACGAAAACGCTTCACCATTATTCTCACCAAGTGATCCTGCAGCAGCCTCTAAATTTTGCTCTTTTAATACCGCAGTTATATCTGAAGGTATTAAGTTATAAGCGGCCAGTCTTTCTGGTTTTAACCAAATACGCATAGCATAATCTTGCTGCGAAAACACACCAACGTTGCCAATCCCATTGATACGTTGCAATGATGGAATGACATTAATTTTTAGATAATTTTGGATAAAAGTGGCATCATAATCTTCATTATCAGTATACATCGACAAGAACATTAAAGCACTTGTTTGTTCCTTTTGAGTTGTTACCCCGGTTTGTTTCACCTCTTGTGGCAATAACGGATTGGCACGTGATACTCTATTTTGAACGTTTACAGCGGCCACATCGCCATCTACATTTTGGTCAAAATATACAGTAATGTTTGCTGTCCCGTTATTTGCTGCTATTGATGTGATATACGTCATCCCTTCAACACCATTAATTTGTTCTTCAATAGGAACAATAACACTTTCTAAAACCGTTTCTGCATTAGCCCCCGGATAAATTGCAGATACCGTCACCGTTGGCGGCGCAATATCAGGGTATTGTTCAATTGGTAAACTTGAAATACTTATAAATCCAAGCATTACTATAATAATAGAAATAACCGTGGAAAGTACAGGTCTTTCAATGAATGTCTTTAACATAATTATCCGTTTCTAGTTTTTAAACAATATTTTAATAGGCCTAACAATGCTGTCATAAGGAACTTCTTGTGGTGTAATTGACATATCACTCTTTAACTTTCCTACTCCAGTAACAACGATTTTGTCACCAACTTTTACGCCTGATTCAACCACATATAAATTATCAATGCTTGCTTTAATCTTAATTATTAGAGATGTCACCGTATTGTTTTCTCCAACTTTAAAAGCCATAACATTCCCTTGTTGTTCATAGGTTGCCTCCTGTGGAATGACCACCGCATTTTCATAGATGGTTGGAATTTTAATTTTTCCACTGTTTCCATTAGTTAAAAGTCGGTTTGGATTATTAAAAATCGCTCTGAAATTTACAGTTCCTGTATTTTGATTAATTTGACCTGAACTTGTTTGTATTTTTCCAGTTTCAGAATAGCTTTCACCATTGGCCAGAATTAGACTAACTCTAGGGAAATTAGCAATCTTTTCATCTATATTTTTTCCTGCTGTTTTTTGTAAAAAATCCAAATAATTCGCCTCGTTCATACTAAAAAAGGCATAGACTTGTTTGATATCTGTCACCGTTGTAAGTGGCATATCATTAGTTGAGCTTACCAATGAGCCTTCCCTAAAATTAATAGTCCCTACATAACCATCAATAGGGCTTTTTACTGTTGCATAATCAATATTAGCAACAATACTATTATAATTTGCTTTGGCTTGAGTTAAATTTGCCTTGGCTGTTTCTAATTGTACTGGACTAATAATATTTTTCTCAACCAATGGAATGAGTTTATCTACTTCTACTTTAGCTACATTTATACGTGCTTTTGCCGCATTGGCATCCTGACTTAATGATTGTGTTTCTAGTTTAAATAGGATTTGGCCTGTTTTTACTTTTTGGCCTTCATCTACAAGAACTTTTTGAACATAGCCTGATACTTTTGGCCTAACATCACTATTAACAATACCCTCAATATTAGTTGGATATTCTTGATGCACAGTCACTGTTTTTTCTTTTATCTGGGCTACCGTAAAAGTTGCTGGTGGCCTTTGGGTTGCTTGTTGGTTGTCTTGCTTATTTCCACAACTTAATAATACTACAGTTGTTAAACACATTGTTATTATTGATTTTAGGTTGATTATATTCATTTTAAAGTGTTATATTTTGTTTACATTATTTATTTGTGATTTTTGTTCTTAATTCTAAAATTGATTGAGTAGCTTCATCTAAAAACTGGATATAATTATCATGAAATGCTAAATCAAACTTTGTTGTCTCTTCTGAAATTGATGTATTTACATTTTCTTTATATTCCTTAATTTCTAAATGTAATTCTTTTTGAACTGACCATGTATCTATCATATCATCAATACTTTGAATAATAGCATCTTGACTCATTATAAAATACTTTTTTCGGTCTCCTGTTTTAGTAAAATACTCTATTTTCTTTAAGTCTTGCAAATGGTTTAAGTGTGTAGATATGGTGCTTTTACTGGCACAAAGCTTTGTTACCAAATCTTCAAAAGTGGTACCTGCCTTTCCAGTCAGTATAATATAAGATAAAATACGTGCTTCAACAGGAGCAAGTTGATCTTTATTTTCTATTAAAACTCCTAATTTTTCAACTAAAACATGCTTTTGTTTGCTTAACTCATCGTTCATAGCCAATATGTTTTGAATGCAAATATAATTCAGGTTCGTTTTTTACCGAACTAAACGAAGTTAAAAAATTGTTAAATAAAAAAGCCGATGATATATCGGCTTAATTTATTTTAAAACGTTGGTTTATTTACAAAGTACTTTTAAACTGCTCTAAAAACCTAACATCGTTTTCGCTTAACAGGCGAATATCACTAATTTGGTGAAGCAATAAGGCAATACGGTCTATACCCATACCAAATGCAAACCCTGAATATTCTTTAGAATCTATACCACAGTTTTCCAATACATTAGGGTCAACCATACCGCAACCCATAATCTCTAACCAACCAGTACCTTTGGTCATTTTATAATCGGTTTCCGTTTCCAAGCCCCAATACACATCTACCTCAGCACTTGGTTCTGTGAACGGAAAATAAGATGGGCGCAATCGTATTTTTGACTTTCCAAACATCTCAGTAGTAAAATATTGAAGGGTTTGCTTTAGGTCTGCAAAACTAACATCTTTATCAATATACAAGCCTTCCACTTGATGGAAAAAACAATGTGAACGTGCCGAAATAGCCTCATTTCTAAAAACTCTACCTGGAGAAATGGTACGTATTGGTGGTTTGTTATTTTCCATATAACGTACTTGTACAGAACTGGTATGTGTACGCAATAAAATATCTGGATTGGTTTGGATAAAAAACGTATCCTGCATATCGCGTGCCGGATGATATTCTGGTAAGTTTAAGGCCGTAAAGTTGTGCCAATCATCTTCCATTTCTGGTCCTTCACTTACGTTAAAACCAATACGTGAAAAAATATCAATTATTTGATTTTTTACAATAGAAATTGGATGACGCGCTCCAATTTCAATAGGTTCACCTGATCTAGTTAAATCGCCATAAACACCTTTGACTTCTTCCTTGCTTTCTAATTCTTCCTTTAAAGCATTGACTTTGTCTTCAGCTGTTTTTTTGAGTTTATTTATAACTTGACCAAACTCTTTTTTCTGGTCATTGGTTACATTTTTAAACTCAGCAAAATAGTCGTTCAATAATCCTTTCTTGCCTAAATATTTTATACGGAATGCTTCAATCTCCTCTTTTGATTGGGCTTTAAATGCTTCTGCTTCTGTAATAAGTTCCTTTAACTTCTCTATCATGATATAATCTTGTGCTGAATTTATTTCAGTATCAAAATGATGGCAAATTTAATGATTTTTGTGAGAATTGCGTTAGTGATAGAGCAATTGTTGGAGCTCTCTCAATTTTAATTGAGAAGCGACTTGCGAGAGCACGACCCAAAGGGTAACGCCCAAAAACTAATCTATATACTCCGTTTCAACAAAATAGTTTACAATGGCTTCTTTCATTAACACGCTTTGTTCACCGGCTTTTAAAAAGGGCAATGCCTCTTTGGCTTTGTAATGTGGCCAACCTTCTTCATCAACAAAATCAAGTTCATAGTAGCCATAGGGCAATAACAACTTGCAAATGGCAATATGCATTAAATCCAATTTTTGTTCTTTTTTAAACGGTTTATCCAGTTGTCCAAGTTCTTGAACACCTATTAAATAAATAATGGCATCCAAATCTAAGGTATCTCCATCTGCAAACTGGTTGGATAACTTTTTGGTTACCAATTCCCATCGTTGTTTTAATTGTTCGTCTCTTGACATACTTTTTTAAAGTTGCAAAGTTACAAAGTAGTTTGGTATCAAAACTTTATATTTGTTATAAATCTACCTGTTATGAGTATTTTAGATCTTACTTTATTAACCTTACTTGTTTTAGGATTAATTCGCGGTTTTATGCGAGGGTTTTTTGTTGAAATTGCCTCTTTGGTTGCTTTAATTGCCGGTGTATATGGTGCTTTTCATTTTAGTAATTTTGCGGCATCCTTTTTAAAAGACCGTGTAGATTGGAACGAAAACACCGTTAATGTTGTTGCTTTTGCTACCACCTTTGTCATTATTGTTTTAGTAATTGCCTTGGCGGGAAAAGCGTTGACCAAAATTGCTGATTTTGCCATGTTAGGGCTTTTAAACAAATTTTTGGGTGCCCTTTTTGGCGGTTTAAAAGTAGCCTTGATATTAAGCGTTATCCTTATTGTCTTGGATAAAATAAATGCGAATGTGCCGTTTGTTAAAGAACAAGACCAACAAGACTCTGTGCTTTATAGTCCGGTAAAATCTTTGATTCCTACCATATTCCCAAACATTAAAGTCAATGGAAAACCTATTGGTGAAGAGCTTGATGAAGAAGATGAAGGTTTTTGAACTAGCATTGAATCAATCCAAATGATAAATCTCCATAATGTCTTTTAAATACTTTTCAAAATCTATTTTTAAATCAATGAGTTTCCCTGTATGAACATCAAAAACCCAACCGTGTACTTTTAATTCACGGTCTCTGTAAGCTTTTTGAACGGCAGCTGTTTTAATTAAGTTAACGCATTGTTCCATAACGTTAAGTTCTACCAAACGGTCATACTTTTTATCTTCATCTGTAATCCCATTGAGTTCTTTTTTATGAATACGATATACATCGCGAATGTTACGTAACCATGGATTTAAAATTCCTAAATCTGCCGATTGCATAGCGGCTTTTACACCACCACATTCATAGTGCCCACATACAACAACATGATTTACTTTTAGATTTTCTACTGCATAGTTTACAACCGACATCACATTAAGGTCTATGCTAATCACCATATTGGCAATGTTGCGGTGCACAAAGACGTCTCCTGGACCTAAACCCATAAGTTCCTCGGCAGAAACTCTGCTATCTGAACAACCAATAAATAAAAGTTCTGGATTTTGACCTTTTCCTAAATCATTGAAAAAATCTGGATTTAAAGCAAGTCGTTCTTTAACCCATTGTTCGTTATTTTTAAAAACTCTGCTTAAATCCATAGAACTTCATTTATTTAAGATAAATATAAATTAAAAAAACTAAAGTTCTTTAATATCTTCATTTTCTATCCAACCTGTTTTTCCGTCAGGAAGTTTTATTTCTTTCCAACGGTTAACCGTATCTAAAATCTGAACTTTAGTACCTTCATGTAGCCTAAATAACTCTTGGCTTCTGTTGTTGGGTTCGCTTTTTATAACGGTTTCTTGTGCAAAAATAATAGCGGGTTTGTCTTTTTTATTCACATTATATTTATGAAATGCGATGGTTAAAGAAATTACTGCTAAAAACAAAAAGGCATTACTGGTTATAAATGCCAATCTTTTTTTAAACGTAGAATAGGTAAAATAATACACCAAAAAGATGAGTACAAACAGAATGACTGAAGCTACAGCCAGTTTTGCCCAATTGTCAAAACTCAAAACATCTGTCACTTTTCTTAAGAGTTTAGAAAATCCTGCGTCTGGAATTACATCAACAGCATCAATAGTCATGTTTTTAGCAAAAGCTAAATTATTTTTGATGTCTTTATCATTTGGAGCTAATTGCAATGCTTTTTCATAATAATAAATGCTAGGTGCAATATGATTTAACTTATAATGGGCATTAGCTAAATTAAAATACAGTGCTTCTGAGTGATTATTTGTTTCTAGTATCGCTTTATATTTATCAATAGCTTCTGCGTATTTACCATCATTATATAGTTTATTTCCTTGGTCAAACAACGCTTGGTTTTGGGCAAAAACTCCTGTGCAAAACAACGTAATTACTATGTATAAAATCTGTTTCATTTTTAACGTGCTTGTTTGTCAATTAATGAAATGGTTTTCGCTGCTTTTTCATAATCTTGTTGCATAGTCACTGCTGTAATTGGGGTATAACGCGCTAAATCACAGTTCTCCATAATACTACTAAAATCTGTTATGGTTTCGTTTTCAACACTTCTTTCAGAAAGCAGTCTTTTGATTTTGTCTTTGCTTAAATCACTTGTTTCAATATGTAATTTTGCCTTTAAATAATTGTGCAGTGCCTTTTCAAGAGCTATATAGAATTCTTCTTTTTTACCCAATGATTTTTTAGCACTGCTTAAATACTTTCTAGCTAATTTATCAGCTGTTCTAATTCGATTTCCAAACACATCGGCATCACGTTCAGCCTTTTTATTTCTTATGAATATGGCTAACGGTATGGCCAAAAACGGTAATAAAAGAGAGCTCCAAAACAGATTGGTGTGAAAAAAATAAGATGGTGTAATAGCCGTGAAATTAGATTTTGTTTTTATAAATGCAAATTGGTCACTACTTAAAACTACAGGCTGCTTTGTGCTATTTGCTATGACGTTATTATTTGGGTTCGATGAACTTGTAGGGCCCTCCAAAACATCAATCACTACTTCTTTAGATTCTAAACGTTTATAGGTTTCTGTTTTTAAATCAAAGTATGAAAACGAAATACTTGGTGTTGGATATTTACCTTTATATTGAGGAACTACCGTATAAGTATCTGAAATGCTTCCTTGCATTCCGTCTAAATTTGTTTTAATATTTTCGTTGTGCTCCGGCTCAAAAACTTCTAATGAACTTGGTAACGATATTTTAGGAAGGTTTATCAATTTTAAATTACCATTTCCTTTTACCTCAACTTTTGCCTGGAATGATTCTGACGCTTTAAGTTCTGTTTTAGACATGGTAACGTTAAAGCTGAAACTACCAACAGCTCCAGAAAAATCTGCTGGTTTTCCTTTTTCTGGCAATGGCTTAACATTAATGGTTTTGTTGCCTGCAGAAACCACTCTATGGGCTTGTGTCATTAACCTTCTTCCAAAAATATCACGTCTGTTTGTTGGCACTTGAACTGAAATATCTAAACTTAAAGGTTCAATATCCAATTTTCCTGTTTTTTGAGGATACAGCACGGTTTTTCTTAAAACCAAATAGCGATAATCTTCTCCGTCGTAAGTACCCGTTTGTACTTTTTGCCCTTGCATATCAATATTCTGACTCCAAAAATCATTATATCTAGGGCTGTTAGTTTCTTGCCAATTGTCAACACCGGTATTAGGAGATACATACAGCTTGTAAACGATGGTAATGGCTTCATTTAAATATGGATTTGTCTTAGAAATCTCAGCCACTAAATGTATATTTTCTGAAGCTAAATAATTGGGATCATCTGGATCTTTAGGAATATCAACCGCTGCCGTAACTTGGATTTTTATGGGAATGGTTTTATAAGTTTCTCCATCAATGGTTATTGATGCTTGGTCTATGGTAAAATTACCTTGCTTTTTAGGCGCTAAAAAATAACTATAGGTTTTAGTGAACGAACGAACCCCATTAACCCACGAATTGCTTACAGACTGATTTGGGCCTCCAACAACCGTAAAATTGCTAAAACCTGGTGGATTAAAATGATCGCCATCTTTGTTCATTTCAAAATCAACACGCAAGCGTTCATTAACACCAAGTTTATTCTTGCTCACTTTAGCCTCAAATTTTACTTGAGATATTGCAAGCGTTGAAGAAAGTGCCAGTAATACTATTAATATGTGATTTCTTAGTTTCATTTTATCCTTCTTCTTTGTGGATTCCTGCTTACACAGGAATAACAACTACCAATCTTTTTCAGTTTTTACTTTAACTCCTTTTTGTTTTTCAGCATTTATTTTTTCTTGCACTTTTTGTTCTTGGTTATTCATAGCTTCTAACAAGCTTTTTATTTGCTGGTCAGATAATTTTCCGGGTTGTGGTTGAGGCTTTTGCTGATCTTTCTTTTGGTAATCTTGCTTCCCTTTGTTTTGATCTTGTTTTTCATCTTTAGGCTTTCCGTCTTCATCTTTTTTATCATCGCCTTCCTTTTTGTCTTGATCGCCTTTGTCTTTTTGATCTTCTTTATTATCGCCTTCTTTATCCTTATCCTTTTGGTCCTGCTTGTCTTTATTCTCGTCTTGTTTGTCTTGATTATCTTTATTGTCCTTATTTTGATCTTGCTGATCTTTTTGTTGTTCAGCACATTCTTTTGCCAAACCTAGATTGTAACGTGTTTCATTATCAGTTGGGTCATTTCTTAACGCATTTTTATAGGCTTCAACTGCTTCTTTGCATTTTTTATTTTTCATTAAAATATTGCCAATATTGTGGAAGGCTTTGTGTTTTTCTACTTTTGAAGTGGATGATTTTACCACTTCTTGTTGACGATACAAGGCTTCTTCAAAACTTCCCTTTTTGTAATAAGCGTTTGCTAAATTATAAGATCCTACAGCACTTGCCGGATTTTCTGAAAGTGCTTTTCTGTATTCCATTTCAGCAGCAACAAAATCATCTTTATTAGCTAAACTATTGCCTTCATACACATATTCATTAGCCTTTTTTAACGCTAATAGATTTTCTTTCTCTTTTTCTTGCGAAAAAGAAACCGTAACACATAAGGTTATTATTATGACTATTATGTTTTTTATGTTCATTGTCTTTTTTTCCCTTTTCATCTGTTAAACAAAAACTACACTAAAGATATTAAACCTATAGATGTCAGTTAGTTAAAGGTTTTATAAATTCTCATTAAATAAATTGAGTTTCTTTAACCAACCTGTTTTTCGTTCTAATAAGAATATATCTAAAAACAAAAAGAACAAAGCAAAACCTAAAAACCATTGAAACTGGTCTTTAAAATCGGCATATTGTTTTGCTTCAAATTCTGTTTTGTCCATTTTATTTAAAATTTCCCTAATTCTATCTACCACATCTTTCGTGTTTCTACCATTAATATATTCTCCGTTTGCATTACTGGCAATGCTTTTAAGCACGTCTTCATTTAAACGGGTAATCACGGTTTCGCCATTACTGTCTTTTTTATAATTTAAAACAACGCCATTTCTCTTTTCAGGAATAGGTCCACCTTTAACATCACCAACACCTATGGTAAATATTCTAATACCTTCTTCATTGGCTTCTTCTGCTACGGCAGCAGCTTGTTCACTGTGATCTTCTCCGTCTGAAATAATGATAAGAACCCGATTAGTTTGTTCTTCATCATCATAGTATGTTTTAGCCAGTTTAATGGCTTCATTAATGGCTGTTCCTTGTGAAGATAACATATCTGTGCTCATGTTCTGCAAAAACATTTTTGCAGCAGCATAATCTGTGGTAATTGGTAACTGTGGAAACGCTTTTCCTGCGTAGGCAATAATTCCAACGCGATCACTCGCCAAATTATTAATGATTTGCGTTACTAATTGCTTTGTTTTTTCCAATCGGTTAGGCGCAATATCTTCTGCCAACATACTTTTAGAAACATCAATAGCAAACACAATATCAACGCCTTCGCGTTTTACGGTTTCAAGTTTTGTTCCAATTTTAGGGTTTACCAAAGCTATGGCTAAACACGCAAATGCTAAGCTGATTACTACTAATTTTAAGATTGATTTAAACAAAGAACGATTAGGGCTCAATCTTTTTAGCAATTGTTTGTCAGCAAACTTGCTTTGTGATTTCTGTTTCCATATTTGGAGTACAAGAAAGATTAGGAATATTATGGGAATAATTCCTAAAACCCAAAACCATATTTTTTCATCTAACTGATACATGTATTGTTTATGTGTGTTTTGTTGATTTGTTTGTTGTAATTAAACAAAACTTCTAAATATTGTAACTCTAAATAAAAATTCTATCAATAATAATAAACCTGCTAAAAGCACTAATGGACGAAACTTTTCTTGATAATTATAATATTTAAATTCATCAATATCCGTCTTTTCAAGTTTATTTATTTCACCATAAATCTCTTTTAACTTTTCATTGTTTGTTGCTCTAAAATATTTTCCCCCAGTAACATCTGCAATTTCTTTAAGTAAGGTTTCATCTATCTCAACTTGAACTCGTCCATATTGAAAATCTCCATTTGGCAAAATAGAAATTGGCGATAAGGCCGTTCCATTAGTTCCTAACCCAATGGTGTACACTTTTATGCCATATTCTACGGCTAATTCACTGGCAATTTTTGGATCTATAAATCCAGAATTATTAACGCCATCTGTCAATAAAATAATCACTTTACTTTTGGCTTTGCTATCTTTTAACCTGTTTACCGCTGTTGCCAACCCAGAACCTATTGCCGTACCACTTTCAATAATAGTGTTATATCTTATGTCTTTTAAAGATCTAAGAATAATTGCTTTATCGCTTGTTATTGGCGTTCTGGTATAACTTTCTCCTGCATATTCAACCAACCCTATCCTATCATTTGGTCTGCCCTTAATAAATTCAGCAGCAACTTTTTTTAATGCTTCAAGTCTGTTAGGTAATAAATCTTTAGCTAACATACTTGCAGACACATCAATAGCCATAACAATATCAATACCACGTGTTGTTTTTGTGCGTGTTGATACATCAACATTTTGTGGTCTTGCAAGTGCCGTTATAATTAATGCAAGTGCAAGTAATCTGAAAACAAATAAAAGATGCTTTATTTTTGGCAACCATGACTTAGTTACTTTAAATCCTTTTAAACTTGATATCTTAAGTTCTGCTGTTTGTTTTTTATGTTTTAAAACATACCAAAGTATTGCCAAAGGAAGCAATAATAGCAACCAGAAAAATTCTTTGTTTACAAATTCAATTCCCTCAAACATTATTCTTTAGGTTTAATAAGTTCAACTGAATTTAAAATACGATCAACTATTTGATCTGCATAAACATCATCAGCTCGCCAAGACAATATAACTTGTTGAATGATATTGTTTGAATTAAAAGCCAATATGACATATTTTCCTTGTGATAATTGATTAGCGGTCCCAAACGGAAAATCACCCGTTCCATATGTTTTTAATCCTTCAGCACCATTAGGTGTAACAAATTTTTCGTCTTGAACTACCATGTTTTGAACACCACTATTCTCCCACGATTTTAAATTGCTTTCAACAACCGTTTTTAAATCTACTTTATTATCACCTTGAACATTTACTTTAGAGGTTGCCACTGCAATACTTAGCTGCTCTATTAAACTACCATAACCAAACATAGTGATTTGAGCTTCTTGAGCAACTTCTTTAGGAAGTTCAGGAGATATGCGTTTTAATACCTTTGGTGTTGATATAGTAATTGGCGGAACGCCATAATCACTGGTTACCCAATCACCCTCAAGCAGTTCTAAACTTTGATGACCAACGATAGTGTCTTTAACATAACTAAACCCATACTTAATTGAAAAG
>Ga0316189_10005733_pt1 | contig 11917 bp, 13 predicted proteins | sample LowCovwburrow_MG_FD_204930 | JGI IMG/M metagenome (GOLD analysis project Ga0316189, IMG submission 204930) | Coastal sediment microbial communities from Maine, United States - Lowes Cove worm burrow | ecosystem: Environmental > Aquatic > Marine > Coastal > Sediment | place: USA: Maine... | reverse complement strand
ACCAGATTGACAACAGTGGTTGCCACATTGACCCACAGCACGGGCCAGGTCTTGCCCCTGCCGCTGAAAAATCCGGACAGGGCATAGGATGCGGAATAGGCACCGGCGCCCAGGCACAGGACTTGAAAGTAGTCCACCTCGTTTTGTTGCACCAGCGGACTGTGTCCGACCAGCCTGAAAACAGGCTCGGCAAAAGGAATGGCGCATACGATGGCAAGCCCTCCCAACAGCGACACATAAACTCCCTGCCAGAGCGCGGGGCCGATACGGTCATACCTTTCGGCGCCATAGTACTGGGCCACAAAGGTTGTCACGTACCCGGCCGTGCCCATGAAGATACTGACCATCGAAAAGTTAAGCATACCGGCCGGCATCGCTGCTGCAATGGCCTCCGGCGAGTACCACGTCAAAAACATGCGGTCCACAAAGTGCTGCACCGACCAGGTCGCAGTGCTTAGAATCAAAGGAATTGCAACGACAAGGACCTCCCGGTACCCGCCCTCACTTCTCCATCGGTTTTTCAGGTTTTGCATCGAGTGTTGCCTTACCAATGTTTGATTCGTTAAGTAGTTGATTCGTTAAGTAGTTGTAAATAGAAATATATCCCTATTAAAATTTCTACTAGGATGTTGCTTTACTACCAGTAAGGGCGGTCACCGTGCCGCCCAACGACAGCCACAGTGGGCTGCCCTAAAATGGACCCTGCGAGATGCGCTGCCAGGTATTTCGCCATTCCACATTCAAATTTCCGAATTCCGAATTCTCTAGATGATTGGTCACAGACAAACACAGACCATAAAACCTTTGACAGTAAAAATTGTCCGTGTGTGTCCGATCTTTGACCTCGCCTTTGCCCATTCACCTTCCGACCTTCTGACCTTCTCACCTTCTAACTTTTAGCTTCCGAATTCCATTTACCCCATTCCGACCTCCGTCTTCCGCATTACGATTTCTTTTCTATTCCACCTTCACCCCCTCAATCCTCTCTAACCTATTAACCAATAACGAATAACTCTGCCTTCTCTTCTGCCATCTGTTCTCTGATATCAGTTTTCTGTCCTCTGACTTTATCTCTATGCCCTCTGCCCCATGCCCTTTGCGTTTTCTTCCACATTCCCCATCCTCGCCGCGCCATAGTCTCGCCCTATCGGACGACGGCGGGTCCGCCTTCCGCATTCCCACTTCCCCATTCAAGAGTTCCGGTTCAATTAACGCGCTATCAACCACAAGTCAAGGACAGTCATAGCAAGATGTATCGGGATTTCTACAATTTTTTGAAAATACAGGGCTATTTGCGGCCACGATTTAAAATACAAAATAGCGTAATTTCAGTTGACAAAAGTATAACAATTGTTATACTAATTATTTATGAAAACCGCAATTTCAATACCGGACGAAATTTACCATTCCGCGGATCAGCTTGCTAAAAGATTCGGTATGTCTCGAAGTGAGCTTTATTCCAAAGCTGTTTCGGATTATATCAATGCCCACAAAAATGAAGCCGTCACCAAGGCTTTAAATCGGATCTATGCCGAAGAAAAGTCTGAAATAGACCCGGCGATCAATGTGATGCAACTCAGGTCATTGCCAAAGGAATCGTGGTGATCCAGCGCGGAGAAATTTGGTGGGCGGAACTCCAAGAGCCGGCCGGTTCCGGACCCGGTTATAAAAGGCCCCTGGTTGTCATTCAATCGAATGATTTCAATAAAAGCCGGATCAACACAATCATTGCAGTGGTTTTAACTACCAATATGAAACTGGCAGATTCCCCCGGCAATGTTATGCTATCGAAAAAAATGACAGGGCTTCCCAAAGACAGCGTTACCAATGTATCGCAAATAATCACTATCGATAGATATTATCTGTCCGACCGTGTCGGAATTCTGCCGGCACGAACCATGAGACTCATCGATGATGGGTTGAGGCTTGTTTTATCCCTGTAAGAACAACAACAGGCCTGGTACCCGCCTTACCACCGAGATTAATCATCCATATTGGAAAAAGGGACATATCAAGATGACTGCTTCTGGAATTCTAAAACCTAAAACCCCTCAAGAAACTTCCCAGTTGATGAAAGTGGCTTTGGGTGAGGAAAAAGCGGACCTCACCATTGTAAACGCCGCTGTGGTCAATGTTTATACCGGTGAAATCCTGCCGGACCTCGGCATCTGCATTAAAGGCAAATGGATTGCCTACGTGGGCGAAAACGCCGGGGACGCCATCGGTCCCCAGACCAAGGTCATCGATGCCGACGGCCAAACCGTTATCCCGGGTTTGATCGACGGGCATACCCATATTGGTTGGATGTTCACGGCCGCCGAATTTTTAAAATACGCCATCTCCGGCGGCACGACCACCGTCGTCACCGAAACCATAGAACCATACCCTGTCAGCGGATACGAAGGGGTTGTCGATTTTCTGGCGTCTTTGAAGGATCAGCCGATTAAAATCCTGGCAACCGCCCCCGCCATGGTGTCCATCAGCCGAACTGCCCGCGACATGCCGACGGAAACCCTGGCAAAACTCCTGGCCCGAGATGATATCCTCGGGTTGGGCGAGAGTTACTGGCAGACGGTGCTGCAGGAGCCTGAGCAGTTATTGCCGCGGTTTGAACAGGCCCTTGCTGCTGGGAAAACCCTGGAGGGACATTCGGCCGGGGCCCGCGACAAAAAACTTGCCGCCTATGTTGCCGGCGGGATTTCCTCCTGTCACGAGCCGATTAATGCCGACCAGGTTCTGGAACGTTTGCGGATGGGGCTGCATATTATGGTCCGCGAGGGCAGCATTCGAAGAGATTTGGCAGAAATTGCCAAAATAAAGGACACTGGCATCGATCTGCGACGTCTGATCCTGTCGACTGATGGTGTCGAACCGCGGGATCTCATTGAGAAAGGCTATATGGAGTTCGTGCTCCGCAAGGCTATCGAGTATGGCTTTGATCCCGTTGCGGCCATTCAAATGGCCACCTTAAATGTCGCCGAACACTTTTCATTGGATGGCTTGATCGGCGGCATCGCCCCCGGGCGATATGCCGACCTGGTGATAATCCCGGACGTTCAAACCATCCAAGCACAAATGGTTATCAGCAGCGGCAACGTCGTCGCCGAAAAAGGTACACTGCTGTCCGCCCCCCGCCAGCACACCTTTTCAAAACCGAGCATGAACACTATAAAATTGCCGCGGGATATGAAATCATCGGATTTTATTATCAGCGCCGATCCCAAGGCCTCCCAGGTCAAAGCAAGAATCATCGATATGGTCACCGACCTGGTCACGGCAGAGTTGGAAATGCAGTGGCCCGTGATCAATGGGCGGATCAATACGGATGTCGATCAGGATGTCATCAAAGTCGCCGCCATCGACCGCACCCATAATCCCGGCAACATTTATGTCGGCCTGATCAAGGGGTTTGGTCTGAAATCGGGTGCCATGGCCTGTAGTTCCGCCTGGGACACATCGGATATCATTGTAGCCGGCACCAACGACGCGGATATGGCCGGCGCAGTCAACCGGATCCGTGCGCTTCAGGGAGGTGCCGTGGTTTACGAAAATGGCGAAATTCTGGCCGAATTGCCACTGCCGATATTTGGTATTATGTCTGATTTACCGATTGAAACCATTGCCGACCGCTTGCAGGAAATTAAAAACGCCGTGTCGGACCTGGGTGTTGCCTTCCCCGATCCGTTGCTGACCTTAATCACACTGACCGGTGCGGCGATTCCCTACTTAAGGATCTGTGAAGAGGGACTGGTGAATCTAAAAGACGGCAAGACCGTAGAGCTGATTGTCACCTGATTTTTTCTTGTTTGAAGACGATAGACGTTTAAAATGACCTAACCTAGTAAGCCCGAATCTTGAATCCTGAGGTCATAACAATGAGCCTGTGAACGCTAACGATAGGAGGTCTCAGATGACAATTACACCCCAGGCATTTCTGCCCTTCATTGACGAAGCCCTAAATTACGTAACTATGACCCATAAAAAGGTATCTCAAAGGTTGCCAAAAGTTCTTGAAACTCTCGGCCCAGGAGTACTGGAGTGATGGAGTATTGGAGTGTTGAAAAAAACATCATTCCTTTGGTCATTACTCCAACACTCCACTACTCCAAGACTCTGGAATTAAATGAAATTGAAAGCTCACATGATGGATTACATTCTTTATGGCGATTGATCCGTTAAACTATTTGTTCAAGCGATAGCGAAAGTCGCAAAATGGTGCCCCCTCCATGATGGTTTGAGTCCGTGTTAAGGAAACATCCGGATTAAAGCCTTCGATCAAGGCAAAATCACGCGTACAGGAGAATATAGTCCCAAGGTCGCCGATTCCTAAACTATCGTAAAGTTCGGCATATCGGCAGCGAGTCACATTTAAAGACAACACATCCTCGGATTCTTCGATCACCTCGATGTTCAGGGCGTCATCCCGGGTCCAGAATTGAAGTGTCTCGACAAAATCCTGCAAGGAGTTATCCCCCATCTGTTTGCTGAGATCTGCGCCCTGCTCCCTTGCAATTTTGACAATGGTACGTTGCACCCCCGACAGCACCTGATCACGCCCGAACGATTCACCCAACGCTTCGATTACAGGTGATAAAATTCGGGCTTCGACTTCACGCCGGGTCAGCACGCCGATTTTCGCATTCAGATTGTTCGAAGGCATTGGTTCTTTGGAGGAAACCTGATTTTTTATATTGTTTTCAGCGGTCATTTACTATCCCCTTTCGTAATCTTTCCAACACAATAGCATTAAGTACACGCATTTGTAGATATGGTTTCGTAATATTAATGAAAATCAACAAATATTCAAGCACCAAAAAGAAAATCCTTGGCCAGATCGGATAAACACCTACAATATTTTTTACCTTTGACTGAATACCCGCCACGAATTCGGAAATATTATATATTTTGATACTTTACAATTAAGGGTGAATTGTTCTATAAATATAATGAGCGTTTCCAATTTCAAAAGGGATATTTTTGTTTTATTTTCAATGAATTCTATCGAATAAATTTCTAAAATTTGAAACCCTTTGGGATTGCCGATCTTACAGCATCTACTGCGTCAGATGTCCTCCCGCATAGGTGACTATAACGAAAAGAAATCTTCCTTATATCTGTGGCAACCTCGACAATCGCTCAATCTATTTATTGTTATAGGTTTGGGAAATTGAAAGCTCAAAAACCCAATCCGGATAAAATGGAAATTTGAAATTACAAGCAGTGGATCTGGAAGGAAATTCAAGAATGAGTGAATTCGGAGAAAAATTGATCAGCTTGAGGACAGCACGCAATTTAACGGCCAAAGAAGTTTGTAAACAGGTCCATATTCCGCAATCCAGATTGAATGAGCTGGAATGGGGAGTTCGAATACCCACGCCCGGTCAAATTAAAAGCCTTGAAACCTTTTTCGAGATCGATTCGAATGAACTTGCCGATCTGGCAAAATTCAGAACTACTGATGTGTCGTAAATTTAGGCTTATTTTTACTACAGATTTTGTAGGTTCTTTACATACCAGAGCCTCCCGAAAAGTTTTTCCAATTGAGGTCAGGGCCCTGAAAATCTCGAATAAGACATAACGAAGCTTCGCCTCTATTTGCTGATGAATAGCTATCCTAAAGCTTGTTTTGTTTGTTAACCTTTTTGCAATATAAATCTGTTAATCACAACTACTATGAAGCGCATTCTAGCAAGAGTCTTTTGTTGTATCCTGATGGCTGTGGTCTCAGCCAGGGCTGATCAGGAGACCCAGGATGCGACTTCCGGGCAGGATTCCGTCTGGCAGAAACTTTCGGATGGATTGGAGCTGGGTTTCTTTCACTCCCCCCAACCTTCCGAAACGGGTGATTCGATGATTCGGGTCCTGAGGATCGATACAGCCCGCTACCAGCTGCGATTGCTCAATGCTTCGGCCTCTAAAAAGGGACGGCCGTTGTCTGCAAAAGAATGGTGCCGCCAAAACGGTTTGGTGGCCGCCATTAACGCATCCATGTATCAAGCCGATTTAAAAGCCAGCGTTTCATTGATGCGTACCAAAAGCCACATCAACAATCCGAGACTGTCAAAAGATATGGCGATTCTGGCCTTTGACAGGAACAGCCCCGACGTCCCGCGAGTGAAAATCATCGACCGCCAATGCGAGGATTTCAAAACCTGGGAAAAAAGATATAAAACACTGATCCAGAGTATTCGTATGATTTCCTGCAAAGGGAAAAATGTGTGGGCCCAGCAGACCCAAAAGTGGAGCACGGCGGCAGTGGCCGTCGATGATCGCGGACGCGTTTTGTTTATCCATGTCGGCTCACCCTACAGCACCCACGATGTGATCGATATCCTTAAAAAACTTCCTCTCAACATCGACAGAGCGATGTATGTGGAAGGCGGTCCTCAGGCACAATTGTACATCAACATCGGTACCCATGAGTATGAGTTCGTCGGCAGCTACAAATTAGAGCTTGAGAAAAACGTGAATTCTCTTTTTTCCCGGCCGATTCCGAATGTGGTGGGGATATCCTTAAAAAAGGACTAAAAAAATGACGACATGGCATAAATTTATTTTGGCTATTTTGCTTTTAATTGTCCAGTTGGGTTGCGCCGGCAGCATGAAGGGCGTTGTCAGGCAGGATGCGAAAAGAGTAGAGTTCAGTTACACGGATTCTAGAGTCGGGGTGGGCAGCCTGCAAGCACTCCTGCCGGGCGGGGAGCGCTTTAAAGGCAAAATAGTCAGGATCGGATCAACGGATGACCAATCCGATACAGCCGTCTCCGGGAGCGAGTCGACCGATTTTGAAGACATAAAATTATTTGACGGCAATGCAGAGGCTACCCTTTCCGGTAACAAAGGCAACATCATGAAGTGCCGGTTTAATCTGGCGGATTCCATTATCGGGCTCTCCAGCGGTGGTTTTGGATTATGCCAGGTCTCCGACGGCCGAGTCATTGATATTTTCTTTTAGCAAAGGGATATCCCATGAAACTGATTTATATTTTATTTGCCTGCCAGCTTCTTATGTGCACGGCAGCCAATGCCGGGGAAGCAGACGTCATTGAGGTGGAGGTCAGGCGCATCGGCGGTGATACCTATAAATTTGATGTGACGGTACGCCACGCGGATGAGGGCTGGGAGCACTTTGCAAACAAATGGGAGGTCACGGCTCCTGATGGAACGGTTATAGGTACCCGCGTCCTTGCCCATCCTCATGTCGAAGAGCAGCCGTTTACCCGCAGCCTTTCCGGAGTGAAAATTCCCGAAAATCTCGTTGAAGTAACCGTTCGGGCGCACGACCTGGTGCATGGGTATGGTGGTAAAACAGTGGAAGTGAAGGTACCAGGAAAATAGCTTCATAAAAGATCGTGGGATTGCATAATAACCTGCATCGAGTGAAAATCAAATCTCAAATTACAAGCACCAAATTACAAATAAATTTTTAATTGCTGAAGCTATCATTTTCTTACAACATGTTGTTAAATAAAACCCAATAAAGCCCTATGAAAATATGAGGTCACACTGTGGCTGAAATCCATTTATACGGCAAACTCCGCCGTTACGTGCCAAGCCAACAGTCCGAGCGTGGTAGCGTCATCCGGGTGTCTCCCGGACCCGACGAAACACTGGAGTCGCTATTAGCCAGTCTGGAAATACCCGTTGATGAAATCTATTCGATTTTTTTCAATTCAAAATTGCTGGCCGCCCGCACGGGAATGGCATTATGGCTCGGCCACCAGCAGGTACGAACCGATCCTTTTGACTGGAACTTGAATGTCCCCGTACAGCTCGCCGATCGAATCGGGCTCTTTGGTAGAGACATGTCGGCGCTGGTCGTATAATATGGACCTTTCTTAAAAAGGATGCGGAAATTAATAAAGGCCAAGGTTGAACCGATCAGTTTAGGAAAGGAGACCATCGATGCTAGCAATGATTCCGAAACCTCGACCGAACTGTATTCCAATCGTCACCGTATTAATCTTTTTGATGGGATGTTCAAGTGCCTATTACGGTACCATGGAAAAGTTGGGCTACCACAAAAGAGACTTGATGGTCGATCGGGTGGAAGCCGCCAAAGACGCCCAGGAGGATGCCAAAGAACAGTTTAAATCAGCCCTGGAAAAATTCAGCAGTGTTTTGAAGGTCGACGGTGGTAAACTGGAAGAAAAGTATGATCAGCTGAAAACTGCATATGATGAAAGCAATGATAGAGCCGAAACCGTGCGGGATCGCATTGAATCAGTCGAAGATGTATCCGAGGCCTTATTCGATGAATGGCAAACCGAGCTGGACCAATACTCCAGCGATAGCCTGCGACGCAGCAGCGCCCGCAAGTTGAAGCAAACGAGACGGCAATATACTCAGCTGATCGGTGCCATGAAACGCGCCGAAAAGAAAATGGAACCGGTACTGTCGGCATTCCAAGATCAAGTTTTATTTTTGAAGCACAATCTCAATGCCAAAGCAATTGCATCGTTGCAGACGGAACTGGTTTCCGTCGAAGCCGAGGTAAACTCACTGATCAGAGATATGGAAACCTCCATCAAAGAGGCCGATGCGTTTATCAGTGCAATGGCCAAAGAAGAGTGAAATACGAACTTATTCGTCATGGCCGCAGAGAAACGTCAAGGTAAATTCTAAACAAGTTGCATTAGATGGTTTTATAAGGCAATAAAATCCCAAATCTCAAGCACCAAATTACAAATAACTCCTAAATCTCAATATCCAATGACCAAAACATTCACCACCGTTGTATTTCATCGCTTCGCAAACCCGGTTCTGCCGGTGATGATATAGCTGTGCACGACTGTAGACAGATTATTTGTTTAGAATTTTGAATTTGGGTCATTGGGATTTGCCCTTCGACTTGGCTCAGGGTGGTGAGCTTGTCGAACCATTTGAGATTTGGTTTTTGATGCTTGGAATTTTCATGATTTTCATTATGCTGGTAATTTCAGTAAAAATCAGGAAACTACTCATTGAAACGACGAAACCCTAGTCATGACTGTAGAGGATATTCAGAAACGGCTGAAAGACCTCGGCAACCGCAAACATGCCGCCGTCAGCCAAAGATTTTTTAAAACCGGGCCAGGCCAGTATGGCGAAGGGGATATATTCATCGGCGTCCGGGTACCGGTTCTCAGAAAGCTGGCGAAAGAGTACTCTGATTTAGCCGTCGAGGATATTGCAATCCTGCTCCAATCCCATATACATGAGGAACGACTGCTGGCGCTATTGCTGCTGGTCGGTTCATTCCTCAAAGGCGATGAAGCCGCAAAAAAGTCCATCTATGAAATCTATCTTAACAACACCGGATATGTTAACAATTGGAACCTGGTGGATTCATCGGCGGAGCACATCGTCGGGGCCTACTTGATGAACAGAAACAAGGCGGTGCTCTACTGCCTGGCTGAATCCGAAAATCTGTGGGAACGTCGAATTTCGATTATGTCGACTTTTCACTTTATCAAACGGCATCAATTCTCTGAGACACTGAAGATTTCCAAAATCATGCTTTCCGATGGGCAAGATCTGATTCATAAAGCTACAGGCTGGATGCTGCGCGAAATCGGCAAGCGCCATCTGCAGACCGAAGAAAGCTTTCTTAAAGGTGCATTACCAAAAAATGCCGCGCACCATGCTGCGATATGCCATCGAAAAGTTTCCGGAACCAAAAAGACAACGCTATTTGAAGGGCAGGGTTTGAATCTCGCAATTTGATCGACAATCACTTTTTCGTCATTTTCTTGACGTCCGCCCGATAGCGATACCCCCCTCCACAGCAGCTCCAAACTGACGACGAATTATACCACATTGTCGCAACGTCAAGGTTTATGCACCATAACGCCATTAACCACCTTTCATTGGGTTATCCAGGGCTTTATTATACTCATTTTGGAATAATTATTGCATCAGCTATCGATCGAATTTATCATACCTATAATTTGAACCCAATTGGTGAAGTTATGAAACCATTTAAAACCTGTTCCGGCTGCAGAACACCCTGGTTTTCCCGGGATGATTTTCTGCAGGACAGCAACATCGACCTGGTGGGATATCAGGTAAATTTCGGTGACCGTGTGCTCGGGTATTTCCTCTTCAATCATGCTCTCTGCCAATCAACCATCGGCGTTCCTGCCGGTCATTTTAAAGATCTCCATGAAGGTCCGATTTTTTCAGAATGTCTGGCCGGATCCGAGCAATGCCCCGGTCATTGCCTGAATAGCCAGATCCTCGATCCCTGCTCTGCCAAATGTGAGGGTGCCTACGTCAGAGACATTTTACAAATTTTGCGTGATTGGCCCAAAGACGTTTGCTATCCTGATAAAATCGCCGTGGGACAGTGCTAAAATGTGGTAAATCACTCAAAACGTAACTCCTATCTATAATTATCCTGTTCAGCCCCCGACCCTCCTAATTTTAAGTGCGTTTACATCAGGAATTCCATTCCCCCCCCTTTCTTAATTGGGCGCATTTTGTTATATGGGGTGCAGATATCTTAACAAACCCAGACAATCTGACCGCTGATTCGTTCGTCATCGCAGCAGGCGAATCCAGGAAAAGGATACGGACCCATGTTCACCCATGCCATTGCCAGAAAACCCGGAAAAAATTTTGCCCAGGGGCTCACGACGACCGTCAGCGCCAAACCGCCACTATATGAACTGCTGCGAAAACAGCATGAGGCCTACCTTGGAACCATAAGGTCCTGCGGACTCGAGGTTACCCTTCTCGATCCGCTGCCGGATTACCCGGATGCTTATTTTGTCGAAGACACAGCTGTGGTCACACCCGATGTCGCCATCATCACAAACCCGGGAGCCAAGGCTCGCAAAGGCGAAGAAGACTTCATGGCCCCGGTTCTGGCCAAGTTTCGTAAAATTGAACGTATAGTTTCTCCCGGTAAGGTTGACGGCGGAGACGTCCTGCAGGTCGGCAACCATTTTTTTATCGGACTGTCGGAGAGAACCAACAAACAGGGTGCTGCACAATTGGGTAGTGTCCTGGAAAGCTACGGCAACACCTGGGCGACGGTTGAGGTGGGCGCCGGACTTCATTTTAAATCCAGTGTCAATTATGTCGGCAAAAATACATTGCTCGTCACTGCTGGTTTCGCCGAGCATGCAGCACTCAGCGAATATAATAAAATTGTTCTGGGAAAGACCGAAGCCTATGCTGCCAATACGCTGCTGGTTAACGAACACCTTCTGATGCCGGCCGGATTTCCCGGCACCCGCAAACAGCTCGAGGTTCTCGGATTTGACATCATCGAGCTGGAAACCAGTGAAGTTCGTAAAATGGACGGCGGATTAACCTGCATGTCGATTCGGTTTTAGAACTGGTTTCAAATGATCAGGATACGGCCGTTTTTCAGACTCCATCGGTATTTCGTTATATCAGCAGATCAAGGTGCGTGCATATCGGGATTAAGTGCCCGGTTACGTTCCCATCGCCATACAGCCGGACGTCTGGGAAGATATTAAACGCTTGAAAAAGAACTATATTTTATCAGACTGTATAAGATTATAGGTTTGTAAGCATAATCGAATCATAATTGCTGAAGGCACGAAATGTAAACTTTCACCAGAATGTGGGTTGGACAGGGGACATATACAATGGCCGGGCATTTTAGGTTTGTCCAGCAAATCCTAACATTTTGATCCTTTCGTTGTTGTGGATTTGTTGTTTGTCCAGCAAATCCTAACATTTTGATCCTTTCGTTGTTGTGGATTTGTTGATGGATTACTTAGCCCTGCTCCACGCAAGTTTGGGTAAAACGATAATGCTTGAGCTGACCAAAAAATTAAAATGGCGGTTGATTCCCTTGTGGATTTAATGCATCCAGATTCTGTCTGAAATTTTATTCAAATTGGCCGATTGCGTACACGTAATTTCTTATACTTGCTTTTATTGCTCCGGTTGCAGTGCTATT
>Ga0316189_10005732_pt1 | contig 11918 bp, 8 predicted proteins | sample LowCovwburrow_MG_FD_204930 | JGI IMG/M metagenome (GOLD analysis project Ga0316189, IMG submission 204930) | Coastal sediment microbial communities from Maine, United States - Lowes Cove worm burrow | ecosystem: Environmental > Aquatic > Marine > Coastal > Sediment | place: USA: Maine... | reverse complement strand
TTCTGAAAACCTTCCCGAATTACATATGTTCGCGACTAAAGTCGCTCCTGCGTATTAACAAAAAACACCGTGCTCCTCTGTGATCCCTGTGGTTTACAAGCAATCGTAGAAAATTTTATCCGCAAAAAACGCGAATGGTGTTTCAATACACAAGGGTTTAATTGCGTTCTTCGCGTTATTTGCGGACTTATAACTTATCACTCCCCGGATTACGCTTCGCTCCATCCAGGCTACAACTTCCCGAAAGACATTTGTTCGCGACTAAAGCCGCTCCTACGTGTTTACTAAAAAGCTCTGTGTCCTCTGTGAGCTCTGTGGCAAATAATTAACAACCCTGGATGCGCTTCGCTTCATCCGGGCTACGACTGTCTCAGAAGGTGTAATCAATTGTGACCGTGGTGGTGCGATCGTATTGCTCATTCCCTATTGGCACCTTGTCCAGATACCTGACGTTGTACGCCAGCCTCAGCGCCAGCGTCTTGTTGATGCTGGTTCTCAATGCCGTTATCGAACGCCATTCATCCTGATCTTGACCGAAGTTTCCGATCAAGTCCTGGGTAAATTCTGAATAGCTCGAGATCAGCCATTTGTACTTGCCCACGAGCCGCACAAGTGCATCATCATCGGTCTTCGGTGGCTCTATGACCTTGAATTTCCTGTAACCGGGACCGATTTCAGCATCCAGCTTGTGCCTCTCGGCGTCGATCAGCTTGCGGCCATAACCGGCACTGATTATTGCCTGGTAATCAAAACCGGTGAACCTGTCATCTTCGTAGTTGAAGTTACCCCAGAAGTAGTCTTGCGGCCTGAACTTGTAGTTCGTCTGGACTGCAAACAGCTTCCTGTCCGCAGTCGTCACATCATCGGCAGTGGCTTTCAGGGTTTCGAGATGGGCTTCGTGCTTCCAGTGTTCGATCTCATAAGCGGTGTCGAACTTGAAAGTCAGCGACTCGGTATTGGTATTACCCGAGGTATTGACATAACCCAATCCGGCAGTCGTCGACCAGGGTGATTCCTTTTCCTTCTTTTCTTCTTCATCTGCCGCCAGTACATTTGAAGCTGCAAGTACCAGGACTGTACCTAATAAAAACACGTTGTTCTTCATTTTTTTACTTCCTTCTATTTATTCTGACTTTTCGAGATGTACATCCATCTGCGGGAATGGAATGGAAACGCCGTTGTCATCAAACGCCAGTTTGATTTTTTCATTCAGGTCGAAATACACGCCCCAGTAATCAGCGCTGTTGACCCATGGACGCACATTGAAGTTAACACTGCTGTCGGCCAGTTCACCCACGGCTATTAACGGCGCCGGGTCTTTCAAGATACGCTCATCCGCTTCAATGATACCGGCGATGATATCTTTTGCCTTGCGTATGTCATCGCCATAGCCGATACCGAAGACCATATCCACACGACGGGTATCACGCTTGGAGTAATTGGTAATGATGCCGCCGAACAGCTGTCCGTTCGGCACGATGACTTCCTTGTTATCCCCGGTACGCATCGTGGTGGTGAAAATACCAATTTCCTCGACAACACCTGTGGCGCCTCCGGCTTCAACGAAGTCACCGGCAGTGAAGGGCCTGAATATGATCAGCATCACGCCTGATGCCAGGTTCTGCAGCGAGCCCTGCAAGGCCAGACCGATGGCCAGGCCGGCGGCACCAATCAAGGCGATTAATGAGGTTGTATTCACACCGAGCCGGTCGAGGGCGGCAATGACTACGAACAGCAGCAATATCGTCTTGATGATCGAGCCGATGAATTTGACAAGAATGCTATCCACCTTTGCCTTGCCCATCAGCTTCATGACGAGATTGGTAATTGCATTCGCTAGAAACTTACCGACAATGAATATCAGCAGTGCAAATCCAATATTAATACCCCACGGAACCACGTAGCTGTCAATCAACCCGGCAAAATCAATCTTGGTGACATCAAGATTCTCCAACTGCAATTCATCCATATCCAATCCCCTAGATTTAAATTTATGACCCTGATCAACGCATATTCGACCAGGTGAAAACTGGCGGAGATGTTATCATATTTAAATTTGTAATTACCTGACCACCTGACGATTTGACAATTGTTCACATTCTTAGCGACGACATCACCACACTGCAGGTAGATGCCATCGTCAATGCCGCCAACAATTCCCTGCTGGGCGGCGGCGGTGTCGATGGCGCCATTCACCGGGCAGCCGGTCCCGAACTGCTGGCCGAATGCAGGACACTGAATGGCTGCACTACCGGCGATGCCAAAATCACCCGCGGCTACAGGCTGCCGGCAAAGCACGTGATCCACACGGTCGGGCCTGTCTGGCACGGTGGCAGCAAAAACGAGGCATTGCTGTTAAGCAGCTGCTATCAGCGCAGTATGCAACTGGCTGATGAAAACAATCTTCACAGCATTGCCTTTCCTGCGATCAGCTGTGGCGTGTACGGCTACCCGATCGAACAGGCGGCGGCAATTGCCGTGAATACCGTACTCGAACAGTCAGAAAAATACCCCGATATCAGCGATGTGTATTTTGTCTGCTTCAATGATGCGGTATATTCCGCTTATCAACAGGCGCTTAACGCCCGCGACTAAGACCCCAGTATCCGCATACGCTGCATGGAATATTGATTTCAAGGCTGTGCAAGGATACAAAACTTAATAAAAACATCGGGAGGCTCCATGGCTACTATCACACTAGAAGGCAACGAAATACATACCGTCGGCGAATTGCCCGCGACCGGTTCCGACGCACCGGATTTTACCCTGACCAATGCCGAGTTGGGCACTGCAACACTGGCTGACTACAGCGGAAAACATATAGTACTGAACATCTTCCCCAGTATCGACACAGGCGTTTGCGCCGAATCAACTCGCCGCTTCAATACCGCAGCAGGCTCTCTGGAAAACACCGTTGTGTTGTGTATTTCTGCCGACCTGCCGTTTGCACTGTCGCGTTTTTGCGGAGCCGAGAATCTTAAAAATGTCATCACGCTGTCGACATTCAGAAATCCGGAATTTGGTGACAACTATGGTGTGCGTATCACTGACGGTCCAATTGCAGGGCTGATGTCCCGCGCTGTAGTGATCATCGACGAGAACGGCAAGGTTGTTTACACTGAGCAGGTACCTGAAATCGCACAGGAGCCGGATTACGACGCCGTGTTGACAAAACTTTAGTCGGCTGCCGCGGTCAGCGGCGTAATCGATTGGCAAATCAATATGTTACATTGATCAACATCTGCTGCAAGCATGGATATCTTGTACTACAATGTTAAATGTCATGGCATTCCCAAAATCCATAACGTACGAGCGCAGATGCACTCACCGATACAAGACCAAACTACCAGTTGAGTTGATACTGGAAGACGGTACGGTCTTGCCTGTTGAATCTGTCGATATTTCCAACAAAGGGCTGCAGTTTTGCTGTGACAGCTGGGTCGCTGACGAGATCGAGCCCCGTGGCATCCAGAACCACCCGCTTGACCAGATCCGGCTCAAGGCCGTTATTGACTTCCCGGGCATGGATGAAAACAGCTCGAAAATGTATGCCCGCTGCCGAATTGTTGTCGCCCGCAGGATTTCCCAGGATGAATACCTTATAGGGCTCGCGTTTGTAGATTTTGAAAATGGCAGTGAGCGCCTGCTGGAACAATTCATCAAGCAGGGCAAAGACAAGTTTCGGGAAAGGACTATTCCAGCCAATTAACCATGCATAAAAGCCATATTTTGTGTAGCAGATTAAACCCAATCTGACAGTTTTAAATATAAATCTCTATATAGCCTGACAGTCAAAAACCAAAAAGCGTTTCACCACAGAGTTATACTTTGTTAACTGCGCCTGGGCGCTATTAACCATACAAAGCTTTTCTCTGTGTCCTCTGTGACTCTGTGGTGAATTGTTTTTGAATTTTTTTATTGGGTGTGTGAGTTCTAATCTGAACCCGGTTTGTTATCCATCTGATCATATCCAGACATATACAGATTATGGCAGGCTGGTCGTACCCATCAAGTCGCGATCAATCTCGCGCGCCGCTTCACGACCTTCATTGATACCCCAGACTACGAGTGACTGCCCCCGCCGACAGTCGCCAGCAGCATACACACCTTTGACACTGGTTGCATATTTGCCGTAGTCGGCCTTGTAGTTGGAGCGGCCATCATATTCGATACCGGCATAATCACTGACATAGTGCTCAGGACCGAGGAAACCCATTGACAGAAGAACCAGGTCAGCATCCCATGTTTTCTCAGAGCCGGCCACTTCTTCCATGTTCCATTTACCATCGACTCGAGTCCATCTGGCTTCAACCGTTTTAACCGCAGTCACATTGCCGGCATCATCACCGATAAACCCCTTGGTCAGAATACAATATTGACGCGGGTCGCTGCCGAAGCGTTTGATACCTTCTTCATGCCCGTAATCGACGCGATGAATGACCGGCCATAGCGGCCACGGATTATCTTCGGCGCGTTCTGCCGGCGACTGCGGCAACAATTCAAAATTGACCAGTGATTTGCAGCCATGTCGAATCGATGTGCCGATGCAGTCTGTACCGGTATCACCGCCACCGATGACGATAACGTTCTTGTCTTTGGCGGAAATGTAATTGCCATCCTGCAGATTGGAGTCAAGCAGGCTGCGCGTATTTGCCGTCAGAAACTTCATCGCATAATGAATACCATTCAGCTCACGTCCCGGCGCCTCCAGGTTACGAGGATTGGTTGCACCCGTGGCAAAAAGAACGGCATCGTTTTCCTTGATCAGATCATTCATATCAACCGCATTATCACCACTGCCGCCAACATCAGCATTGGTAACGAATTCGATACCTTCAGCATGCAGCAGATCAACCCGGCGTTGCACAACATCCTTGCCCAGTTTCATGTTGGGAATGCCGTACATCAGCAGGCCGCCGATACGGTCGGCGCGTTCATACACCGTGACGCTGTGACCGGCCTTGTTCAATTGCGCTGCCGCCGCAAGACCCGCGGGTCCTGAACCGACAACTGCAACCGTTTTACCAGTTCTGCTTTCAGGAACGACCGCGGTAACCCAGCCTTCCTCAAAGCCATGATCAATGATGGCGTGTTCGATATTCTTGATCGTAACTGCAGGGTTGGTGATGCCCAGAACGCAGGCGCCTTCACAGGGCGCCGGACAGACGCGGCCGGTAAATTCAGGAAAGTTGTTGGTTTTGTGCAGCCGTTTTAATGCTCTTTCCCAGTGATCGGAATAAACCAGGTGGTTCCATTCCGGTATCAGGTTATTGATCGGGCAGCCGTTAGCTGACATGCAGAATGGTACACCGCAGTCCATGCAGCGTGCGCCTTGAGTTTGCAGGTGATCCGTGTCGTGTGAACCTGTGAAAATCTCACCGTAATCATTCATCCGTAAGCTGACTTCGCGATACGGTACAGTTTTGCGCTCAAACTCTTTAAATCCAGTTGGCTTACCCATTGTATCTTTCTTCTTTGTGTAATCTCATTTAATAAGCTCTCAGCTATCAGCCAAGAAACCGCTCTTTTTACTGACAACTGATAGCTAACAGCTGATAACTTCTACGCAACGGCCTGTGACTGCTGTTTTTTCATTTCAGCAAGAACACGCTTGTAGTCTGTCGGCATGACCTTGACGAACTGCGATAAGGTCCTGTCCCAATCTTCCAGGGCTACTCTGGCAACGGTGGATCCGGTCAGCTTGAAGTGCCTGTCAATCAGCTGTTTCAATTCAGCGATGTCTTCCTCGGTTTCCATGGCTTCAAGCTCAACCATACCGGGATTGCATCTGGCAACAAACTCACCCTTGCGGTCCCAGACATAAGCGATACCGCCGCTCATGCCTGCAGCAAAGTTGCGCCCGGTATCACCGAGCACAACAACACGGCCGCCGGTCATGTATTCACAGCCGTGATCACCCACACCTTCAACAACTGCGCGGGCGCCACTGTTGCGCACGCAGAAACGTTCGGCAGCAACACCGCGGAAAAAGGCTTCGCCACTGGTTGCGCCATAGAGCACGGTATTACCGATCAGAATATTTTCTTCCGGCACAAAGGTACTGTTGCCCGGTGGGTAAATAACGATACGTCCACCTGACAGGCCTTTTCCGACGTAGTCATTGGCATCACCTTCAAGCTCGATGGTAACGCCTTCATATAACCATGCGCCCAGGCTCTGTCCGGCAGAACCATTCAGCTTGATGTGCACCGTATCTTCCGGCAAGGGTTTGCCCTGGTGCGCTTTAGCCAGCTCATGTGACAGCATGGTGCCGACCACGCGGTTGATGTTGACCACAGGTAAATCGATGGAAACCTTATCGCCTTTCTGGATTGCCGGCTGTGCCAGCTTGATAAGCTTGTGATCCAGTGCCGCGTCCAGACCATGGTCCTGTTCGATCATGCAGTACATGCCCGCATCTTCATGCGGTTTCGGCGCCGGTGTCAGGATGGCGGTCAGGTCGATGCCTTTCATTTTCCAGTGATCGATCGCGGTATCAGCTTCGAGCACATCAACCCGGCCGATCATTTCATTCACCGTGCGGAAGCCAAGCTGCGCCATGTTCTCACGCATTTCCTCGGCCACCATGAACAAATAGTTGACCACGTGTTCAGGCTTGCCGCTGAATTTCTTGCGCAGTTCAGGGTCCTGCGTGGCGACACCGACCGGACAGGTATTCAGATGACACTTGCGCATCATAATGCAGCCCAGTGTAATCAATGGTGCCGTTGAAAAACCGAACTCTTCCGCGCCCAGCAGTGCCGCAATCGTAATATCACGCCCGGTTTTCAGCTGACCATCGGTCTGCACGACCACGCGTGAACGCAGGTCGTTCATCAGCAGCGTCTGGTGGGTTTCAGCGAGGCCCAGTTCCCATGGCAGGCCGGCATGTTTCACCGATGTCAGCGGCGATGCCCCGGTACCGCCATCGTGCCCGGCAATCACGATATGATCCGAGAACGCCTTGGCCACGCCTGAAGCAATGGTGCCGACACCGATTTCAGAAACAAGCTTGACGCTGATACGTGCCGATGGATTGGAGTTCTTCAGGTCATGGATCAACTGCGCCAGGTCTTCAATCGAATAGATGTCATGATGCGGCGGCGGACTGATCAAACCCACACCCGGTGTTGAATGACGAATGCGGGCGATATTCACATCCACCTTGCCGCCCGGCAGCTCACCGCCTTCACCCGGCTTGGCGCCCTGCGCGACCTTGATCTGCAGCTCATCGGCGTTGGTCAAATACCAGTTGGTCACACCGAAGCGGCCCGATGCCACCTGCTTGATCGATGAGCGCTTGGAGTCGCCGTTCGGCAATGGCGTAAAACGTTCCGAATCCTCACCCCCCTCGCCGGTATTGGATTTACCGCCGAGGCGGTTCATCGCTATCGCCAGGGTTTCATGAGTTTGCGCAGAGATCGAGCCAAAGCTCATCGCGCCGGTCGCGAAGCGCTTGACGATGTCTTTTGCAGGTTCAACCTCATCGAGTGAAATCGGGCCACCGTTGACGCCCTGTTTAAATTTCAGCAGTCCGCGCAGGGTGGCACGCCGGGTCGCTTCATTGTTGGAGAAATCGGCAAACCGCCTGTAGGCCTCTTTGCTGTTGGTGCGCGCTGCGGCCTGCAGGCTGGCAATGGTATCCGGATTCCACATGTGCAGCTCACCGCCGGAACGCCAGTGGAAATCGCCCGGGTTGGGCAATACCGGCAAGCGCACAATGTCACGACTCGGGTAACCCAGCTCGTGGCGGCGCAGTGATTCTTCAGCCAGCACATCCAGCTGCACGCCCTTGATACGGCTGGCTGTGCCCTTGAAGCAGCGCTGGATAACATCTTCACCCAGACCTACGGCTTCAAAAATCTGCGCACCCTTGTACGACTGCAAAGTTGAAATGCCGATCTTGGCCATGACCTTGAGCATGCCCTTGGCTACACCCTTGCGGTAATCAGCAACGATGGACTCATCATTGGGGGAATCTTCCGCTGACAGCAAGCCGTCACGCTTGGCCTGGAACAGGGCTTCAAATGCCAGGTAAGGATTGATTGCATCGGCACCGTAGCCGATCAACAGGCAGTGGTGATGGACTTCGCGTGCCTCGCCTGTTTCGACCACGATACCGATACGCGTACGCAGCTGGTTGTATACCAGGTGATGATGCACGGCGCCGACAGCCAGCAGTGTACTCACCGGCACACGGTCCTCACCGATGTTGCGATCAGACAGCACGATCAGACTGTAGCCATCATTGATGGCTTCGGTTGCCTGAAAGCAAATATTCTCCAGGCATTTATCCAGTCCGGCAGTACCTTCAGCCTTATCGTAGGTAATATCGATGGTCAGGCTGCGCCAGCCGCGATGATTCATGTGCTTCAGCGCAACGAGTTCTTCATTGTCCAGGATCGGGTGCGGCACACGTAAACGGTTCGCATGTTGCTCAGTGGTATCGAGCAGGTTTGCTTCCGGGCCGATATAACATTCCAGAGACATCACGACTTCTTCACGAATCGAGTCGATCGCAGGATTGGTGACCTGTGCGAACAGCTGTTTGAAGTAGTCATAGATCATGCGCGGCTTGTCAGACAAACACGCCAGCGCGGCATCATTACCCATGGAGCCAACCGGGTCGCGCAATTCCTGTACCAGAGGAATCAGCATGAACTGCATGGTCTCGGTGGTATAACCGAATGCCTGCATGCGCTGCAACAAGGTTTCAGGATAAAAACCGTGCGGTTCCTTGTTCGGTGACAGGTCCGCCAGCTTGATTTCCTGCCTGTTCAACCATTCAGCGTAAGGACGACGAGCGGCAAATTCTGATTTCAGATCCTCATCCGCTATCAATTCACCTTTCTCGAAATTAATCAGGAACATCTTGCCGGGTTGCAAACGGCCCTTGAACTTGACGTTGGCAGGATCAATATGGAGCACGCCGACTTCTGATGCCATGATCACACGATCATCATGGGTCAGGTAATAGCGACTCGGGCGCAGACCGTTGCGGTCAAGCACGGCACCGATATAGTGGCCATCGGTAAATGCAATGGATGCAGGCCCGTCCCACGGCTCCATCAGTGCAGAGTTGAAACGATAAAAAGCTCTCTTGGCCTCGTCCATGTTGGTATCTGACTGCCAGGCCTCCGGCACCATCATCATCACCGCTTCCTGCAGCGTACGGCCCGACATCAACAGGAATTCAAGAACATTGTCGAAGGTACCCGAATCTGAGCAGTCTTTTTCGACCACCGGGAACAGCTTCTTGATGTCATCGCCAAACAGGTCTGACTCGACAACACCCTGACGCGCTTCCATCCAGTTCTTGTTACCCAGCAGCGTATTGATTTCGCCGTTGTGACTCATAAAACGGTTCGGCTGGGCGCGGTCCCACGATGGAAAAGTGTTGGTACTGAAACGCGAGTGCACCATGGCGAGATGCGCGCTGTAGTCTTTCTCTGCCAGGTCAGGATAAAACGGCATGACCTGGTGCGCGGTCAGCATGCCCTTGTAGATAATCACCTTGGTTGAGAGTGAACAGATGTAGAACATCTTGCTCTGTTCCAGCTTTTCATCGCCGCGCAGCGCATGGGTACTGCGCTTGCGAATCATGTAGAGCTGGCGTTCAAAATCATCGCTTTCGACACCATCCGCTGCGGCAATAAACAATTGCTCCATGTGCGGCTGTGACTGTCTTGCTGTAGGGCCGACATCCGCATCTTCAGTATCGACAGGCAACACGCGCCAGCCCAGCAACTGCTGGCCCTGTTCTGCAATGATTTGCTCGACTATTTTTTTGCAGTGCGCACGTGATGCTTCATTGACCGGCAGAAATACATTACCGGCAGAATAACGCCCCCGGCCCGGCAGTTCGGCACCGAGGTCCTGTTTGGCAACCCGGCTCAGAAAATCGTATGGCAAGCTGGTGAGGATGCCGGCGCCGTCACCGGTGTTGGCTTCACAGCCGCAACCGCCTCGATGCACCATGCGCTGCAGAATATGATTCGCATCGAGTACGATCTGGTGGCTGGCCTCGCCCTTGATATGAGCCACGAAACCTACACCACAGCTGTCCTTTTCCAGCGCCGGATCGTAAAGACCCTGTTTCTCAGGCATGCCGTAGCGAATTTGTTGTTGCAGTGTGGAGCTCATATTTTTTCCAATATTATCTGTACAGCCCATCTAACAGGCTGATGTCAGCACATATCGCGGACAAGGCCGGACATTTTAGCGAATGCGCAGGGTAAAGAAAAGAACAGTAAAATCAGGGATTTCCGCTCTGGATGGGCACATCAGGCACGCAGACCGCTATGCATGGACTTCATGCATAGCTGATTCAAGCCACTCCAGCATGAACAGAAAGGTCATCTACGACCCAAACAGATGATAGCGAAATTGCATCATAGTTTTTCATGTTAATTTTTCTGCAGCCAGCCGGTAGCCGATCTCAATCATCTCTTCGGCGCGATCAAATTCCAGCGTGCCGCAAAGATTTCTCGGCAACTCGAGAATTACATCGGGCGGGTATGCAGCCAGCTTCTGACGCGCAATCGCTCCTTGCATGGCATCGAAGGACTGGTCGGCGATATCCAGCATCCCCAGCGTGCCGTTATTCGATTCATCACCTGAGCCATGGATAGCGTCGATAAAGCGGCTTATTTTATCCATCAGATCCGGTTCAGCCTGTGCATGCTGATTATGGCTTGAAGCTGTAATGTGCTTATCCACCGGACCACCCAGGTTTACCGCTATTTTTATGTCTGTTTGATCACTAAACGTCGGTGCGATGGGCACTGGATTTAATATTCCGCCATCCAGCAGCTCAACTCCGTTGAGCCTGGCCGGTGTAAAAAAGAACGGCAGCGATATGGACGCACGGATGGCGTCAAACAAGGGGCCTTTATTCAGCCAGATTTCTTTTTCATTAATGATATCCGCCGCCACCGCGGTATACGTGATGGGCAGATCTTCGATCAATTGATCACCCACCAGGTCTTTAAGGGTACTAATGATTTTCTCACCCTTGACCATGCCGGATGATCCAAAGCTGATATCCAGCAATTTCAGCATATCCGTCGTGGTAATCGCCCTGACCCAGCCGGTGAATACGTCCAGTTTGCCGGCAGCATACACACCCCCGATAAGCGCTCCCATCGAGCATCCCGAGATGGACCGGATCAGGTAGCCATTTTCCTCCAGCCACTGGATAACACCGATATGGGCAAGACCACGTGCGCCACCACTGCCCAGAATGAGCGAAATTGTCTTCTCAGATTGCATAGATAATGGTCTCGACATAACAGCAGTCCTGAGACTGCCGTTAATGTTTCATATTCGCCGGAATCAGCGCCCGGGTCCTGGACCCAAAGCATTGGCGGGCGCCATTGGCTGGAGTGTCAGCACTGACACTGCAATGATACCCAGGATCAATTTTAATGATTTCAAGGCTGATCGCGGCTGGTCTTTTTCAGGGGAAGATTTCATCGATATATCTCCAATGTTTCGGTTTACTTCAATCAGATGGGCCACACAGGGATGTCATTAACCAACTGATTCTCAAGCGTGAACCACCTACATCTCATCCTATCGACATACACACCGAGTTTACTGCTGGCCGTACGACTGCGTCTAGCCCGCAGAGGCGCAGAGGAAAAGAAAGTTTTTTAACTCAACGACTATGGACTGAAAGTCCATAGGTTGCTTTACAACGACTGAAAGTCGTTTCATAGCAAGATAAATACCATCCGTATACCTGTCATCCCGGTATGCTCCATCCGTATACCTGTCATCCCGGTATGCTCCATCCGTATACCTGTCATCCCGGTATGCTTTTGAGCCGGGATCTAGCGTCTTTAAGTACTGCAAAGTCACTGGATTCCCGACAAAACCACTCGGGAATGACGGTTCTTTTTTATCTTTATGCGTTT
>Ga0316189_10005728_pt1 | contig 11923 bp, 10 predicted proteins | sample LowCovwburrow_MG_FD_204930 | JGI IMG/M metagenome (GOLD analysis project Ga0316189, IMG submission 204930) | Coastal sediment microbial communities from Maine, United States - Lowes Cove worm burrow | ecosystem: Environmental > Aquatic > Marine > Coastal > Sediment | place: USA: Maine... | reverse complement strand
CATGGAGCTCCGTGCTACCAAGATCCGCCAGCGTGAGAACCAGGTGTTCGGACGATACGAGTTCCGCTTCACTCAAGACGACATCTTGATCTATCAGGGCGACCAGGCGGCCATGTGGATGAGGGTGTCGGCGTCATGAGCGCGAAGTCGCAATCCTTTGCCGTCGAAACCCGGGGCAGGGGCACGACCGAGATCACGCGGCAGGTCCAAGACGCGGTCGCGGGCTCTGGCATTTCCGAGGGCCTCTGCACCGTCTTCATCCATCACACCAGCGCCTCGGTGATCATCAACGAGAACGCCGACCGCGATGTGCAGCGCGACCTCGAGGCCTTCCTTTCGCGGCTCGTTCCGGACGGAGACTCGCTCTACGTTCACACGATGGAAGGTCCGGATGACATGCCGGCGCACGTCAAAACCGCGCTCACCCAGACTTCCGTGAGCATTCCGGTCAGCGGGGGCCGCTGCGACCTCGGCACCTGGCAGGGTGTTTTCGTTTGGGAACACCGCCGCCGGGGGCATCGGCGACGGGTCACAGTGACGGTCGTCGGTTAGACGCCGCCCAGGGCCGAATCGCCCCCAGCTAGATCCTTCAGGCCCGAGGCTGAGCCTGCGCGCCGCCCTCGGCGTACATCGCTTCGATGTCCTCGGCGAAGTGATCGTTCACCTTGGCGCGCTTGACCTTCAAGGTCGGTGTGAGCTCGCCATCTTCGATGGAGAGGTTGCGCTTCAGAATGGTGAATTTTTTGATCTGCTCCACGCGAGCAAAGTGCGCGTTCATCTCGTCGATGTGCTTCTGAATGCTCGCCCTGAGCTTTTCGCTCTTGTGAAGCGCGCTCGGGTCTTCGCCGTTGGCCGTGGCCCAGGCGGGGCCGGCCTCTGCGTCGATCGTGACGAGCGCGCTCAGGAACTTGCGACGGTCGCCGATCACCACCGCCTCGTCGACGAGCTCGTGATTCTTGATGGCCGCTTCGAGGTTCTTCGGCGTGATGTTCTTGCCGCCCGCAGTGATGATGATGTCCTTCTTGCGGCCGGTGATGTTCAAGAAGCCGTCTTGATCGAAGGCGCCCAAGTCGCCTGAATGCAACCAGCCGTCGCTGAGCGTGGAATCGGTTGCTTCTTTGTCCTTGTAGTAGCCCATGAAGACGTTCGGGCCCTTGACCATGATCTCGTCGTCCTCGGCGATCTTCACCTCGACGCCTGGCAGTGCGGGGCCGACGCTGCCGAAACGATATCGCTCCGGGGTGTTGAAGCTGGTCGGGCCGCTATCCTCCGACTGCCCGTAAACCTCGAGCACGATGAGGTTCAAGCTCGCGAAGAACTCGAGCACCTCACGGGCAATGGGAGCCGCGCCGGTGACGCAAACGCGGGCATTGCCCATGCCGATCGCCGGCAGGAGCTTCGAGTAGATCAGCTTGTCGGCGAGCTGATACTGCAGGCCTTTGGGGCCCTCAGGGCTCTGATTGGCCTCCCAGCCCACCTTCATGGCCCATTTGACGAGCTTGGCCTTCACGCCAGTGGCTTCCTTGAGCTTCGCAGAGATGCCGGCGTGGAACTTCTCCCAGATGCGAGGCACGCCAAAGAAGATGGTGGGCTGCACCTCTTTGAGGTTCTCCGGGACGGCCTCGATCGATTCGGCAAAGTACACGCGGGCACCGGTGGTGATCGGAATGTGCAGCGTGAACATCTGCTCGGCGATGTGCGAAAGCGGCAGATAGGAAAGCGAGCAATCCGCCGAGCCGATCGTGGTGATCTGAATTGCGGTGTTGGACGTCCAGGCCAGGTTCTCGTTGCTCAGCATCACACCCTTGGGCGGCCCGGTGGTCCCCGAGGTGTAGATCAAAGTTGCAAGCGCCTCGGGCTTCAGACTCTCGACGCGGTCGAGGTACGCCTGCTTTTCGACTTCATCGCCCTTCGCCATGAACTCTTCCCAGCTCATCACCATGTCGTCGGCGATCGAAGGACAGCCCTTCATGGTGACGACTTGCTTGAGGTTCGGCATGTTCTCGCGCTCGGCCAGCACCTTCCGCCATTGATCTTGGTTTTCGACGACGATGATCGGCGCATCGGCATGGGCGACGATGTAGCGAACCTCGACGGGCGAACAGGTGGTGTAGATGCCTGCCGGCGCGCCCCCAGCACCCATCGCGGCGAGGTCGATGATGGCCCATTCAGGGCGGTTGAATCCGAGGATGCAAACCGTCTGCCCGGGCTCGTAGCCAAGCGCGATCAAGGCGCGTCCGGCCTGCGTCACCTGGTCGGAGTAGGTGCCCCAGTTCGTCGGCTTCCAGCTTCCACCTTCGCGCACGTAGTACGCAGGTTCGTTGGGGGCTTTGTTCGCCCGTTGCAGGAGTCGATTGGGAATCGTGTCTGTAGCCACAGCGTCACCTCTTGGGTTTCCAGCCGCCCACCGGCCGGGACCGGGCAATATAGGCCAGGACCCTGCCAAATGGGAAGGGCCAGCTCGCGATCCTTGTGCTAAATCGCCCCCTCCACGGAGGAGTGGCCGAGCGGTCGAAGGCGGCGGATTTGAAATCCGTTGTAGGGGCGACTCTACCGGGGGTTCGAATCCCTCCTCCTCCGCCAGTTTGGGGTGTGGCCGTGCCGGTGCCAGGGTCTAGTTACACCGCCCGCCCACCCCCACCCGTAATCCTCCCTGCCGCGCCCGGCGCTTCGCTTGGGCTTGGCGGCGCGTTGCGCCGGGCTTCGCCCTTCGGGCTCGCGCTGCCGCGGGTGGCGTGGGGGGCCGTGTCAGTGTCAGCGCCGGTGCCAGTGATCATGACTAGGATCCCTGTGCTGGATCAGGTACCGTCACCGCCTCTTGAGGGAGGCTATATGACGCTGCAAGGAACGATGCTCTCGCGGATCGAAGGTTGGGCCAAGACCAACCCCGACGATGCCGCCATTCACGACCGCGGCCCGGACGGCAGCTGGGTGACGAACACTTGGGCCGAGTACTGGGAGAGCGTGCGGCGGGTTGGGAAGGGGCTCATCGCGCTTGGGCTTCAGCCCGAGGACTGCGTGGCCATCGTCGGTGCCAACCGGCGGGATTGGGTGATCTGCCAGCACGGGATCAACGCCGCTCAGGGGATTCCGGCTCCGCTCTATACGACGCTCTTGCCGGAGCAAATGGCCTATATCGTGGGCAATGCGCAGTCGAAGATCGTCGTCTGCGACGACGAGACTCAGCTTAATAAGTTCTTATCGATCACCGAAGCGGAGAGCCCCATCGAGCACATCGTGACGATGGATGACCTCGGCTCGACTGACCCTCGCGTGATCACCCTCGACGCGCTGATGGCGAAGGGCGATTCGATCAGCGATTCCGAGCTCGAAGCGCGGCTCGACGCCGTGAAGATGGATGACGTCGCGCTGCTGATCTACACATCCGGCACGACGGGGTTGCCCAAGGGGGCCATGCTCACCCACCGAGGGATCGACCTCATCGCCAACGCCGTGGCCGAGGTGTTTCCATCGCTGATCGAGACGAAGACGCGCAACGTCAGCTATCTGCCGCTCTGTCATGCGGCCGAGCAGGGGATGACCAATTTTGCCGGTCTCATCACGCAGGCGGAGACCTACTACTGCGGCGACCTCACCCAGATCAAGGACTACCTCATGGAGGTGCATCCGACGATTTTCCTCGCCGTCCCGCGTGTCTGGGAGAAGTTCGAGGCTGCGCTTCGCGGGAAGTTGGCCGAATCGACCGGCATCAAGGCCAAGCTGGCGAGTTGGGCGCGCAGGACCGAGCTCGAGGCCTTCAAGCAAGAGGCCGCAACCGGCCGTCCGGTGACGAGCTTTTCGCGCAATCTCGCCAACAAGCTGGTCATCTCGAAGATCAAAGACGCCCTAGGCTTGGATCAGCTGCAAGTGGCACTCAGCGGTGCGGCGCCGATCTCCGTCTCGACGCTGGAGTTCTTCGCCTCGATTGGCCTACCGATTCACGAGGGCTACGGGATGACCGAGACGACGGCCTTCGCCTCGGTGCAGCCGTACGGGAAGCTGCGGTTCGGCACGATCGGAAAGCCCTTACCGGGCGTCGAAGCCAAGATCGCCGACGATGGCGAGATCATGCTCAAGGGCATCAACATGGTGAAGGGCTACCTGCGCCTGCCAGAGAAGACCGCCGAGCTCTATGACGACGACGATTGGATGCACACCGGCGACCTGGGCGCGATCGATGACGACGGCTACATCTCGATCACCGGGCGCAAAAAGGACCTGATCATCACCGCCGGCGGCAAGAACGTCGCGCCCGCCGAGATGGAGGGCTACCTGCAGGCGATTCCCGGCGTCGGGCAGGCTGTGGTGGTTGGCGACCGGCAGCCGTATTTGTCGGCGCTGATCGTGCTCGACCCCGAGGCTCTCCCCGAGCTCGAGGTCGCCTCGCAGATTTCAGGCTTGAGCGACGTCGAAACCGCAGCCCGCAATCCAGAGGTGAAGCGCTACATCGAGCAGGAAATGCAGGAGCTCTGCAACAAGAAGGTCGCCCGCTACCAGACGATCAAGAAAATTCAGATTCTCCCGACCGTGTTCAGCGTGGACGGAGGCGAGCTGACGCCGACGCTCAAAGTGAAGCGAAATATCGTGAACGAGAAGTACGCCTCGGAGATCTCGGCGTTCTACGCCTAGAATCCGCGCAAGTCGCAGCTTCGAACCCCAAGTCCGGTGCGCGACCAGTCCCGCGCCGGACCCAAGTTGGCTCGCTTGGCCGGTGAGCTAGACTGTTGTCGGTAGACTAGACTGTCTGCGAGGAACGACTCGTGGGGGGCTTCTTGAAGAATTTCGTTGGCAATTGGCTAGGCATCTGCGCGATGGTCGCGCTTCCGCTCTTAGGCTGCAGCGGCTCGTCGGACGGCGGCGATGGCGGCGCAGCAGGGACAGGCGGCGCAGCAGGGACAGGCGGCGCGGCTGGCACCGGCGGAATTGGCGGCTCAGGCGGGATCGGGCCCGGGGCCGAGGGGATTTGGAGCGGTTCCGGCGACACAGGCCCGGGTGCACCCTGGGAGATCTGTTTTCACCTCAGCGACGACGGCAGCACTCTCACGAAGGCCGACAATCCCGAACAGCCTTGTGACACGTTTTCCCTCCAGATCTCGTTTACAGAATGTAACGGCTCGCTTTCGTACATGCCCGATATCCCAGTCGTGGACGGTGCCTTCCGCTTGGCCGACCCGCGTGGATACTTCGATATCAGCGGGACCTTCGACGGACTGACCGCATCCGGTGAGGGGGCCATCCTGGTGGACGGCGAGCTCTGCTCCGGCGACTGGGAAGCCACGCCGCTGGACTGACCCCGAGGCTACCTCCTAGGCGCAAGTCCTGCGCCTGATTCTTCCTCCGAATCGCATGGCCGATCTCGATCTCTGAGCTAAGGTCGTCGCCGAGAAACGGAGGCTATGGGCATGAGTGAACGAGTCGAAAAAATCCTCGCGAACTACGCAGGTGAGAATCCTGGCGTCATTGGAAATCTCAGGCGACTGATGAACACTGGGCGCCTCGCTGGAACGGGCAAGATCGTGATCCTGCCGGTCGACCAGGGCTTCGAGCACGGACCGGCCCGCTCCTTCGCGCCGAACCCTCCCGGCTACGACCCGGCCTACCATCCCGCACTGGCCGTCGAGGCTGGTTGCAATGGCTATGCGGCGCCGCTCGGCTTCATCGAGTCGATCGCGCACCGGTATGCCGGTGAGCTTCCCCTCATCTTGAAGGTGAACAACAGCGACTCGCTCGGTGGGCCCGACACGCCGTGCTCGGCGCTCACGTCCGCCGTCGATGACGCGGTTCGGCTCGGCTGCTCGGGGATCGGTTTCACGATCTACCCCGGCAGCGGCCTTCGCAACCAGATGTACCAAGACCTTCGGGACCTCATCAACCAGGCGCGCGCCGCCGGCCTGCCGAGCATCGTCTGGTCGTACCCGCGGGGCGACATGCCTAAGGAGGCAGAGACCGCCATCGATGTCGCAGCATATGCGGCACAGATCGCCTGCCAGCTCGGCGCACACGTCGTCAAGGTCAAGCCTCCGAGCAAAGTGATCTTCCAGGACGCGGCCAAGAAGAGCTACGAGAACATCCCCATCGACACCTTGGCCGATCGCATCAAGCACGTCGTGCAGGCGGCTTTCAACGGGAAGCGCATCGTCATCTTCTCGGGTGGCGCTGCCAAGGGCACCGATGCGGTTCTCGAAGAGATCGGCGAAATCGCGAGGGGCGGTGGCTACGGCTCGATCGTCGGCCGCAACGCCTTCCAGCGGTCTGAGGCCGATGCCGTCAAGCTCTTGCATGACATCATGGATCTCTACGCCGCGCAGGCATAAGAACTGCTCGTTCAAGCGTGACTGAGCCAGCTGTTCCTCTCATCGTGACCGCAGCCTGGGATGCCTACGGGGATCACCGGGAAGTGGTGGAGATGCGGGAGGTGAGCGCGAACGTTTCGACCAACTCGGTGTACCTACTCGTCCTCGACGACGGGCACGCCGTGGTGGCCAAGCGTTCGAGCTACGGCTCGTACGTGCATTTCCGGCAGGACCACTACCGGATTCACGAGTGGATTCACCGGCTCCGAGGGACCCGCTACGCATCGTTCCTTGCGCCGGTGCTTCTCAAGAACGGCGAGGTCTTCACGTATCGCGACGAGGACGAGTGGGTCGTCTTCTACGCGCAGCAGCCGTTCTACGACTTCCTCCCCAAGGTGCTGACCGACGGGCAGATCGAGTCGTTCGGCCAGGAGTTGGGGCTGTTCCATCGAGGGTGTTTGGAGATTTCGAACCGCGTCAGGCCGACCTGGCAGTCGCTCGGTTCGGATGTAGCAAGCCTTCACGATGCGATCGGCAGCTCCGAATGGCGCCGTGAGCGAGGCTTCTCGGATTCGTCCATCAGCTATGTGCGCGCCCACTGCGATGCATTTCTCGGAAATGCCGACGACCTCGGCTACCACGAGTGGACCAAGATTCCCGTCTTGATCGACTGGAACCGCGGGAACTTCTCGGTGGGCATGGACGCGGACGGCTTCAAGTTCTTCTCACGCTGGGACTACGACTGGTTTCGTATCGAGCCGCGGATGCTGGATTTCTATTTCTGCGCCCTCGTCGTTCGAGCCGAAGGCGACCAGACCGCCTTCAGCTACACGGTCGACCCGCTCTTCGACGAGCGGTTCATGAAGTTCTTGCGCGCGTACCACGAGGTTCACCGCCTCAGCAAAGAGGAGCTGCTCTTCCTCAAAGAGTCGTACCGCTTTTTCATCCTGAACTACGTCCTCCGAGTCGGAGAGCATTTCTTTCAGCCAGACATCTGCCAACGCTTGCAACAGGAAGCGGTGCACGACTACCTGCCGAGCTTGGAAATGGCAGACTTCGAGCCGCTGCTCGAGGTTCTGTAGACGCGACAAGCGGGGCGCGGAACAAGGCGCGACAGGGGGTTGCGTCGAACGGCTCGGCTTGCAGATCTGGTCGGATGCACTTGGGGCTTGGACCAGGCAAGCCGAGCCTCGGAGCTCGCGCCCAATCGGCGGTGGTTGCTGTCTTGCCGATTGTCACGAGCTACGTCGACTCCACCCCATATCGCGCCTTGTTCCGCGCCCCTCCACACGGATACATTCGAGCCGCGTACATCCCTACGGCGCCATCAAGCCAAGTCCTCCACGCCTCCCTTAAGACAGCAGGCGGCAGCGCGAGCCCGAAGGGCGAAGCCCGGCGCGAATGCGCCGGCAAGGCGGAGCGAAGCGAATGCCGCGCCAGGGACGCTGCTCACTCGCGTGAGAGTGATACCAAGATTACGGGTGGGGGTGGGCGGGGCGGTGTAACCAAGCCGTACCACCCAACCAACTCAGAACTCCACCCCCCCCCAAACACCCGCGGCAGCGCAAGCCGAACGGTGACGCCCGTCTCTCCGGCCACCTTTGCAGTCCGAGCCGCTCGCAGCACCCTCGTGTCGCGGCGTCACGCCCCGCGTCTTACGTCGCGATCGAGTCGCTGATGTACGTTGGGATGATGCCTGAGGTTCTGATCATCAGGTCGGCGGTTTCGGGCAGGGTGTTGCCTGAGAGGACTAGGCTGGTGTCGAATCCGTAGGTGTTGGCGCCGATGATGTCGGTGCGCAGGGTGTCCCCTACGAACAAGACGTCGCGCTTGGTGACGTGCGGGAGCTGCTCGCGGGCGCGGGCCAGGGAGTAGGCGAACATCATCGAGTCGGGCTTGCCGAAGCGGACGAAGGTTTTTTCAGTGATGCTCGAGAGCAGCTCGCCGAGGCTGCCGACTGCGATCGCGATGTCGTTGCCCTTGGTGGGGTAGGTGATGTCCGCGTTGGCCACGATGACGGGCACGTTTTTGCGGCGAATCAGGTTGAGCGTCGCGTTCACGTCGCGGAACCAGTCGAAACCCTCGTCGTCGAGGATCACGATCGCGACGATGTTGTCCCTGGCGGTGCAGTCCGAAACCGGGACGGGAATCTTGCCCGCGATTTCGATGTAGTGAGCGGACTCCGGCTTCCCGAGATAGGCGACCTTGCCGTAGGGGATTTGGTGTTCGAGGTATTCGGCCGCCAGCAGCCCTGAGGAGATGTAGCGGTTCGGCGGCAAGAGCTCGCGTCCGGCTTGCTTCGAGTAGCGCTCAGCCATGGACTCCGGCGAGCGGGACGAATCGTTCGTGACGACGAAGACCTCTTTGCCCGAGTCGATCAAGGAGGTGACGACCTGCAGGGCGCCGTCGATGAGCCCGGTCGAGCTCTTCAGTACGCCGTAGGCGTCGAGAAAAATGACAGAGTACTTGTCGGCCGTGTCTCGGAAAGAAACCACATCCATAGGACGGACATATTCGTTTCGCTGCGTAGGGTCAATCGTCGCTGCCGCGGCGTTTCCGAAGGACGACCAGCACCAGCAGGACCGTCAGAATCGTGGCCACACCGACCACGGCGAGAACCTCAATGAGTCGAACGAAGAAGTGGTCGATCAAGCCCTTTCCGACGTCGTCGAGCTTGGCGGTGGCGGTGAGTAGCTGTGAGTCGAGCTTGTCCATCACCGACACGCGCTCCTGCTCGATGGCCGTCAGAACCATGGCTCGCTCCTCAGCAATTGCGTCAAACACCGCAAGACGCTCCCTCTCCACCGCCTCTAGAAGCGTCGACACCTGCCCGTCCACCGTCCCCTCAAACTCGTCCAAGAAGCCGTTGATGTTCTCCATGGTGACGACCAGCTCGTCGACCGGCGCCTCGAGTCGTTCCTCGAACAACGAGTTCGTTAGATATTCGACTTGCCAGCGCGCCTCGACCGGCAACTGCGTGGTGAGAATCCCCAGCCGGTCGTTGAGGTCGCGAAATTGGTCCTCGATGCTGCCGACCGCCTTGAGGCCGCCTTGCTTCTCGGCGGGGACCAACGCGGCCAGGTCTGCGCGCGCCGTGGGCCGCATGAAAAGCCGGCCCTCGATCGGATTCCCGTCGGTCCAAGCGTCGACCTTCGCGCTGAGATCTTGGAACGCTTCGGGTTCCATCACCGACGAGGCGATTTCTCGGATATCGCGCTCCAGCCGCTCGGTGGTCTGGATGGCGATGGCCTGCTGACCAGCAAACGCGTCTTTCCCCCCACCTTCGGTGAAGTGTTTTCGCTGCTGCCCCGCGAGCGTCCAGAGCTCCAGCATTCCGGCGAAAGGGTCGCGGTCGAACGAGGCGCCGCGCGCCTGTGACGCGGCCCACATCTGCCACTGGTACGCGTGATCGAAGACCTCTAGCTTGTCGCTCGCTTCGACGATGTCCAAGACCGACGTCGATACCAACTGCCCGAAGCGGGCCGCGTACTCGTAGTCGATGGCGCGCAGCTGCGGGACCGTCACATCCCCCTTGGCCATGTTCGCCATGAGCGAGGGCTTGGATGGTGTGGTGCTACAGCCGAAGACAGAAGAAAGCAGCACCGTGAGGGCGAGCAGGACAGGCAGGCGTAAAGTGGATGGCAAGCTTGATCTTTCGTTCGGGGGTCAGGAGAGACGGCGCAGGCCGACTGCCACACCGGCCAGCAACAGTACCATCCATCCCGAGCCGCTGTGGCTTGCAGGGCCCGGGGACGCACTGCAGTTGTCTTTGCCGCGTCGTCTCTTGCGGTTCGGCGAGGCGTCATCGAACTGCTTCACTGGCTTTCCGAGAAAATCGAGGTCTTCTTTCGCGTTAGCGAGCGGTGCGGTCCGGCTGCAGAGGCTGACTCGCATCGGGTCCGCCTCGTCGCGGCTGGCGTAGACCAGGTAGGTCTCCCCGATAGCGAAGCCGTATCCGCAGGCAGCGCTACTGCCCGCCGTGTGGACCTCGACCTGCTCGCCGACGTCGCCTTTCCAGACCTTCTGCACGCGAAGCGTCACCGCGACGCCAGCGAACTTGGTCGCCGTGTTCGGCTCGAGCTTGGTGACCTCGCCCGTGAAGACCGCATGAGAGGAGCTGAGGCCTTCCGAAGGGCTGATCTTCATGCAAGAGCAGGCCCGGGCCTCACTGGTTTGGGTGAAGCTCGCAAGACCGATTAAGAACACGATTAGCCAACGCATGTCGCCTCTTGTAGCACGGCCCGGAGCCCGGTCCGAGGGGGCTTTGACACTGCTTTGGGTGGCGGCTACATAGGCCGACCGCGCGCCTTTTGGGGAGTGGCGGGTCTTGAAATCTTTGCTTCTTGGAGAGGTGGCCGAGTGGTCGAAGGCAGCCGCTTGCTAAGCGGCCGTACGGTGTAGAGCCGTACCGGGGGTTCGAATCCCTTCCTCTCCGCCAGTCGGGGCTCCTGCTTGACGCTCCAAACGGGGCGGCTAGGTTGCGCGCCTCGGGGACCCATAGCTCAATTGGATAGAGCGCCGGTCTACGGAACCGGAGGTTAGAGGTTCGAGTCCTCTTGGGTCCGCTACTCCACGGGGTAGACGGTGACGCTGGCTTCGTCGTCTTGGGCGGCTAGGACGGCGCCGCTGATGATCGAGCTCACGAAGAGGCCGACGCCTGTGTAGAACATGGGGGGGTAGCGGATTTGGTCGCCGTAGATGGATTCGGTGCGGTAGTCGATGGAGGCGAACATCATGGCCATGCCTGCGACGGAGCCGGCGACGAAGGTGATCCAGCCGGCTCTTCGCAAGCGGCTCTTGTCGACGTAGCGGCCCTCGACGACCGATTCGACGCTGAGGTCGATGGGCTCCACGATGTTGATCGGTTGGCCGCCGTCGAGGGAGAGGGCGAAGCGGTGGCGGCCTGAAAGTAGGGTCGCGTCACACGGTGTTTCGCAAATGGGCTGGTAGGCCTTGGTGACGACCTCTCCGTAGTACGGGGCGACGCCGTAGCCGACGCCGTAGCCGCCCCAGCCCCAGGCCGGACCGCCCCAGCCGTAACCCATGCCGAAGCTGACGCCGCTGATCGTGGAGTAGCTCCCGCCGGTTTGAAGAAGGAACGAGACGCCGTCGGTTGGCGATTGGAAGTGGGCGGGCACGGGGGTGCCGGAGAGCAGGACCTGGCCCGGTCGCTCGAGGACGACGCCGGTCGGTGGCTGCTTGCGTTGCGCCGGAGGTGGTGGCGAGTCGATGACGACGATCGACGAGGGTTGGTCTTTGGGCGGACTCGTCGCTTGCTGGCCGAACGCAGCGGCCGGCTGAACCAGGATGGCGAGCATGAAGAGGGCGATCGAACGACGCATGATTTGCTTCATCGCTACCTAAGACCTGTTGCCCGCCCCAGATGCAATATAGCGTAAAAAAAGGCCCCGCCACACGTCGGTTACCGCTACCGTTGCTCCCTTCCAGGCCTGGCGGATTTCACGGGCCGACGTTGGCAGGACCATATCGCGGAGCCCCCTAGGCGGGAGCGCCGATCGGCGGAGAGGAAGGGATTCGAACCCCCGGTACCTTTCGGTACACACGATTTCCAGTCGTGCACCTTCGACCACTCGGTCACCTCTCCAGGCGGAGTCCGCCTTCCTGTTCGC
>Ga0316189_10005727_pt1 | contig 11927 bp, 6 predicted proteins | sample LowCovwburrow_MG_FD_204930 | JGI IMG/M metagenome (GOLD analysis project Ga0316189, IMG submission 204930) | Coastal sediment microbial communities from Maine, United States - Lowes Cove worm burrow | ecosystem: Environmental > Aquatic > Marine > Coastal > Sediment | place: USA: Maine... | reverse complement strand
GTGCAGGCTGATGCGGCACCAGCCGGGCTTGATGCCGGAATACCCCTTCACGATCCACTTACGATATTGCTCGGATTTCTCGAAGCCAATATCCAGCAAGCGGTGGCCGTATGGCCCGGCGCATGAACAGCCGGCGCGTGATTGCACACCGAACAGGTCATTCAGCAGGGTAGTAACGAATTTCGGATGCAGGTATTTGCCCCGGTGATCCTTCAGATTGAACGAAACAATGCTGATCCGTCGTTCTGGATCCGGGTTACCCATGATCTCGATCCTCGGGTTGGCCTGCCAGCGATCAAACGTGCGCTGGAGCAGTTCTTTTTCGCGCTGCTCAATGGCTTCTACTCCAATATAGTCCTTTACCTGGAATGCCAAGCTGGCCTTGAGAATTTGCAGTACGCCGGGCGTACCCGCTTTTTCACGTTCCTCGATGTCTTCGATAAAGTCCTGGCTGGTGGGGCCTACGTAATCGACGGTTCCGCCTGCGCTGACACTGGGCGGCAGGTCGCGCCGGTAAATGCGCTGGTTGAACACCAGGACACCGCTTGAGCCGGGGCCGCCAAGGAATTTATGCGGCGAGATAAACACAGCGTCAATCGACGCATCACCGGCATACTTGCCGGGCGCCGGGTTCATGTCGATTTCGACGTAAGGTGCGCTGGCCGCGTAATCGAAACAGGCGATCGCGTCATGCTGGTGCAGCAGGGCTGCAATTTCATGCACCTGGGTGCGCATGCCGGTCACGTTGGAGGCGGCGGAGAACGAACCGATGCGTTGACGACCCAGGTAGGCCGGTTCCTGCAACAACTGTTCCAGGTGCTGCAGGTCAATGGCTCCTTCGCTGTCCAGATTGACTTCGACTACGGTCGTCAGGTTTTCACGCCAGGAAATCTCGTTGGAGTGGTGTTCATAGGGTCCCACGAAGACGACCGGCTGGTGTCTTTCCAGGTATTCGGAAAAGCGGGCATCAAGCTCCTCGCCCAGGGAGTTGCGCAGCATTTTGGTCAGGTTCTGCCGGGTGGCCGGCGGCAATGCCACGCCAATGAGTTGCTGCAGCTTATCGATGGCGCCGGTTGCTCCGCTGCCGACACATATGATGCGGCCATCGGGGCCGGCGTTGACTGATTTCTTTATCGAATGTTCCGCCTCTTCCAGCAGATGGGTCATCGAGCGGCCGCTGATGTCGTCTTCCGTATGCGTATTGGCGTAAATGCGCTGTACGTTTTGCAGATATTTTTCAACCAGGTCCAGGCATCGCCCGGAAGCGGTGTAATCGGCATAAACCATGAGCCGCTCGCCGAATGGCGTAGTAACAGGGGCGTCAGCCCCTATGGTCTGGCTACGGAGAATATCAAAATCCAGCTTGCAGTCGTTTTTCATAAGCGCCAACGGTCGTCGCAAATTCGGGAAACCTCATTTTACCTACCTTATTGACTAATGATATGAAATCCACCAGCTTAGACAGGTAGACAAGCAGAATTTTCATCGACACAACAACAGGGTTCCCAATCATGCCTGAAACACTTAAGACCACGCTGGAGTTGAACAACCCCGCTTTATTGCGCGAGCAGTCCTACATCAACGGCCAATGGGTTTCCGCCGCCAATGGAGAAAACTTTGATGTAACCAACCCCGCAGATGGCTCGCTGGTGGCGAGAGTTCCCGAGCTGGATATTGCCGCGACCCGAAACGCGATCGAAGCCGCTGATGCGGCCTGGCCGGCGTGGCGGGTCAAAACGGCAAAAGAGCGCTCGGCGATTTTGCGCCGTTGGTACAACCTGATCCTGGAAAACAAGGAGGACCTGGCTGCGATCATGACCGCTGAGCAGGGTAAACCCCTGGCGGAATCTGCCGGCGAAGTACTGTACGGTGCGTCATTCATCGAGTGGTTTGCCGAAGAGGCCAAGCGTGTCTATGGTGATGTGATCCCCACCCATTTACCCGATCGCAGAATCATCACGATCAAGCAAGGTATCGGGGTCGTCGCGGCCATCACGCCCTGGAATTTCCCGAACGCAATGATTACCCGCAAAGCGGGCCCGGCCATGGCGGCAGGCTGTCCGATCGTGATCAAGCCGGCTTCTGAGACTCCCCTTTCAGCGTTGGCGCTGGCAGCGTTAGCAGAAGAAGCGGGTGTTCCGGCCGGCGTGTTCAACGTAATTACCACGACGGACTCCCGTGGCTGCGGTAAGGAGCTGACCGAAAGCCCGCTGGTGCGGAAATTCTCGTTTACCGGTTCAACCGAGGTAGGAAAAATCCTGATCCGCCAGTGCGCATCAACGGTCAAGAAAGTTTCGATGGAATTGGGCGGCAATGCCCCATTCATCGTTTTTGATGACGCGGATGTCGACTCGGCCGTGCAGGGCGCGGTTATTTCAAAGTACCGTAACGCCGGCCAGACCTGCGTGTGTGCCAACCGCGTCTACGTTCAGGAAGGCGTATACGATGAGTTCGTTGAGAAATTCACCGCTGCGGTGCGTGAGCTGAAGGTCGGCCGGGGCGAGCAGGCGGGAGTAAGCATTGGCCCGATGATCTCAAGCGATGCGATAGACAAGGTCGAACAGTTGTTGTCGGATGCCAAAGGCAAGGGCGCGGATGTCATTGAAGGTGGTGAACGGCACGAACTGGGCGGTTTGTTTTACCAGCCTACCGTGGTCAGTGGTGTAACCGCAGACATGGCGTTTGCCACGCAAGAGATTTTTGGCCCGGTGGCGCCGGTCTTCAAATTTACAAGCGAAGATGAAGTGGTCGAGTTGGCCAATGCCACTGAATTTGGCCTGGCCGCCTATTTTTACGCCCGCGACCTGGGCCGCGTGTTCCGCGTGGCCGAAAGCCTGGAATATGGCATGGTCTGCGTCAACGACGGGATACTGTCTACCGAAGTTGCGCCATTTGGCGGCGTGAAAGAATCCGGCACGGGCCGTGAAGGGTCCAGGTACGGTATGGATGAGTACGTTGAGATCAAGTACATCACCCTGGCGGGTATCAACAGCTGAGAAACCGGGTAACCGCTTTTCAGGTCAGGCTCTTATGTCAGGTCAAGGCTGGTACCAGATGGGAGAACCCCAGGCGCGTTCCTGGATGGTCGACGGTACGTCCTTCAGTAACGGTAGCTTATGGCGAACCGCGTCGTAGGTGCTCCAGCGCGGGGTGGGTATCTCCAGCACCCGGGCATAATAGAAAGCATGCTGCCCGGGATCGAAATTTTCATCGCGCCAGCTACCCATCAATTCTTTGGCGCCGATCGTATTAGTATACAACGCGCTCGCGAGGTCAACCGTATTGCCGACCGCCGGCACTTTGCCGTCTGCGCCACGCTGCCGGCCGCCCGACCAGGCAACGTCAATCACCTCTTCAAACAACTGACCGTTTGCATCCACCCAGCCCTTGATAATCTGGATGCGATCCAGGTTGGCTCCATCCGGATCCTTCAGCGCATAGACGGTAAAGACAGGCGCCGCGCCGGCTGGACCCAGGTCGCCACCCATCGGCACGCCCAATTCATAACCCTGCTCAACCAGGGCAGCGGCGTCAGCAGGCCTGCCCGGAAGGTCAACCCCGCCAAACATGCGAATCCGGATGCGGGGACCGCTGGTGGTGAAGGTTTCCCGGCGCTTCATCGCGTCCCAGATGGCTGCGCGTGTATTCTCTGTGGCCCAGACTCCGGCCAGTGAGCCAATACTGAGGTCTTTGCCGTCAATCCAGCCACCAACACCAGCTTCCCGACGCCGCTCGACGCTGCCATCTTCCGGTCCGTGACCCCCGTTGAAGCTGTCTTCCGCCACATCGGAGGGAATCCCGTTGTGGTTGTCGGTGCCGCCGATGAAGCCATATTTATATGGGTTTGCCCCCAGCTTTTGCTGGTAAGCCAACCCGACCTTCAGGCCTTCGCGAACAAAATCCCTCTTGTGGAATGTGCGGTCGCTGTATTTCTGGATCGAGTCGGCGTTTTCAAAATCTGCAAACTCGTCGGCGGCCCAGAATTTGCGGTGTACCTCCGAGTTTCCCTTGATTTGCATCATCTCGATCAGGGGCTCGAAGTGTTGCCTGGTTTGCGCATATTCCAGATCAATCGAATCACCGTTGGCATCGACGTCCGGGAACATCATTAACTTGCTGGCGTTGGAGTTGTGCGGAATGGCGAGTGCTTTTCTTCCAAGGGCTTCATGTTCCGCCATCCATCCCCACAGCTGATCCTCGCGCCGCATCTCATAGGAACTGACCGGCATGTCCGGTACATGGGCATCGCGATAGATCACATTGCGGTGCAGGTTGCCGCCATTGGGCGCGCCGCTCCACTCAAACCCGATAAGAGCGGTAAACACGCCTGGCTTGTTGTGTTCTTCTGCCGCATCGATCATCAGCTGCCAGGCTGAGCGTGTACTGTCCGGTCCCATGTAAAAAGGCGGGTGAGACGGGTTGTCGCCACGGTTGTTTTCCACCACGTATTTGGCAAACCACTGCTGTTTTTCTTTCAACGTCTTCAGGTTTCTTAGTTGCTTCAGAAGGTCCTGGTCATACCCGGGCGCACCTTCGGTCATGGTCGAATACATCTCGCCGATGTATTCAGCGTGATCGCTGATCGCGACGAAATCCAAAGGGCGTTTTCTCTGGTGAGGCATGCCATCCACCGTGACGGCCTCACCCCGGGCAAACCGGTAGGCATCGGCCGGCTTTAACCGGGTGCCTCCGATGTATGCGTCCAGCGAATAGGCCGTATGCATATGCGTTTCGCCAAAGTAGGCGTCTCGCAGCGGGTTGATATTCATTTCCGGAGCTGGAGCTGGAACCGCTTCTACGACGGTCAACGCGACCCTTGATTCGGGAACATCCGCGGGCGATGGCTCCTGTTTGCAGGCTGGCAATCCCAGTGCAGAAACGAGAGACAGGGCCAGTATTTTGATGGTCGAACTCATGAGAGATACCTTTGGTTGCTCATGATTTACGGGGTCGATCAGTCTAGCAAACAGAAACCGGCGGAACTATCTTTGAACTCCTGTTGCAAGCAGTTCTGGTGAAAATGACTTGCTTATGGCAGTCTCAGAATTCAATCAGCAACTACAAGCAAATGGCCAACAGCATTCTTCCAGTCACATCGCTCGATTATCGCCTGCTCGCTAAAAAGCGCCTGCCGCGGTTTCTGTTTGATTACATCGATGGCGGGGCCAACGAAGAAGTTACCCTGGCTGCCAACATGGCCGATTTTTCACGCTACCGGCTCAGGCAACGGGTCATGCACGATGTCGGTGACATAGATACCAGCGCGGAGCTATGTGGCCGGCGTTTCAACATGCCCCTGGTGCTGGCGCCTGTTGGTATGGCGGGCCTGATGGCGCGAAGGGGCGAGGTACTGGGTGCCCGGGCGGCGCAACAGGCCGGCGTTCCGTTTACCGCTTCGACCGTCGGCATTTGTTCCATGGATGAGATTAAGCAAGCCATCGGCGAACCGTGCTGGTTTCAGCTTTATATGTTGCATGACCGCACCATCGTTGAGCGAATACTGGAACGCGCAGCCGCGACCGGTTGCGATACGCTGATTTTCACGGTTGACCTGGCGGTTACCGGCATGCGGCACCGGGACTGGCGTAATGGCATGATCACCGACGGATTGCGTTCCCGGATTGCCAAGTTCCGGCAGCTGGCGGCGAGGCCGGGCTGGCTCTTCGATGTCGGAATCAAGGGTAAGCCACACGACTTTGGGAACCTCTCCGATATCATGGAAGAGCCGGTTGACCTGGTGACGCTCAAGTCCTTTATCGCCTCGCAGTTTGACCCGACCGTGACCTGGAAGGATATCGCCTGGTTGCGAAGCATATGGAAGGGGAAACTCGTGATCAAAGGTGTGCTGAGCGCCGAGGATGCGGGTTTCGCGGTAGATGCAGGAGCAGACGGCGTTGTTGTTTCCAATCACGGTGGACGCCAACTCGATTGCGTCTCGTCGGGCATCGCGAAGCTACCCGAAGTGATCCGGGCGGTTGGCGATCAGGTTGAAGTGTTGATGGATGGCGGTGTGCGTAATGGAATCGATGTCGTCAAGGCTGTCGCGCTGGGAGCCAACGGCGTGCTGATAGGCCGGCCATGGGTCTGGGCCGCAGCGGGGGCCGGGGAAAAAGGAATCACGGACCTGCTTGGCGTGTTTCAGGAAGAAATCAGGGTCGCGATGGCCCTGATGGGCGTCAACCGGATCGATGAAATAAGCGCTGATTTATTGGAAGATGAGTTGGTATACTGACTTTCCTTTTATCCTAAACGCCTGGACTCCTAATGGCTGCACTTGATCTGGATTTCGTTCGATCTTCCTTTCCTGCGTTCAGCGAACCCTCGCTGGCGAACTTTGCACACTTTGAGAACGCCGGGGGCTCATACGCCTGTCGCCAGACCATTGAGTGGCTGGATCGCTTTTACCGCCAGACCAAGGTGCAGCCCTATTATGATTTTCAGGCTTCGCGCACCGGTGGCGAGCAAATGGACGCCGCAAAGCAGCGCATGGCAGCCTGGCTGAACGTCGGTGCTGATGAACTTCATTTTGGCCCGTCTACTTCCCAAAATACCTACGTGATCGCCCAGGCGCTGCGGCAGAAACTGGAACCGGGCGATGAAGTGATCGTGACCAACCAGGACCACGAAGCCAACGTCGGTGTCTGGAGCCGCCTGGAAGACGATGGCATCGTCGTGAAAGAGTGGAAGGTAGACCCTGAAACCGCTGAGCTGCATCCGATCGACCTGGAGGCATTGTTCAGCTCCCGGACCCGCGCGGTTGCTTTCACCCACTGTTCCAACATCGTGGGCAGTATTAATCCGGTGCGGGAAATTACCGACCTGATCCACCATGCCGGGGCCTGGGCCATTGTCGACGGGGTGTCGTTCTGCCCGCATGGCATGCCTGACATTTCATCGCTTGGTGCAGACATTTACATGCTCTCGCTCTACAAGGTTTATGGACCCCACCTGGGCGCCATGTACCTCAGTCGAAAGTTAAACGAGGAGTTGCCCTACCAGGGACATTTCTTCAATGCGCTCAACCCGGCAGCGCGGTTTACCCCGGCCGGACCGGACCATGCCCAGGTCGCAACGGTCAACGGCGTCATGGACTACATGGAATCAATTTATAGCCATCACCATTCCGGCGAGGCGCCCATCTGCCACCAGGCTGCGGCTGTCCGGGACATGTTCCGGGAACATGAAGAGGCGTTGCTGCAGCCTTTCCTCGATTACTTGTCCGGGCATTCCGCAGTAAGCCTGATTGGCAAGACGAGGGCCGCCGGGCGGGCGCCTACGGTTGCGTTTACGGCTGAAGGTCACAGTTCGGCAAGCCTGTCTGCGCAACTCGCGGACCTGGGCCTGGGTGTGGGGGTTGGGCACTTCTATGCCTTCCGCCTGATTGAGGCGCTGGGTATTGATACGGAAGACGGCGTGCTGCGCGCGTCCTTTGTTCACTACACATCAAAGGATGAAGTTTCCCGCCTGATCGAAGCGCTCGATAACCTGTTATAGCGGCGGAGTCGGAGGGGTCACAAAATGGAGACAGCAGACAATGCGACAAAAGCATGATGCGCAAGTGGCGCAAAACAGTTATGCTTTCGCCAAACCGCGTACAGCGATGCTATGAAACGCACTGACACTTCTAATCCGGATTATTTCCACAAGGTAGTGGACTGCCAATGGGGCTGTCCCGCGCATACTGATGTTCCCGAGTACATTCGCCTGATCGCCCAGGGGCGTTTTGACGATGCTTACATGGTCAACCGCGAAAGCAATGTCTTCCCCGGCATTCTCGGTCGTGTTTGCGACCGGCCCTGCGAACCGGCCTGCCGGCGTGGAAGGATGGATGAAAAACCGGTTGCCATCTGTCGCCTGAAACGGGTTGCTGCGGATCACCGGGGTGACATTACCGACCGTCTGCCTACCGCACCCGAACAGAAAAATGGCAAGAAAATAGCACTGGTCGGTGCGGGTCCCGCGTCCCTGGCGGTGGCCAATGATCTGTTGCCGCTGGGCTACGAGTGCACCTTGTTTGAAGCACAGAAAGTGGCTGGCGGTTTAATGCGTTACAACATTCCGTCTTTCCGCCTGCCGCCCAAGGTGCTGGACGAAGAAATCGACTACATCCTTGGCATGGGTGCCCGGATTCACTACAACCACCGTGTCGAGAGCATGAGTGCCTTGCTGGAAGAAGGTTACGATGCTGTATTTGTTGGCAGCGGAGCGCCGCGCGGCAAGGAACTTAAACTGCCCGGCCGTTACGATACGGAAAACATACACATTGGCATCGACTGGCTTGAGTCGGTGGCTTTCGAACACATTGAATCCATCGGCGAACGTGTGCTGATCATCGGTGTCGGCAATACCGCCATGGATTGTTGCCGCACATCACTTCGACTGGGCGCGAAAGACGTCAAGGTGATGGCGCGCAAGCCGCGAGATTTCTTCAAGGCCTCCGTCTGGGAACTTGAAGACGCCGAAGAAGAAAACGTTGAGATTGTCGTTAATCATTCACCGAAAGAATTTGTTGTTGAAGATGGCAAACTCAAGGGCATGACCTTTGAGCTGATGGAGTACGTCATAGAAGACGGGCGCATCCAGGACCAGGACGTGACCGGCGAGATTTTCATTCCCTGTGATGATGTTGTGCTGGCTATCGGTCAGGAGAATTCTTTCCCCTGGATCGAACGGGACCTCGGGATAGACTTCAATCCCTGGGAAGAGCCGATGGTTGACAAAGTGACTTATGAATCGACCCGGCCGGGCGTTTTCTTTGGTGGTGATTCCGCGTTTGGCCCCAAGAACATCATCTGGGCGGTCGAGCATGCGCACCAGGCAGCTATTTCCATCCATCGCCACTGCCAGGGCGAACCACTCACCGAGCGCTTGCCGGACTTGCTCAACCTGCAAAGCCGCAAGATGGGAATGCACGAATGGAGCTATTCCAGCAGTTTTGATCCGGCGGCGCGGCGCAAGATGATGCATGTGCCCTTGGAGGTCCGGTTCGCCGAGCTCGGAAAAGAAGTTGAGCTGGGGTTTGATGCCGAGCAGACAGCCAAGGAAGTTGAGCGCTGTCTGAATTGCGATATTCAGACCGTTTTCATTGACTCTCTCTGTATTGAATGTGATGCCTGTCTCGATATCTGCCCGACCCAGTGCCTGACCATTACCTCGAACGGTGACGAAGATGACCTGGTTAAACGACTCAAGGCGCCGGTTCTGGAGTATGACCAGCCGTTGTTTGTATCTGATGAGTTGAAACAGACCTCGCGGGTCATGGTCAAAGACGAAAACTTCTGTATCCATTGTGGACTGTGTGCCGAGCGCTGCCCGACTGCGGCCTGGGATATGCAGAAATCCTTTCTCAAGTTTCCAAAGGCCGCGGATTATTCCGGTGGTAACGATAGCGGTGAGCGCCCATGCCAGCAAAGCAAAGCCGGGTAAACGACTTTGTCCTCAAAATAGCGACGGTCAACGGCACGGGTTCTGCCAGTGCCAACGGCCTGCTAATGAAAGCCCTGTTTCGGATGGGCATCCCGGTCACGGGCAAAAACCTGTTTCCATCCAACATACAGGGCCTGCCTACCTGGTATGAAATCCGGGCCAACCATGACGGCTATATGTCGGCCGCAGGGCGGGTCGATGTTATGGTGGCGATGAACGTTCAGACCTACCAGAAAGACCTCGCAGAAGTGAGTCCAGGCGGCATCCTGATTTATGATTCCACCTGGCCGCGCGAGAGCACCATGCATCGTAACGACATCACCGTGCTGGGTGTTCCGCTGTCCAAGTTGTGCAATGAGGCCTTCGACGTCGCACGCATCCGCATCCTGATGAAAAACGTGGCCTATGTGGGTGTGCTCGCCGCGCTGATGGATATTGACCTCAATATCATCAAAACACTGCTGGAAGAAACGTTTGCCAGTAAGCCCAGGCTGGTTGAGAGCAACCTAAAGGCCATCATGCTGGGTTTCGACTACGCGAAGGAAAATTTCACCTGCCCGCTGCCTTCACGTGCCGAAGCGATGGGCGACAACAGCGGCAATATCATGATCACCGGCAACGAAGCCACCGGGCTGGGCTGCCTGTACGCTGGCGCCACGGTAGGCGCCTGGTATCCGATTACGCCGTCCACCGGGGTAATGGATAGTTTCACCATGTACTGCGAGAAGTTCCGGGTGGATCCGGAAACCGGCGATAAAGACTATTGCATCATCCAGGCCGAGGACGAACTGGCTGCGGCCGGAATGGTTTTGGGCGCCAACTGGGTGGGTGCGCGTGCGTTTACGCCCACATCGGGTCCGGGTATCTCCCTGATGAGTGAATTTATTGGTTTTGCTTATTACGCTGAGATTCCCTCCGTGTTTATCGATGTACAGCGGGTGGGTCCGTCTACCGGTATGCCTACCCGCACCCAGCAATGCGACGTGATGCTGTGCGCTTATGCATCACACGGGGATACCAAGCACCCACTGCTGTTTCCGTCCAACCCGCACGAATGTTTCCAGATGGCCATTACTGCCTTTGACCTGGCCGAGCGCCTTCAAACACCAGTCTTCATGTTGTCGGACCTGGACATCGGTATGAATGACTGGATGATTCCGGAGCTGAGCTGGGACGACAATTACAAACCGGACCGCGGCAAGGTGCTTGGGCCTGAGGAATTGGCCAAAATGGAACGTTTCTCCCGCTACCTTGATGTAGACGGAGATGGGATCCCTTATCGTACTTTGCCCGGACAGGATCCAAAGGGCGCTTATTTTGTTCGTGGCTCCGGTCATAACCGCTACGGCGGATATACCGAAGATTCAGACGAGTACCAGGACGTGATGGATCGTCTGCTGGTGAAATGGGAAACGGCCAAAACAATGGTCCCCGATGCAGTTGTGAGCAAGGCCCGTAGCAAGACCAAGCTGGGAATCGTTGCTTATGGCAGTTCAGACGGAGCCGTGATCGAAGCTCGTGATCGCCTGGCTGAACAAGGCATCCACGCTGATTACATGCGGATCAGGGCGTTTCCGTTCAGCCGGGAAGTTGAAGAGTTCCTGCGTTCCCACGATACGAATTTTGTCGTTGAGCAGAACCGCGACGCCCAGATGAAGTCCCTGTTGATGCTGCAAGCCAATGATATTGCCAATCGGCTGGTGTCCATCCTGCACTACAACGGAATGCCGATACCCGCTGACTGTGTGGTAGAAGGTGTCGCTGAACACCTCGAAAAGGAAGCAGCAGCATGACATTTGCAAGGCCGAAAATTGAACTGCCGGGCCAGAAGCTAAACCGCATTGGTCTGACGTTGCGGGACTATGAGGGCTCCCTTTCCACACTGTGTGCTGGTTGTGGTCATGATTCGATTACCGCGGCGCTGGTGCAGGCTTTGTTCGAATTGGCCATCGCGCCTGAGCAGCTGATCAAGATGTCAGGAATCGGCTGCTCGTCAAAAACGCCAGCCTATTTTGTCCACGGCGCTCATGGCTTCAACTCGGTCCATGGCCGCATGCCTTCGGTTGCGACCGGGGCACTGGCCGCTGATCGTGAACTGATTGGAATCGGCGTATCGGGTGATGGCGATTCGCTGTCGATCGGGTTTGGCCAGTTTGGCCATGTGATCCGGCGCAACGTGAACATGCTTTACCTGATTGAGAATAACGGTGTCTATGGCCTGACCAAGGGCCAGTTTTCTGCCTCAGCCGATGCCGGAAGTACGGCCAAGAAGGGTGAAGTCAACCAGATGCAGAACATCAATGCCGTGGCGACTGCGATTTCCATGGGCGCCAGTTTTGTCGCCCGCAGCTTTTCCGGCGACCGCGAACAGCTGGTGCCTCTGATCAAGGCGGCCATCGCACACCCGGGCTGTGCTGTCCTGGATGTGATTTCGCCCTGCGTCACGTTTAATGACCACGTGGGCTCAACCAAGAGCTATGCGTACACTCGTGAACACAAAC
>Ga0316189_10005726_pt1 | contig 11930 bp, 14 predicted proteins | sample LowCovwburrow_MG_FD_204930 | JGI IMG/M metagenome (GOLD analysis project Ga0316189, IMG submission 204930) | Coastal sediment microbial communities from Maine, United States - Lowes Cove worm burrow | ecosystem: Environmental > Aquatic > Marine > Coastal > Sediment | place: USA: Maine... | reverse complement strand
TCGCGAACAAACTTAGTGCTTCTTCTCTTCAGGCCTTGATGTTTTTTTCCCACCTATTGGTCCCCAAGTTTCGCAACATGCTCGACATTCCCCACCAGAGTTGGAGCATCCCTGGTGGGATCTCTTCGAGCGAGATTAGCATCCACAGACAGAGTTACCTAAAAACTGTCCGAGTTTGCACGGACGGGGAACAAACGATTCGATTGGGAGTTAACCGGCTGGGGTGGCGTTGAACTGGGTAGCGGGAGCAAGACCTATTCAGGCTGAAATACCAAGCGTAGCCATGCATGGCTGCTTGCTATGGCCGTCTGGATTTTGGTCGTCGCTTGAGGTACTGCAAAATTGCGACAAAAAATTGACCTGAAGCAGCTTCGCCGCTTTGCTTTGGGATAAGGCGGCTGCCTCCATGATATTGTTGCAAAGGACAACAGGTGCCATGCTCGAGGTCGGTAGTCGATGGTCAAGGTTGAGTATTGCGCAATGTACGTACCGGCCGGCTAAGACCTTTCCAGGGTAATGATGTAAAAAGAGCTTAACCTGTGTTTATGATCTATGCGGATAGTAGGAGACAGCCGTGGATAAAATTTCAAGCAATGAAGCCTTCAAGAACGCATTGTCTTCCCTTTCACTGGCACAGCAGAGGCAGGTTGGCGCCAGGTTCGTAGCGAATGTACTGGATCTCACAGACGGGAGTTGCACCAAACACGCCCAGAGTATCGCTGAAAAAAGTGATGTAACGGCGGAAGAGTTGGAGTATGCATATCATGCGGTACATTTGATTTATGTTGCCACACATCCTCGTTCCGATCTTTCAGAGATGGAGTATAGGAAACAGGCTGCGCATTTTGTTGCAGAAGCGTGCATGGTCTGTTTAGCACCAACCCATGGAGAGCAGCGTACACAGCATCTAGCGGAAAAAGTGGCCATGTACTGCCGTATGGCGCGGACTTGTTCTAGTATTCAGCATGAGGAAGATTATCCAAAGTTCGCAGATGCGGAGGAATCGTTGAAGAAGGAAATCGATGCACAATATCGCATACTGACTGAGTTTCTGGGAAACGATTGAGGCGGAGTGAGCGGTAGTTGGTTGATCACTTCCGCAACTGGCAACGAAATCGAGGAGTCAGAAAATGGAAAGCTATCGGAACATCCTGTGTGCAATCGATTTTTCACCCTTTAGCGAAATAGTGGTTGAGCGGGCGGCCGCTTTGGCGAGTGGCACCGACGCTCAACTTACTTTGCTACATGTCATCGAGTTTTTCCCGGAAGATCGATCGAATGAAGTGATAGCTCCGGAAGATGCCGATCCCATAAAGTATCGGATGAGCCGTGCCCGTGAAGGAGTTGCCGAGCAGGCTCAGCATCTGGGAGAGATCGAGGCTGCCCAGGAGATCGTGGTCAGCGAGCATTCAGCCAAGCACGAGATCGTACGCTTTGCAAAGGAGCGAAAGATGGACCTGATTGTAGTGGCTAGTCATGGCCGCCACGGTATCGGTGTCCTTCTAGGCTCTACCGCGGATGGCGTGATGCACACCGCTTCATGTGATGTTCTTGCGGTAAGGGTAGGTGATCAGGGCTGAATACTGGGCTTGGGCTTGGCAGCCCGAAACTTCACATTAGTTTGCTAGCTGCTTCATACAATGCCAAGGCCCCACCATTGGTCAGTACGGTGAGCCGGTCGCCCTTGGGCCTTCAGTGCATCGCGAGCGTCTTGGTTGCATCGAACAGTTCCTCGAGGCTGTGTACCCGCAACATGCCTGCGCGTCGAAAAGCCGCATCATAGACGTCATCGTTACGGGCGAGCGCATCGGTGTGGGCGGTCGCTGCCTTGGCACTCTGGTGGTAACGACCCGCCTTGACTAAGATCACCGGCTTTATGCGCGTGGCCGCACGCAGCGAACTCGACGGTTTGCCAGGTGATGGGTAGTGTCAATATTGTATACGAGGCGGTGGATCGGCATGTCCGCAATGGGTTTGGGTGAGCGAGTGGCGCTGCGCAGCATCAATCCTGATGGACAGTGCGAGGACGTAAGCTATACGAGGCTGAGCGAACTCAGTAGCCGGTTTGCCCATGCCTTGCAGTGGGATCGCCTCCATTGAGGGTCAGGATTGACGGCGGCTTGATCGTCAATTCTCCTTCTGTCCGCTGGTACTGTCGTCCTGATCATCTCGCCAGTAGCGCTGCATCTCGAGGAAAGTGAAAGATGCGGACCAGGTAATAAAGCCAAGTCCGATCAGCGCCTCCATGGCAGTCAATATCTTGGCAGGTCCAAGTGGGATGATGTCTCCAAATCCCAATGTCGTGTACGCAACGGCGGAGAAGTAAAAATAAGAGAAGAACTGAGAGCTTTCTATGCCCTGCAGTTCGCCCAAACCAATCACATGAAGACCATAGAAAGCCCCGGCGAAGATTACAATTTCCACGATATGCAGGATGAAAAGCCCGAAAACCAGATACAAGATGCGAACTCGAGGGTTTCTGCCCGGTACCTCAAGCATCCGGGTATAAATGCGCAGTGCCTCGTAATGGAACAGCACGGTAGCCAAAATCAGGCTGATTGAGAGAACGGTGGTGATCCATAGATCGCTGATTGGCGTTGGGTCAGGCATTGTGGATTCGCGCCCTTATCCGTGTGTCGGTTTGCATCATTTAAGTGAGTTGGTTCCACTTGGTGAAATATTATTAGAAACAGGTCATCTGGGCATTGAAAATACATCAGGTGAGAATATATAGACCGCTAGCTGACCTGGACCCACCCAATATACCGGTATAGTTTCATGGCCCCGCAGGTGGGGATCATACATTGGTAACAGGCACGACATTGTTCACCTGATAAGCTCGTCGTTAGACTGTTTTGCGAGGCGGGCTACGGCGGTGAGTCCCGGGTGGTCGAGACTTGGTGCGCAGCCTGTTCGAGGAGGTGGTGCGATTCCTGATCAATCAATCAGCGCTCAAGGTACTGCATCTTGTCCTCAACGCCATCCCACTCGTCAGCATCAGGCGGAGGTTCCTTTTTTTCGGTGATCACCGGCCATTCGGCAGCGAGCTGCGCATTGAGTTCGATAAACTTCCTCTGCTCGGCTGGTACATCGTCTTCCGCAAATATTGCTTCTGCGGGACATTCCGGTACACATACGTCGCAATCGATGCACTCGTCGGGATCGATGACGAGATAATTAGGCCCCTCATGGAACGCATCCACGGGACACACATCGACACAATCGGTGTACTTGCAGCGGATGCAGTTTTCGGTGACGACATAGGTCATGGTGGTGCTCCTTTACCATTGATGTGCTGAAACAAGTGCCTTCCTGGACCAGCGCCGAATCGCTTCAGCTCGTCTTTGCGCTGGACAAGCGCAGCCATCGAGACAGGGATCAGGTGCCCTCCTGCCACGATGCCAGGTAACGCGTTTGTTCTTCTGTGAGCTTGTCGATCGCAATGTCCATGGCCGCGAGCTTGTGTCGCGCCACCTCTGCATCGATGTCTTGTGGCACCGGGTGGACTTGCGCCGCGAGTGTTCCGCGATGTGCCCACAGGTAGGCGACCGACAGGGCCTGATTCGCGAAGCTCATATCCATGACGGTCGCGGGATGTCCTTCTGCCGCAGCAAGGTTGACCAGGCGGCCTTCGGCGAGCAGCCGGATCCTGCGCCCGTCGGCGAGCCGATACTCCTCGACGCTGGGCCGTGGGCGGTGCTTTTCCACCGCGAGGGACTTCAGGGCGGGAATGTTGATCTCCACGTTGAAATGCCCCGAGTTTGCAAGCACACACCCGTCTTTCATTACCTCGAGATGGTCACGGTCGACCACATGTTTGTCACCGGTCGCGGTAACAACAAAGTCTGAACAGGCGACGGCCTCGGTGAGCGGCATGACGCGAAAACCGTCCATGGCCGCCTCCAGTGCGCGCAGCGGTTCGACCTCGGTGATGATCACCTTGGCTCCATGTCCCTGTGCGCGACGGGCGATCCCACGGCCGCACCAGCCATAGCCGGCTACGGTAAATGTCTTGCCTGCCAGCAAAATGTTGGTGGCCCTGATCACACCATCGAGCGTGCTCTGTCCGGTGCCGTAACGGTTGTCGAACAGGTGCTTGGTCATCGCATCATTGACGGCGATGATGGGGTACTCGAGGGCACCCTCGGTCGCCATGGCACGCAGTCGTATCACGCCGGTGGTCGTCTCTTCGGTGCCGCCCAGCACATTTGCCAGCATCTCTCGGCGGTTCTTGTGCAACTCGCTGACCAGATCTGCCCCATCGTCAAGGGTTATCTGAGGCATCGAGTCGATCACGGCGTTGATGTGGCGGTAGTAGCGCTCATCGTCTTCCCCCCGAACGGCATATACGGGAATCCCATACTCATGCAGCAAGGCCGCTGCAACGTCGTCCTGGGTGCTCAGCGGGTTACTGGCGCAGACGGTCACGTGGGCCCCGCCGGCAGTCAATGTGCGAACCAGATTGGCCGTTTCCGTCGTCACGTGCAGGCAGGCGCCGATCCGCACACCATCAAGCGGCTTCTCGTCGGTGAAACGCTTAGCGAGTTGCCGCAAGACAGGCATTTCCTGCCAGGCCCAGTGAATACGTTTAACGCCCTGTGCGTTCAGACCGGGATCCTTGATGTCGGAGGAAGCACGTGTCATGGAAAAAACCACCTTGGTTTGTTGCGGATTGCCAGCCTGAAGCCCGGATCTCGTACTACAAAGCGTCTGCGCGGAGAGGAAGGAGGACAAACTTCGTCTAGTTCAAATTGAAGCATATATCCTCACTTTTCAGCCTCGACCATCGCCTTCACAACCGTGCACCATGCGTCAGCGATATTCTGTAGGTTATAACCACCGCCACCCAACGCCAACAGTCTTCCTTGGCAGTGAAGATCGGCCAAACCGCAGAGGCGGGTGGTTGCGTGCCGATGGGCCTCGCTGCTGTAGGCCAGGTGGGTGATGGGATCGCCGGCCAGGCTGTCGGCACCGCACTGAAAGAGAATGAACTCGGGCCGTGCCTTGTCAATGAAATCCTCAACATATTCCCAGACCTCGAAAAACATCCGGTCGTTGGCCTGTGGCGGCATCGGCACATTCAGCTTTGTCCCCTTGGCCGTGGATTTGCCTGTCTCCTTCACTGAGCCCGTTCCCGGATACAGATAGCGGCCATCTTCATGGATGTCGGCGATCGTCAGTTCGGGGTCATCTTCAAAGGCAAAATAGACGCCATCGCCGTGATGGGCATCGATATCCACGTAGGCGATGCGCCGGATACCGTGCTTCTTTCGTAGGGTCTCGATGGCAACACCACAATCGTTGAAGACGCAAAACCCGGCGGCTGCTTCGCGCCGCGCATGGTGCAGTCCCGCTATGGGGACAATGGCCCGTCGTGTCCTGCCGTTTATCAGGTCGTCGACTGCCTGCAGCACGGTGCCGACGACGCGGGCGGCGGCCTCATAGACACCGGGGAAGGCCGGGGTATCGCCGTTGTCGAGCCAACCGCTGCCCACCGCCGATGATTGTTGCACCCGGTCAACGTACTCTGCCGTGTGGAAGCGCTCGATCTCATCTCTCTGGGCCATCCTCGGCTGCGCCAGCTGACATTGTTGCTCCAGCCCCAGTTCACGGAATCGTGTCAGGAAAACATCATGCCGGGATGGTCCGAAGGGATGATCGGCGCCGAAGTTGTAGTCTCCGAGTCGATTTCCTGCGTAGACCCTGACCAGTTTCATGGCATCCCGCACTGCACGCATCTACAGTTGGCAAGTCTGGATGGCTGTATCGCCTACCTGACAGACAAGATGGAGTCCTAGACCACCCCGCGGAGCCGCCCTGCTAAATGGTCCGGGCGTCGGACCGTTCCGCGGTTGCCAGGAACATCCTTCGAATCTGTTGCCGCGCGATGGGCGCCGGGTAGGTCTACGGAAAGACAGGCTACGTGCTTAGCCGATGCCTACTCTTGTTTCTCAGATTTCGAGAATAATCCGAGCTCGTATTCCAGGTTGTAGTGACCAAAAACGAGATTCGCCTCGCGGCTGAGCTCCTCGAAAAGCTCTTGGGGTTCCGCTCCATCAGCAATCCGCTCATTGACCAATGTCTCCAGTACATCTCTGAAACTTTTTTTCATACAAACCTCCCAATTTGTTGCTCGTACCTTACTTTCATCTGTCCCCCGTCGATTCCCAACTAGGGCTCGAAGCGACCCCGGGAACCTTTGGTGCCCGCGCCTGAGGTAGAAGCGCTTGAGTCCCGAACTCTTTCTTACCGCATCAAGCCGATTGAACTAGGGAAATGCCGGGATATGCGGCTCTGTGCCTTCGATGTCTGCTTCAGGATGATGCGTCTTCACCATCGCCTCGATCTGTTCCACCCGCTCCTTGGGTACATCCACCAGAAACAGGACCTCACCCTTCTTGAGGTTCTCTTGGAATTGTTTGATCTGGGTGTTGGCTACATCGACCCCGATCATGCTCGACAGCCAGGCACCGATACCGGAGCCGGCCAGCGCAGTTGCGAGGATTGCACCGCCACCCAAAACGACGCCTGCCGGCGGGAACGACACGGCCGCCACCCCGGCGAGGATGCCGGTGACGCCACCGACCGCCAGGCCGCGCTCAACGGCGGGAATCACATCGCTGGTCTGTAGCAGCGACGCCTTTGGCAGGTTACCCAGTTGGGTGCCTTCACGCGCGACCACATGGATGTGACGCTCCTCGATCCGTGCCAGCAGTAGCTCATCGGTTACCGTGCCAGCAGTTTTGAGGTCCGGTACCAAAAAATAGATTCTGCGCACGAGCTTCTCTCCTTGGCGAAGTGGTGATTAGTCTCAATCTGTGCCCCGCTCATCGCGCAAAGGCGAAATCAGCGCTGGTGCGGGGTTCCATCCCTTAGCTTCAAGAATACACCAATTGTGGCGGGTGACAGTTCGCCGACTTGTCCACGCTCAAACCATGGTGCAATTGGCACCTGTTAGACTTTTTACGTGTCCTGAGTTTTTCTGGGACGGACGAATGCTCATACTTTGGATTCTGGGTTTCAGCCTACTTGGCAGTATCGGTGCGATCGCCGGCGCCGCGCTATTGCTGGCTCTGCCGGCCGTTATACGGGGCAAGCTGGTGCCGTATCTCATCAGCTATGCGACCGGGACGCTGCTTGCTGCCGCCTTCCTGGGCATGATTCCGGCCGGGCTGAAAGCGGCGCCCGCAGCTGACGTCCTCACCACCGTCCTTGCTGGCATCGTCCTGTTCTTCATTCTCGAAAAACTCGTTTTGTGGCGGCATTGTCATGACAGTGCCTGTGAGGTGCATGGCCAGGCCGCACCACTGATATTGATCGGTGATGCCTTCCACAACTTTGTCGATGGTGTGGTCATCGCGGCCGCGTTTCTCACCTCTGTGCCACTCGGTGTGGCAACGGCCATCGCCGTGATCGCGCATGAGGTGCCGCAGGAGGTCGGGGACTTCGCCATCCTGCTGGAGAGCGGTTACTCGAAGGGCAAGGCACTGGTGCTCAACACCTTGTCAGCGGCCACCACGCTGCCGGGTGCCGTGCTGGCTTATTTCTGGTTGGCCGAGACCCGTGAGCTGGTGCCCTATGTATTGGCCCTGTCGGCGGCCAGCTTCATCTATATCGCGACCGCCGATCTGGTGCCGCTTCTGCACCGCAGGGTCGCGCTGCCAGATTCCGTCAGGCAGGTGGCGCTATTGCTGGCGGGGATTGCTACGATTGCGGTCCTGAAGGCGACCCATGGTCAGTGAAGGGATCAACACAAGATGCGCATGCTGAGGTATCGATCGTGATGAAAGAACGCCAACACAAGATGGGGCCGGTGGGTGAGTGCATTTGTCCAAAATGCGAGGCACAGATTCCTCACCAACGCGGCGTGCCCTGTCAGGATGAACGTTGTCCTGAATGCGGCGCCAAGATGCTGCGGGTCGGCTCTGATGATTATCAGCTGTGGGTAGCGAAGCGCTCGAGAAAATAGCGTGTCTGGCACCGTGCTATGAATCTTGAGCGCTGGGGCTGGTACTCGGTGCTGGTCAATGTCCTGTTGGCCAGCCTGCATGGCCTGATCGCCTGGATGTCGGGCAGCCTTGCGGTGTTCGCCGAGCTGGTTCACAACCTGATCGATTTGCTCGGTGCAGTGGCTGTGCTGGTGGGTATCCGGCTTGCGGCGCGCACATCGCGCGCCTTTCCCTATGGCTTGTACAAGATAGAGAGCCTGGTCGCGGTCGGGCTGGCGGGTCTGGTGTTGCTGACCGCCTATGAGGTAGCGCGCGATGCCCTGTTCGCCCCAGCAAGTGACCTCAATGCGGAACCCTGGATGTTCGGGCTGCTTGTCCTGACCGCCGCCGTGCCGTTGATTTTCAGCCACTTCGAGATGCGGGTCGGTCTGGCCGGGCATTCCCCGGCCCTGATCGCCGATGCACGTGAATACCGGGTACATGCGTTCACCACTGGCCTGGCGATCGTCGGCTTGGCCTCCCAATGGCTCGGTATGCCGCTCGACAGGATTGCTGCGGGGCTGATTGTGGTGGCAGTGCTCAAAACCGCCTGGGATCTGCTGGCCGATGCGATGCGGGTGTTGCTCGATGCCTCGCTCGAGGCCGAAACGCTGTCGGCGATCCGCGCCGTCATTGAGGCCGACCCGATGGTTGCACAGCTGAACTGGGTCACCGGCCGGAATGCCGGTCGCTATCGTTTCGTCGAGGCCGGCCTGAGTCTGCGTGCCACGAGTCGCAAGAAGGTCGAGGTCGCCCTGCAACGGATCGAGAATGCGGTGCGTGAGGCGGTCCCGCGTATCGAACGCCTGGTGGTACAGCTGGAGACGGCAGCCTCCGCCGACGTCCGCTATGCGCTGCCGTTGGCAGACGTCGATGGACCGATCAGTGAACACTTTGGCGAGGCGCCATACTTTGTCATCCTGACCCTGCACAGGGATGACCACTCGCTGGTCGAGCGGCGGTTGACCACTAACCCTTATCGCACACTCGAGCGTGGCAAGGGGATTCGGGTGGCGGAGTGGCTGGTCGCCCAAAAGGTCGATGTGGTGTTGTCGCGCGAGGTCCTGCATGGGCGCGGACCTGCCTACGTCTTTCGCGATGCCGGCGTGGAACTGAAGGTAAGCGAGGCCCAGGAAGTCGATGAGGCAATCAGCCAGTCGGCGACCCAATCCGCATCGGATTAATGCGTGCTGCAGCGCACGGGCCGCAGGTAGAAACGCTCGCCATCATAGTCGGGCGATTTGAGCACGCCCTCGGCCAGCAGGTCTTCGACCAGACGCCAGTCCGCCTGATCCCTGGCCAGCAGGCGCCTCACGTCTGCCTCGCGCATCGGGTGAACGGCGGTAATCGCCAGCAGGTCCGATCGTGCGTCACCGGTGTGGGCGAACTCGCCGACCTCGTGACCGGTGAGCAGTTCTACAGACGGCAATCTTGCCGTAAAGATCTCATGCGCCCGGATCAGGCCCGCCTCATCCGTGCCATGTGTCTTTTTGACCGTGGTGGGGCGCGTCGGCACCGCGATATAGGCGGTGCGCGGCGCGATGCCAGCAAGGAAGGCGGCGGTGTCGCTCAGCGATGCAGGATCGTCGTTGATGCCCGCAATCAACATGGTGTCGGTGATCAGGGTACCGCTGAAACCTGAGGTAAACTCCCGGATGCCCTGCAGGATGGTCGCGAGAGAAAGATCGTGGTGGGGCAGGTTGATCTTGCGCCAGGCATCATCATGCACACTGTCGACCTTGACCGAGACTAGGTCGGCGCGGCTCAGGCGCGTGCGTACGTCATCGCGCCATAACAAGGTGCTGTTGGTAATCACTGCAATAGGGATGCCGAGATCACGCAGCACGTCGATGCTCTCGCCCAGGGCAATATCCAGCGTCGGCTCACCGTCCGGGACGAAGGTGAGATAGTCAATGGCCAGCCCGCGTGCCTTGAGCTTCTCGACCCGTGCGGCGACGGTCTCTTGGATCTGCATCGGCGAAAAGAAGGTTCTTGGCTCGATGATCTTCTCGGTCGTCTTCCCGACCTGGCAATAGACACAGGTGTAGCTGCAGGCCTTGGTGGTCACATTGTTGATGCCAAGGCTCTGGCCCAGCCGCCGCGAAGGAACGGGACCGAATGCGATGTGATGTTCAGGCGGTTTGCTCAAGATAATTTTTTCAGGTGCAGCGTCAATCAACTCGCATCAACCTAATCGATATCGGCTCGCAGGGCGACAAGTTTTGGCCGGCAGCGCCAGTAATCGAGAGATTTTATTATGTTTGCGCGGTCTACTTGTTGCTGGCCATTCCTGCTAACCCCGGCTGTCCTGAGGGGAACGGTCAGGCAGCAGCAGAAATAGCTGCCGCCTGATTCTAAATCAACCTCCAGAACGCTCATTTTCTCCGGTATACAACGATGTCCAATGTGGCAGTATCGGCGCGTTGGCCGTCCGTCACGGTGAGCACGACGGGGAGAGTGCCGGATTTTTTGAATCGATGCTTTGGATTGGCGGCGGTGCTGGATGTTCTGTCACCGAAGTCCCAGTGATAACTGAGACCATCACCATCGGGATCATACGAATCCGCGCCCGTGAAGTTTACTGCAAGTGGTGCCTTGCCGCTTTCGACATCCGAAGATGCTATGGCAATCGGATCTTGGTTGGCTGGTGCTGGAGGCGGTGCAGCGCCATCCGCCAACAGCAGGAAGCCATGATTCTGCCCGTTCAACTGCCCGGTGCCGACGATGTCGCCCCGATCATTGATCGCGGTGGCAGACATCAGTACCCACTGCGCATTACCCGCCAAGGCGTTTAGATCCTCTATGCCGTTGTCGCCATCCCAGATAAATGCATGGCTGATGGTGTCGGTTTCGGAACTGCCGACCACCGAGCCGGACTCGTTGATGTCCAGGCCACTACTGCGCAGGCCACCTGATAGTGTGTCCAGCAGGGTCAGCTCGCCGCGATCATAGATGTAGGCGGTGGCGTAGGCACCGCTGCGCGAATCATTGCCCGTGGTGCCAACAACGATATTGCTGTTGTTGATGGCACTGGCAACCCCGCCGGAGGGAGTCGGCAGGTAGGTAACATCCGAGAGATCGTTAACCGTGTTGTAGGGTGATGTGATCAGAATGGCGGATGAGCCAGCCAGTCCGTACCTGCGCTTGCTGCCGACAGCAAAACCGCTGTCGTTAATGTCGTCCAGCAGGAAGATGTCGGCATAGACACCGTCGCGGGTACCTCGCGGGTACACCTGTGCGATGTCCATAACATCCCATTTGGTGCCGTTATAGACCGCCGGGTTATAGGGAATGGATGTGGGGCGATAGGGATTCTTGCCGGCCTTGTTTCCGGATACTAGTCCCGTCTCGCTGATGCCGTATGCACCCTGTTCATCCCATCTGCGCAGATTGGCTCCATCCAGTACAAAGGCGCCGATCAGGGTGCTTCCAGCGACCACGCCGTTGTCATTGACAGCATAGGCAATCGTGCCATCCAGGTCCTCAAATTGTCCGCTAGCGATATCGTAGAGGAAGGCGGTTGTCGGATATTGCGTGGTATTGCGTGATCCCACCACGATACCGGTGTTGTTGATGTCCTTTGGGGCTACGTCCGCCCCAAGATCGACCAGTGTGTAGGCAGCAAAAGCCGGGAGGCTAGCTATCGATCCCAGCAGGCATGCCAGCGCCAGCAGGCGCCTGCCGATGCTACTTTGATGGTTGGGTTGCTTCATGATTGAACACTCTTTGCCGGTTAATAGAAACAGATTGACAAGCATGCGGCTGCACACAACTCAAAACTGGCGTTGATTACTTCGTTATTGCTTTGAATTATGAGTGTGGCATCCTTAAGCGAGGCTTAAAGTTCACTCGGGAGAAACGATTACGGGTTCACGTTTTAGGGGCCGCATTGTCATCCGTGATGTTCGAGGGTCCGCCACTCTGCATCCCGTTCATGCGAAC